>Ga0209797_10001162_pt1 | contig 13225 bp, 13 predicted proteins | sample DOMMetBare3Fresh_2_FD_187472 | JGI IMG/M metagenome (GOLD analysis project Ga0209797, IMG submission 187472) | Wetland sediment microbial communities from St. Louis River estuary, USA, under dissolved organic matter induced mercury methylation -... | ecosystem: Environmental > Aquatic >... | reverse complement strand
GATCATTGCCGTCGATGCGGCGGGCAAGATCACTGCGGGGGCAGACCCGCGTGGCCGCGGGACATCGAGTGTGGAGGCGATCGCGCCGAGTCAGTACTTCGCGCCCGGGCGGTACAGGTAGTTCTGCAGATCGAACATCTGCCGGCTGAGCCGCGTCTGCACCTCGTGCGCGACGCGCATGATCGAGCGCATGATCTTGTACACGGCGCGCGGCTGTTGATCGATCAGTCGCTCGAAGTCCGGCCGCGACAGCACCAGCACGCGCGTCGCGCCTGAGGCGAGCAACGACGCGTAGCGCGCTTCGTCATGCATGAACGACAATTCGCCGACCAGGTCGCCGGCGCCGAGTGTGTGCAGAATGTTCCAGCCGGCGTCCGTGCGGCGCGCGACGGCAATCCGGCCGCTGAGGATCACGTGCAGGTGGTTGTCGCGCGAGCCCTCGGTGACCAGCACCTCGCCGTCCGCGAGATCGCGCACCGAGACCAGCTTCGAAAGCGCCTCGGCCTCCGGCTGCGTAAGGTCCTTGCCAAGCGGCGACGCCAGAATCGTATCGGTCAGCGAACTCATCGTCAGTGCCCTCGCGGTCTGCAACGTCTGATTATAAAGATACACCTTGGCGGGCGCGCACGAAATCGTCACTGCGACCGGGTCGATCGCCAACAGGAAGCGCGGCGTGTGTGGCAGCGACGGACATGGCAGGTGTCCCAGCCACGGGCGGCGACGTCACTGAGCCGATCAGCGCTTGGTTCGCGCGGATCAACTGGTCGAGTTCGTCGTTGACGTTATTGCAGCCGTGATCGTAGATGCCGTAGTCAAGGCGGCCGGGGCATGCAGTGAGCCCTGACGACCGGTCAGCCCGCGGTAAATTCGATCTCGAAACCGACCTTCCCCATCGCTCCGGTGGTTGGGTCGTGAGCAGTCACGTCTGCGCACTTATACTTTCCGCTGACGACGACTGACTCTACTTTCATGCCACCGCTGCAGTCCGCTGCACCCGCTGTAGCAATCTGTTTGCCCCGTGAGACCGTCAGTCCGATTTCTTCGGTACTCACGGTTATGAGGGCGTTAGGCGTTTCAGCCCCGGATGCGCCATATTGCAGCCAGGTCATCTGGCCATCGCTGATGCTCGCGGGCTGATTGAGGGGAATCGTTGCATCGAACTCAAAGGCGCCGGAAACCTTGACGATGATCTGCCCGCCCGCGTAATTGCGGGGAGTGATGACAGGCACCCCCGGCGCGACCGCCGGCTGCACCATCTCAGCTTCGGTAGCGTCGGCGGCGCTCGCTTCCTGCTCGTCCGCATTCGACCCCTGCTTCGAGCAGGAAGCGCAACCGGCGATCGCCGCCAACACGAGCCCGGCCCTCCAGCCGCGCGTCTTCCTGTGCATAACGTTCATGGCCTGGGTCTCCTATTAACAGTATTCCGTCCGACTGCACCTCGGGCTGGATTCACGCAGGCTGACAACTTTCCTCACCAGATCCATGTACTCAATCGCGACCTTGTGCGTCGCTGTGGACTGAAAACTGGCTGCGGGCGTGTTCATGATCATGTACTGCTGAGTTCTAGTCGCATCGAAGCTCTCCAGATAAGTCACACGCTGCTGCCGCATCCGGTTGCGCTCGTTCTTCAGAAAGGTCTGGAACTGACCATCGGCACCCCACCACTGCGGACACAAGGCTTGATAGGCATTGTCCATCACGCGCCGGATTGCATGCTTCTCGGCTATTACTGCCGCGGAATCTCCCGGGTCATCGAAGCCCAGGTTAGACACGACAGCGGCAGGCCGATACGCGGCGCCTCGCAGGGCTTTCACGCGTGCTTCGGCAGGTGCGTACGCCTGGCGCCGGGCATCGTCATACTTCCTGGTCAACGCAGGCAACGCAGCATCGCGCGCCTGCTGTTCCTGCTGCGCGTTCACAACACCCGCGGCCGAGTTGTTAGCTGCGGTCTGGATGCCTTGCATGTACTTCATGGCCTCCTGCGGATTGGCCATCAGCCATTGCTGCATTCGCGCCGCCTGTTGCGCTGGGTCGAGGCTGCGAAACCGCTCCTCAATCTTTGCATTGACTGCTTCCTGCCGCTCCTTGTCCGCGGCAACCGCGTCTTTCGCCGCGTCGAGTCGGGCATAAAACGGATCGCGCGCCAGATCTCGGCCATCGGCCTGATAGCACGTAGTTGTCAGAGCAGGAACTTTTGCCCACGGATCGGCGGCGGCCGCCGCCTGCACCTGCAACGAGGTTCCCAGCGTCAGCAGTGCCGTGGCACGGGCAGCCCGCCACCCGCTTGAACGGTTGGCTGCGCTCACGTCGCTCTCCTATTCCGCAGTCGTACAGGCGTTAGGTGGGTCAGCCTTCTTGCCCGATAGCGTAATGATTATTGTCACGCCGTCGGCCATGGCCGTGATTTTTCCGGTGTACTTGTCCGATCCTTCAAAGGTGATCTCACCAGTGCCCGTCATCGGCATCCGCCCTTTGCAGGCCATGTCCCAGGTCGCCTTGTTGCCGACACGCTGGTAGTTGGTGGTCCTGCAACTCGGGTCGCCGCCTGGCGGCGGCCGGCTCCAAACCAGCGGAGCGCAGAAATTCGATGACTGCGGCGGTGGTGTGAAGGGCATGCCCTGCATGGTCATCTGCGAGGTCGTAACCCAGCGAATGCCATCGGCGGCAAACGCGAGTCCAAGGAGCGTTAAAACTGCGGCCGTGCCGCCAAGCCAGTATTTGATCATGGGAAGCCCCTGCTATGTATTACTGGACGCGAGCAGTGTACAGCGCGTACGGCCCGAATTTCCAGCGACCAACTAGACCGCGTCACTGCAACCGGTAGGCGATTCCCAGCGTCAGGCTCGTGAAACGGGCGAATGCGTAGACCTCATCGCTGTCCGCACCACCATCGAGGAAGCGGACCCCGCCCTGCAGCATCCACGGCCCGTCGAACGCGTAGCGCAGCACGGCACCTGCATCGATTGCATAGCCTGGCCCGCCGCCCAGCGCATCGATGTCGAGCGCCCAGGACCACCCCCGCGACAGAGGTCGTTCCACCGACGCGTGCAGCAGCGGCACGAAGCCCGTGTTGTTCTTGCTGGCCCGCAGCGCGCCCTGCACCAGTTCGATCTCGGCGTCCCGGATCTTCGCCGTGGCGCCTACCCGCACGACCAGATCGGGTCGATCGATCCAGCGCCAACGCCAGCCGACGCGCCAGGAATCGAATCGGTAACTCCCGCGCACCACGCCGGGCGCGAAGCTGCCGCCCTCGAACTGCAAGGCGCGGCCGGACTGCCCCGTGCCCTCGAGCCGCAGCGGCGCGAGCAGCACCTCGACCTCGTGCCGTCCATCGCCCCAGCGCTCGCCCAGTGGCCAGCGCAGCGACACGCGCGGCGCCACGGCGGGGCCGTCGCCGGTGATGTCATCGAGCGCGAATCGCGTGCCGCGCGAATCGTTCGGCGACTGCACGTCGTTGCGGCGCTGCCAGGCGACCTGGGCCTCGACCACGACCTGCAAGCGCGACTCGAACGTCGCTCCGCCTCCCGATCCGCTCGGCGTTTCGGCCCGCGCGGTCGCGAGACCCGCGCACAGCATCGCGGTCCAGACCGCGGGGCTGCGGATAACTGCCATGACACCTGTGCTAACAAATTTCAGTGCCATCAGGCAGCACTCGCCTTTTGCCTGGCCGGCGACAATTCGCGCAGCAGGTCAACAAATGTGGCGATCTGCTCGGGCGTGCCAATCGACACACGCTGCCAGGTCGACATCGACGGAAAACGGCGTCCGACCAGCATGCCGCGCGCCTTGAAGGCATCTACCAGAGGCCCGACATCGCTGCCGGTGTCGGTCATCACGAAGTTGGTTTCCGACGGGATATAACGCCGGCCGTCGCGTTCGAGCTGCTCACACAGCCAGCGCTTGGTGTCGTTGAAGCGTTTGCGCTGCGCCTCGAGATAGGCCGGATCCCGCAGGCTGGCAAGGCCGGCATCCAGCACCGCCGCGTTGATGTTGGTCGGCAGGCGATGCCGCTGCAACGCGGCCGCAATCGCCGGTGAACTCAATGAATAGCCCAGGCGCATGCCGGCCAGTCCGTGAATCTTGGAAAAGGTGCGCACCACCACGACGTTAGGCGCACTGGCTATGAGCGCATCGCTGCTCGCATAGCGCGGATCCTCGACGAAGTCGTGGTACGCCTCGTCGATGACCACCATCATCGAACGGGGCACCCGGGCGATGAACCGCTCCAGCTCCGTGCGCGTGACGATCGTGCCGGTCGGATTGTTAGGATTGCAGATGTAGACAATGCCGCTGCGCCCCGCGCAGACCCGCGCCATCCGCTCGAGATCGTGGCGATGATCGGCAGTCAGCGGAACCGTCAGCGCACGCGCCCGGGTGATTCCGGCGAAATCGAAAATGGACTCGAAGGTCGGCAACGCGGCGATCACATGTTTGCCGGACCCGAGAAAGGCCTCCGCGGCGATCTTGAGGATCTCCGTGGACCCACACCCGAGCACAATGCCCTCGGCGCTGACGCGATGCAGCCGTGCGAGCTCTGCAACCAGCTCGGGCTCGTTATCGTCGGCATAACGCGCCGCCGACAACGGCGTGCGCGCCATGGCGGCCATGACCCGGGGCGACGGCCCGTAAGGACTTTCGTTGTAGTTGAGGTGGATCAGCGGGTCGGCCGCCGGCGTCACCAGTGCCATCTTCGGGTCGTCCCCGCCGACGGCCCTGGCATCGGGAGGCTTCAGCAGACCGACACTCAACCCAGCGCCCAGCGCCGTGAATTGCCTGCGCGACAGCAGCGATCCAGCCATGATTTTCTCCTGTTGATGGTCCGAGTTGCTGGTCCGCAGAATACACGACTGCAGGTCGCGCCCAATGGGCGAAGGCCCGCTTACTTGCACATGGCAGGCATGCTGTCAGGAGGCGCCGGCGGTCTGACACAATAGTCGCCTGTTAGAGAAGCCAGGGGAATGACATGAGCGTCGCACCGACCGCCAACGCCAGACGCGGACTGATCAGCCGTTTCAACCGCATCCTGCTCAAGGGACTGGTGACCATCCTGCCGATTGGACTGACGGCCTATGTCATCTACTGGCTCGGCGTCAGCGCCGAATCCCTGCTTTCGCGACCGTTGAAGTGGGTCGTGGACGACGTCAACTACTGGCCGGGCATGGGCCTGCTCCTGGGATTCGTGCTGCTGTTCACCATTGGCCTGGCCGTCAACGCCTTCCTGGTGAACAAACTGCTCAGCTACGGCGAGAGCCTGGTGATGCGAGTGCCGGTGGTCAAGACCGTCTACGGCGCGATCCGCGACATGACGCGCCTGGTCAACACCGGCACCAGCAAGCGTGATCTGGAGCGCGTCGTGACCGTGCCCTTCGGACCCGGTCGCGTCATTGGATTTGTCACGCAGGAACATGCCGTGTCACTCGGCATTGGCGGCGGCGCCGACCTGGTGGCCGTGTACCTGCCGATGAGCTACCAGATCGGCGGTTACACGGTCTACCTGCCGCGCAGTGACATCGAACACACAGAACTCAGCGTCGAGCAGGCCATGCGCATCGTGCTGACCGGTGGAGTGCGCGGGCGGTGAGAGCGTAGCTGCGGTGACCAGGAGTTTCGCGGAGATTCATCGCGTTTTACCGTCGCTCGTCGCGATCAGCCCGCGGGATCGGTTTGAACAGGCCCGAGCTGGCAAGTTGCCGCGCAACGCTCGCCATCTGGTTATTGTCCTCGGGTCCTTGGTCGAAGGTGCCGAAGTAGGCCACGACCAGGTCACGCGACGGCGAGACGTACAGCCCCTGCCCGCCGTAACCGCCCTTGTAGAAATCGCCGTCGGGCATTACGAAGTCCCACTGGTAGGTGTTGTATAGCGGCGCTTCGCCATTGAGACGACTTGACTTCGAGTCGCGGGCTGCGCGGAAAATCTCGGGGCGGCCCTGGCGCTGGATCTTCTGCAGGTAAGCATCAGAGACCACGGGGCCGGTGCCAGTGCGTCCCGACGGCGTGAACAACAGGCCGAGACGCGCCAGGTCGCGCAGCGTCGTGCTAACGCCGCCGTGCACGACCGGCATACCCTGACGCGACGCGGAGATCAGGGCATCGGACTCGGCGCCCATCTTTTGCCAGATCTCCTGCGACAGCAGCTCGGCATAGGTTCGTCCCGTCACCTGCTCGGCCAGCCAGCCCAGCACGAAGGTGTCGGGCGAGGTGTACTCGTAGACCTGGCCCGAGGGCCGGTGTGACGGGAGCGCGGCGATAAAAGCTCGCGTGCTGCCGACTGTTGCCGCAGTCGCGGGCTGCCAGCCGAGCGATGCTTCGTATTGGTAGTAGCAGCGCGCGGGGTTCTCGTAGGCGCCTTCCTCGGACTCCAGGCAACCGATACCGGAGGCCATGTCGAGAATGTCGATCACTGGAACGCCCTTCCACCCCGAGAGCCCGAGCTCGGGCAGGTAGGAATCGACGGTCCTGGTCGTGTCGATCAGCCCGCGATCCTCCAGAACGGCGATCAGCGTTGACGCCAGCGCCTTCGACACCGACATGAGCAGGTGCGTGTCGTGCGGGCGCATGCGCGGATAGGACTCGAACACCACGGCGCCACGATGCAGAACGATCACACCGTTGACGTTAGCTTTGTTCACGTAAGCGGCGAGCGGCAGCCTGCCCTCGCGCGTTTCCGTAACCGCAGCCGCGACATCGGCTCGCAGCTGCACCGGGAGTGCGCGCACGCTGCCGCCCCGATGAATCAGCGAGTGGTTGAAGAATTCCGGCATGTTGAGGAACACGTAGCGCATCAGCGCTCCGCCGTTGTCCCAGTTCTCCAAGGTCCAGTCATTGCGGAACCGGGTTGTCTCCTCGAGCGAATAGCCGCGGAAGCCCGCATCGGCCGCCGGCGCACCCGCGGCGGCGATCGTTAGCAGGGCCGCAAGTAAAGCCTGCACGCAGGTCGCGCGCGCCGGTGCGTATTTCATGGTCGCAGTATAGATTGCTTGCGGGAAACTGATTCACCAGCGACGCGAGTCTGGAGTCCGAGTCAACCGCTTCGACAAATCGGAACAGCGCTGGCCACGGGCGGGCGCGATGCCATTCTCAACAGCCGGCTAGCCCTCGAAAGCGAGTACCCCATCCTCAAGTTCGCCGGAACGGATCATCTTTCGATCGCGCGAATAATTCTGCGGGTTCAGCCACGGCTCGCGGTCGCCCTGTTTCGGTAAACAGTGCATGACCCGCTGTACGTAGCCGGATGAGAAGCCCTCGATCCAGGGGCGGGCCGGCATATCCATGTCGGTCGTGCGCAATCGCGGTGTCACCCGGCGCGTGCCAGTCTCGTCCATGTGGTTGATGAGGCGGCAGACCCATTCGGCGGTCAGGTCCGCTCGCAAGGTCCACGAGGCGTTGATGTAGCCGAAGGTGCAGATGAGGGACGGCACGCCCGAATACATCATGCCCTTGTAGGTCCAGGTGCGCGCGAAGTCGACCGGTTCGCCATCGACGGTGAATTGCATTTCGCCGAGCACCACGAGATTGAGACCGGTCGCAGTCACGATGATGTCGGCCGCGATTTCGCGGCCGGACTGCAGCTTGATTCCGTGCTCGGTGAAGTGCGCGATGCGGTCGGTGACGATCGATGCCTTGCCGGCACGCAGCGCCGCGAACAGATCGCCGTTAGGCAACAGGCAAAGGCGCTGATCCCACGGGTTGTAACTGGGCGTGAAGTGCGTCTCCACGTCGTAATCCGGCGGCAGCTCGGCGCGCACCATGGCGAGGAGCCTGCGCTTCAATCCCTGGGGATTCGTGCGCGAGCGTCCATACACGAACTGCTGCATCGCGACGTTCTTCCAGCGCGTGATCCAGTAGGCCCAGCGGCCGGGCAGCACCGCACGCAAGGCATTTGCGATGACGTCGGTGTCGGGACGCGATACGACGTAGGTCGGCGAGCGCTGGAGCATGACGATGTGGGCAACGTCCTGCGCCATCGCCGGCACCAGCGTCATCGCGGTCGCGCCGGAGCCGATCACCACCACCTGCTTGCCCCGGTAGTCCAGGTCTTCGGGCCATTGCTGCGGATGGACGACGACACCCTTGAACCGCTGGGCGCCCTCGAACTGCGGCGTGTAGCCCTGCCGGTAGCTGTAGTAGCCGCTGCACATGTACAGCACGCGGCAGGTGAAGCGTGCGGACTCGCCGCTGTCCTTGCGCAGCGCCTCGACGCTCCAGCAGGCATTCGCACTCGACCAGTCAGCGCGCGTTGCGAGGTGCCCATAACGGATGTGCTCATCCACGCCGTACTCGGTGGCCGTCTCTTTCACGTACTTGAGGATCGAGGCGCCGTCGGCGATCGCCTTCGCCGCGCGCCAGGGCTTGAAGCGGTAGCCGAGCGTATGCATGTCGCTGTCGGAGCGGATGCCGGGATAGCGGAACAGGTCCCAGGTGCCGCCCATGCGGGGGCGGCCTTCGAGGATCAGGTAGCGCTTGGTCGGGCAGCGCTCATGCAGATGCACGGCGGCGCCCACGCCGGACAGGCCGGCGCCAATGATAAGCACGTCGAAATGTTCCAACGCCATTTACCCTCCGGCTCGATCATACGGCCGGCAACATCCCGACGAGAGCCGCAAACGAAAACCCCGGCGCGAGGCCGGGGTTATCATCGCCGTCGAACGCCGTGATGTGTACGTTGCAACATACCTAAGAATCTTGAGCGAACTCTGCTCAAAATTCAAAGCCTCAGCTATGCGAGGTCACTCGCACTCACTTCTCTCGGCCACGCTCAACTCTCTTGACCTGCACCTCGTGCGGGTGCCCCTTCGCTCCGGACCTCCCTGACCTGTCGCGTAATCTGGCCGATGTGGCGGCCATCGGTACCACAGCATCCACCCCATACGTTGATGTGCGGGAACCTTCGGGCCAGCGTGGCCATCTGGGCTCCCAGTTCGTCGGGGTCGCCATCTTCAAGATGACCGAGCTTGCACAGGTCCAGCGTCTCCATGGCTACCGCGTTCGGCATGAAACCGCCCAGGCGTGCGGTCCAAGCACCGGGCGTTAGGCCGGGTTCGAACTCGGTCGGGTGGGTACAGTTGATCATGTAGTACTCCGGCGCGTCGCCGGTGGCCGAATCAACGCGCGAAATTGCCTCTTCCAGCGTCTCGCCGCCCTTTAGCCGCCCGCCCCGGGCGACGAGGAACGAGATGACGACGGGCATGTCCGCCGACTTGGCGGCGCGGGCCAGACCGATCGCTTCGTCGACACTCGAGAAGGTCATGGCCGTGACTTGGTCGGCCCCGGCAGCGCGAAACGTCTGGATCTGCTCGGAATGGTAGTCCTCGGCCTCCGCCGCGTCGGGCATGCGGCCGATGTTGTAGGCGTCGCCCCGCGGGCCAATCACGCCGCCGACCAGCATCGGCGTGTCGGGGCTGGCATATTCCCGCGCGAAATCGCGGTAGAACTCGATGCCTCGAATGTTGATCTCCCGAAGAGCCTCGCGCGAAAATCCGATGAGCTCGCCCCAGTCACGGCTTGCGCGATAGTGCAGGCCCTCGTTGATCATGCCGAAGCCGTTGGCAACGGCAGCCTCCACGACCTTGCGGTGATAATCCTTGAGGCAAGAGCGCCCGCGCGCGTCGTTGAGCAGTTCAAAGCCGCAGAAATGCCGAAGCTTGAACCCGTCGACATACTGCATCCAGGTCTCGAAACCGCCGGCGGTTGACATGAGCTTGCCGGCCTGGCGCGCAAGTTCTATATGTGAAGCCATTTCCTTCTCCATGCCGCGTTGCGGTCTTGAAATCATACCGAACCGCCCGACACGCCCCCCCGTACCCAGGTCATGCGACGCTAGCGGAGTCGCTGGTCAGTGCAGTTGCGCCATCGCCTTCTGCGGATTGATCAGCGTGCGCCGTCCATCGGCGGTTTTGTCGGCTGTTTCGCGGATGATGGCAATCACCTCGGCCGGCTTGAGCGTCGGTTTCTTCGCCAGCATCTTGGCCGCCAGGTTCGCAACGTTAGGCGATGCCATCGAGGTTCCCGACAGCGCCACACGCTGCCCTCCCGGCAGGAAACTTTCCACCTGGTAGCCGTTGGCATGCACCACGACTGTCGGGCCGTAGCTGGTGAACGGCGCTTCATCACCGGCCTGGTCCACGGCGCCGACTGTTAGCAGATTGGGCAGCGAGAGGCTGGAAGGAATCGCTTCATCAAAGCTGGCGTCCGAGTTGCTGTTGCCCGCGGCGGTGATGAACAGGACGTCCGGGGCGCTGGCAAAGGCGGTGTACAAGGCTTTCTTTTCGATGTCGAAATACTCGCGTGCCAGTTTCTGGCGTTCCTCCGGGGTCTTGCCGATGCCACAGCGTTCGAGCACATCCTCGTTGCTCTTCATGGTGCCACCCCAGCTCATGTTGACCACCCGGATCCGGTTCTTCTTGAACCAGTCGACCCAGGCGTGGTTGGCCCTGGCGCTGCGCTCAGCGAGTTCCCTGCTCGGACAGGGATCCGGCGTTAGCTTGTACTCGAACGAAATCCGCGCAATGGCCAGCTTCACCCAGGGATTGCCCTCGCTGACGATCCCGGCAACGTGCGTGCCGTGCACATAGTTGCCGGCAAGGCCAAGCTCTTCCAGCGTCGGCTTGAACTCTTCCGGCTTGAGGGTCGACATGAACTGCTTGACTGCACTCGCTTCGGGACTGTCGATATTTGACTGCAGGTCGGAAAAGCCCTTGGTGCGAGCCAGCAATGTCGGTAGTCGGGGTTGCAACGCGTTGGGGATCGGAAACAACTCGGTGTTGCTGGGCTTGGCATACAAGTCAAAGGCCAGCAGTGCCGGCTTGCCTTTGGCGTCCTTCAGCAACTGCCTGGGGAACAGGGAGGTGTCAATGCCGGAATCCCAGACCGCCACTCGCACCGGCGTGTAGGCGCCCGTCGCCGGCAGCGTCACATTACGTTTGGCCCAGATATCGGCCTTCGCGACTTCGTTAGCCTTCAGGTAGGCGGTGTAGGTGTCGGTCAGGGTCTGCTTCAACGGCAGCAGGGTTTCCAGCGCATAACGGGCGTTGATCAGGCTGGGTGCGAGGTCGGAACTCAGGCTGCCCGTCTTGTCCATCGTGGCCTGCAACACATCCTTAACGCTGCCCAGGATGCCACCCTCGCCGATGGTTTCCGCACTCGCCTTGTAGCTGCGGATATCGTTGGCGATCACGGCGAAGGGATAGCCATCGATCTCCTTGCGAATGATGCGCCCGACGGCCGCCGTGTAGGCAGGTGTATTGACGCCGCCGGTTTCGCGCGCCGCCGCCGCCATGGCCCGCAGGCGCAGGCCCGACAGCAGTTTGTCGGCGGGCTTTTCCTCCAGCGCGCGCACGGCCTCAGCCCCTGTCAGCGCCGCGTCGTAATTGCCGGCCAGGAAGTCCAGTTGCAGCAGCGTCAGCATCATCTGCCGCTGCGCCGCCTTGTCCGCAATCTCGTAACCGGACAGGACCGAGCTGATGTCCGCGCGGATTGGCGCCGTCGCGGCGTCGAACAGCGCCTTGTCGCGCACGACTTCAAGCAGCGGCTGCTTGATGGTGTAACTGAAGCGCGGGATGTCCGCTTCGCGCTCGATGCGCGGCTTGCCGGCCGCCGCTGCGCCAAAGGCGGCGCCGAGGGCGGCGGCAACCAGCGAGGCGGCGAACAGGCTACGCAGTGTCTTGCCAAGAGTCATGATCAGTCCTTGTGATGAAATCTGGTGACGAATGTTAGCAGCGTCAGACGGCGATCGGGTAGGTGACGGAGTGGCCGATCAGGTCATCCAGCGCTCCGACCTGTTCGGGATCGCCACTCAACCACGCGCTGAGTGGCAGATCGACCTGCCAGGCAGTGATTTCAGTGATTCGCGTACTCATTGCGGCCGGTGGGCAATTGAGCAGAATGATGGAGGACATCAAGGTCAGCCGGCACGTCGATGGCTATGACGCGCGGGTTTTCAGTATCAGGTAACCTCTGTTTCTTGGTCCTTAGGTCGAAGATCCGCTTCGCCGAACTGGCTCGGAGTTGAGTGGCACCATATGGGGAGCAACAGATGAAGTCGGCGTCAGACAATCGAGACTGCGAGGCTCTGTAAGGCCTATGAACTCCATCGCCTTGAACGCCAGTGCCTTGGGTGAAGCCCTCGCGGCGCGGGCCGCGGGTGGCAATCAAATCTCGGAAGTATTTTTTGTTGCCTGTGGCGGCTCCCTGGTAGACCTCTACCCAGCCAGGTTCTTTCTGGCGAGCGAAGGCCGTCGAGCGCTACGCGGCGAACGAGCTGTCGGGCGCGCAGGAAGTCTCGCTGCGAATCATCGGCAAGAAGGGCAACCAGTACTTCGCGCGCCGCCGCACGACGATCACGAGCTTCGACCCGGCGCCGACGGGCCCGACCGGGGGTTGTTCACGGCGCTCGACAATCTGATCGCTGAAAAACGCGTGCCCGTGATGATTGCGATCTCCATCGGCAACGGCAGCGGCGACGCCCAGGGCAGCCAGCGCGGACTGGAGTACGACACGATGTCCGGCCTCTATGCGCAGTTCGTTGAGACCGAAGTGCTGCCGCTGGTGGAAAAGCAGTACAACGTGAAACTCACGAACGATCCCGAGGGCCGGGCGACGATGGGCTGTAGCTCGGGTGGTTCAGCGGCGATGGCCATGGCGTGGTATCGCACGGATCTCTATCATCGGGTACTCAGCTACTCCGGCACGTTCGTCTATCAACAATGGCCCTACAATGCAGAAACCCCGCACGGCGCATGGAACTTCCATGAAACGCTCATTCCCAACAGTCCGAAGAAGCCGCTGCGCATCTGGATGCATGTGAGCGATCGGGACAATCTCAACACGCGCGACAACTACCACGACTGGGTTCTCGCCAATGAGAACATGGCCAAGGTGCTGGCCGCCAAAGGCTACCCTTACCAGTTCGTGTTTGCGAAGAATGCCTCGCATTGCGACCGCGCCGTCAAGGCTCAGACTCTGCCGCTGGCTCTCGAGTACGTTTGGCGGGGTTACTCGAAGAGGTGACCTCGTGTAGGGGAGGAGCCGGACGCGCCTTCGCGCAAGTGTTGGCCCGCCTTCCACACCTGCCCCAAGGCTCGCCAGCTGTCAGCCAAGGCTCGCCAGCCTTGACAGGGTACATCATGGGGGCATAGAATGGCTGGCTGTTTCATTGTTGTCGAAACGCTCAGGGGCGTAGAACAACTCGACACGGAGGTCAAATGTCAAAAGTCCGCTTAGGAACCGC
>Ga0209797_10001160_pt1 | contig 13245 bp, 9 predicted proteins | sample DOMMetBare3Fresh_2_FD_187472 | JGI IMG/M metagenome (GOLD analysis project Ga0209797, IMG submission 187472) | Wetland sediment microbial communities from St. Louis River estuary, USA, under dissolved organic matter induced mercury methylation -... | ecosystem: Environmental > Aquatic >... | reverse complement strand
ATGTCGATATTTAAAGACTTATCAAACTCTGTTCTGATAGCAGTATCAATATTGAGAATGTTTTCTCTGTAATCTGTAAGCATTTTCTGGAGTTTTTTTCCTTCTCCTCCATTTACCATCAATTTGGTTACGATATCGAGGTTATCTTCTTTAAAATTTACAGTAGGATCGTTTGGATTACCCCCTGCCAGTTTAAAAATTTTACTCTTTAATTCTGCTATATAATTATATACATTTTGAGAAGTTGTTACAACTTGCTGTGCCTTGGGATACCATACGTTTGCTCTCTCTGCTGTTTGGGCTTCCCTGGTTTTTTGTTCCAGTGACTTCAGAATAGACGCTGTAGAGATATTTACAGTAGTATTTGTATTCTCCAGGCTACGGTTTACGGTTTTAAAGGCATTAAGAATCTCAGATGATACATTTAGTGCCAACAATGCTGTTAACACCAGGTACATTATGTTGATCATCTTCTGCCGGGGCTCTTTAGGTAAAGACATGAAGATTTGTGGTTTTTAATTTAGTAATAGTGACTTTATAGCATCACGGATACGGATTGTTTTACCTTTTTTAGCGGCCTTGCATGGCTGTTAACATGTTACCATAAATGCCGTTCAATCTTCCGAGATTAGTAGCAAGGTGTCCGATTTGCTCCTGTACTCTTTTGGCATCTTCTGCACTGTTCAGCATTGAATTTGATGTTTCAGATAACTTACCATAGAAAGAATTTAATGCTTTCAGATGATTGTTACTTTCCTGCAATTCCAGCTCGTAAATGGTATTTAAAGAAGAAAGATTCTTGGTTAATACCTGTATCTGCTCATGAAATACTTTTGCACCCTCGGTAGCATTATTAAATGCACCAACTGATAATGCAGCTGTATTGTATGCATCTTTTACTTTATCCAGCTGACCGGTAACTTCTCTTGTTTTAGCAGAAAAATCACTGGTGGCAGCCACTGCATCTGTAATACCACCTAAGCCGGTAACAGTAGAATTTAATTGCTTAAATCCTTCGCCCAGTCTTTTCATTGTATCGGGGGTAATATCAGCTTCTAAAAGCATTTTATCCATAGCACCAAAAGCTGCTCTTGATTTGGCACCAGCTACTGAGAACTGCTCTTCATCATGACTAACATCTTTTACAGGCGGATATACTGCATACAATACACCATATAAGGTGAAGATTATAGCTTCAGTTGTCAAACCGATCCATAACCATGTATCAGCATCAGGTGCGTGGGTAATTTTTCTGAGTGCTCCCCAGATTACTAATGCTGCGCCAAAAGAAACGCCTACGTCTACCCATTTACTTACTTTGGAAGGAATAGCTGCTGCCATAATTGGATTTTTTTAAAGGTTTTAGTTTTAGATTTTAAATTTAACGGGATATTTAAGAGGACAGCATTTTACTGCCCTCTTAATTTTTTTATTAATAAAATGAACTATTGAACATTCTTATTTGCGGCGACCTTTTGTAGGCGCTGCGGGTAAATCAATAACACAACGGAAACCGATATAAGATTTGGTAGAATCCTGGTACTCATATGTACTGGTACCTGTTTGCAGATAATATCCAACATCTTTCCAGCTGCCACCACGTATAATTTTACGCTTCATCAGGGGAGGATCGTCATCTTTAGCATTCCAACGCACATCCGGGTTCATATCATGCTGGAAATTGTTCCGGCCTTCATAATAGATAGATGATGTCCACTCTGCAACGTTACCAGACATACAATACAGGCCATAATCATTTGGCCAGTATGCATCGGCACGCACGGTATAGAATCCACCATCTTCTGGATAGTTTCCACGACCTGGTTTAAAGTTTGCCATCAGGCATCCTTTTTTATTTCTTAGGTAATAATTACCCCATGGGAACATTGATTGTGAACGACCTCCGCGGGCTGCATATTCCCACTGTGCTTCTGTAGGGAGGCGGAAATCAGACTCCTGTGCTCTTTTCTTGCTGTCAAGATAGGAGTTAAGCAAATGAGTTCTCCAGTTACAAAAAGCATCTGCCTGTTTCCAGTTTACGCCTACTACCGGATAGTTACCAAAAGCAGGGTGAGAAAAATATCTTTTGGTCATTGGCTCGTTATATGAATAGGCAAAGTCACGAATCCAGGCTAACGTATCCGGATAAATAGCTACCGGGAATCTGTTAATAAACTTAGATCTTGGTTTGCCTGCATTTTCTCTTTTTGCAGCTTCTTTTAAGTCAAAGCGTTCTACCTGGAAAACGATTTTAGAAGGGTCAATTTCTTTCTTTCCGAAGATTCTGTCATCCGGAGGAAGTATAATATCTGTACTGCTAAGCTGCTCCATTACTTTAGGATCATTCCATTTCATCGTTTTCATCTTAGCCCAGTCCACATATTCATTACCATCAGATCCGGCTTTTACATAACCCATTTTACGGGCTACTACAGAGTCACGAACCCAATTTACAAACTGGCGATATTCATTATTGGTAATTTCAGTGGCATCCATCCAAAAGCCGCTGATAGAAACAGACCTGTTTCGGGCACTAAATGCATAAGCTGGATCCTCATCACTGGGTCCCATGTGGAATGTACCCTGGGGTACATAAACCATTCCCGGAGGTTTTGGCAGGGCATATTTTCCGCCAGCATCTACGCCGTGGAGTTGACCATCATTAGGAAGGCTTCCGCCTTTGCTGTTTTTCTTTCCACCTAAAATACCACAACTGGCAAACATAAACATGCAGGCAATTGCGGAAAAGGCATAGATAAGGTTTTTCATTTTCATACTCATACGCTTAAAGGGTATTGGGCTAATGTAATATTTAACTCGATTTTCAGTCACAAGGTTATAAATAATTTTTAGTTATTCAAAGCATAATCCTGAGGTAAAATTTTAAACGGCCATCAACCTTGATTTATTGTATTAACTTAAAATTAATTACTGATTTTGGGCCTTGTTTATCAGCGATATAAGCTCTTGTAGTGAAAATACAGGCTCCAGGCAAGTGTAATTACGGCAAAAATAAATTTGAGGAGGATTTGATGGTGGTTTTTCTGCCAATAATGGATATTCTGAAACAGGCCCATCCGAAGCCATCAAAACCCTGTTTGGTATATATTCTGCCAAAACCTGACCTAGCAACTCTGGGTACCCATATCCAACGATTGCTATTTCGTTAGTTCCAACGACAATTTCATTCAAAAGACAAGCCCAGTTGCCAAAAGAAGTCGGATACCGTGTAATTGCCATACCCAAGGCAGCACACATATCCAGACTTCTTTGTTTCCAGTCTTGTTTTTCAAATAAAATAGAAAGATGCCAAAGATTACTGGCCATTATTGAGTTTCCCGATGGCACTGCTCCGTCATACACTTCTTTTTTCCTTACTATAATATCGGTTTGTGTGACAGGGGTGTAAAAAAAGAACCCTGTATCTGCTTCACTGAAATTTTCAATAACAAATTCAGTTATTGATTTTGCCGTTACTAACCATTTTGTATCAGCAGTTATTTCCTGCAGCTGCAGCAATGCTTCAATCAAAAATGCGTAATCATCTAAAAAAGCAGGATACTTCGCCGTTTCATTTTTCCAGGTATGATAAAATTCATTGGGTTTACCCGTTGAAAAATTATGTAATAAAAAATTCATATTATCAATTGCCAGTTCTTTATATACCGGGTTGCCGGTAGCACTGAAAGCCTTGCTGCTGGCGGTATTCATCAATGCGTTCCAACCTAAAATTATTTTATCATCTAATGAAGGCCGGACTCTTTTACTTCTTTGTTCTAATAATTTTTTCTTCCCGGAGGCAAGGTTTTTTTTCAAATCTGAAACAGTAATATTTTTAGCTGATGAAAAAATTTCCATTGTTTGTTTGACTCGTGGGATATTCATTTCTTCCCAATTTCCTTTTTCAGATATATCATAATAATCACAAAATATATCTGCATCACCCTTCAGTATTTCTGTTATTTCTTTTTTATTCCAGACATAAAATTTTCCTTCTACCCCTTCAGAATCCGCATCCAATGCTGCATAGAAACCTTTTTTTGGATGAAATAGTTCCCTTTGAACAAAATCCATAGTCTCATCAATAACTTCTTTATACCTGATGTCTTTTGTCAATTGATAAGATTCACACAAAACAGAAACCAGAAGCGCATTATCATATAACATTTTTTCAAAATGTGGAACCAACCATTCAGTATCGGTAGAATATCGGGCAAATCCACCGCCGATTTGGTCATAAATACCTCCTTCAATCATTTTATCGAGGCTAAGTAATGCCTGGTTTAATGCTTTTTCATTTTTGGTTTGATAATAATATCTTAAAAGAAATTGAATCGAAGCTGTTTGAGGAAACTTAGGTGCCCTGCCAAATCCTCCCCACTCAGCATCTGCAGATTTCATGATGCTCTGAAAAGTCTCATCTACATTATTTTTTGTAAATATTTCACTCTCGGCTATTTTCTGAAATCCAAATGAATTGGATTGTAATAAATGTTCAGTAAGATTTTCTGCCTGCGCATCAATTTCATGTCTTCGTTCTTTAAAGGCTTGAATTACTCCATTCAACGTTTCTTCCCAGGAAGGACGATTATAAGCTTTTTGCGGTGGGAAATAAGTACCCCCATAAAAAGGTTTTCCATCCGGAGTCAAAAAAACATTTAGCGGCCATCCGCCACTGCCGGTCATAGCCTGTACGGCATCCATATAAATATGATCAAGATCTGGCCTCTCTTCCCTGTCAATTTTAATATTGATAAAGTTTTCATTCATGATTTTAGCTATAGCATCATTTTCAAAACTTTCTCTTTCCATTACATGACACCAATGGCAGGCAGAGTAACCAATGCTTACAAGTATAGGCAAGTTCTTTCCTTTTGCTTCTGCCAATGCAGTTTCACTCCAGGGAAACCAGTTAACAGGATTGTGTGCATGCTGCAACAGGTAAGGACTTGTTTCATGTATAAGTTGATTGGTATGTTTCATTATATGATTGTAATGGAATTTACAAAGATCGCAGAAAAAGAAAAGTGGCTGACTCAAAAGCAAACAAATTTGTCACATTGAGTTTATCGAAATGCGTACAAATTTGTTTGCCAATCATTATTGTATTTCGACATAGCTCTATATGACAATGATTGGGACTTTTGAGACAGCCTCTCTAAAATTTTATTTCAAACTGATTACTTCTTTTTAAGCACAGTTAATAAGTACTGCTCTAGAGCGGCAGCCATGCTTGGAGTCTGGGGTTGGGGTGCTTTTATTTCCAGTTTCAAGCCTGCATCTTCAATGGCTTTTGAAGTATTGTTTCCGAAAGCACCGATTATGGTACCATTTTGTTTGTATTTCGGAATATTATCAAAAAGGCTCCTTACACCACTTGGCGTAAAAAAACAAATGACATCATATTCAGTGTTCAGCAATATTGATTTAACATCGCTGCTGACACTGCGGTACATGAATGCAAGGGTGAACTCACAGCCATTGAATTTTAACCAATTCACTATTTCATTATCCTGCTGGTTTTCTGAGCATACATACAGGAATTTCTCATTCGCTTTATGTTTGTTAATCACATCAAACATGCTTTTATTAGTGCCGTCAGCACCAAAAAAAACTTTTCGTTTTCTGTAAAGGATAAATTTTTGCAGATATAAAGCCACCGCTTCGGTAATGCAGAAATATTTGGTATCCTGAGATACATTAACTTTCATTTCTTCGCAAATGCGAAAAAAGTGATCAATTGCATTCCGGCTGGTGAAAATAACTCCGGTAAAGTTTTGAATTTCAATTTTTTGCTTGCGAAAGTCTCTGGCAGGAATACCTTCTAATTTTATAAAGGGATGGAAATCAATCTCTACGCTGAACTTTTTGGAAAGCTCAAAGTAGGGAGATTTTTCGCTTTCGGGCCTCGGCTGAGTAATGAGGATCTTTTGTTTCGCTTTTACCAGCTCACCAGTTTTCTTAACCCCTGTTTTTGACATATTTGGTTCGGCTAAAGTTGTGTGCAAAGGTAAGTAGTTTATCCGAAAAAGTGCAACAAAGCCTTGTAAACCAGCAAAAGAGGTGCAATTTCAAACGCAAATAGATATAAAAGAAAATGAAATGGATTGACTTTGATTTGATTGTGTATTGCAGAATAGGTTAAAATAAAACGATAGGCAAGCAAACCAGCAACAAGACACCATGAAAGAGTCAGGCCAACAGTATATATGTTGCCTTCGGTAAAGGCCAGTATTACCAGGAATGGAATCAGAAGTATGCCAATCATTTTATTAACGATGAAAACAATAAAGACATATGAATCCGCTGTTTCCTGCATATTGAATAGCCAGCCTGTAAACTTGAGTCCGATAAATTTCGCAAAATATGCAGCTGACAAACCCATGGAACAATATATAAACATCTTCCAAAAACTATCCGGCTGAATCAGCTTAAAATATTGCAGCAGAAAGCTGATATACAATCCTCCACTTAACACAAAAAAAACATTCAGCAACAGGGAAGGAAGTGGTGTTTGAATCAATTGGTCTCTTACCTGTATCTGCTTAATTGTTGTCTTGAAAAATAGCCTGTACAGATCGTTAAAGTATTTTGGAAATGCCCTTTGCATTAAAGCATAAATGATAATCAGAAAAATAAGCAGGTAAAACAGGAGCTCTTTTCCTTCATATTTTTTTATACCGGGCTTTTGAAAATTTGTGAGTGAGCTCCCAAAGCCAAAATAAGGATGATACTTAATTATCTGATTACTTATTTTCTGCAAAGCGTAAAAATCGGAATCAATCAAAGTGAAATTTGAATCCGGCAAGGGCTTATTACTTCCGGTTACATCCATTGTATCCTGATGTAAAGTATCGTCTCCGGGTATAACAGTCCCGGTAATAGCCGAATCTGAAATCGGGGGCTTTGTAGTATCTACAGGTGCTTGCGCAAAAATGCACCCTGTGAATATTATTTGTAGAAAAGAAATTAAAAAAAATCTGCTCAATTGAAAATTTTGTAGTGCAAAAATATCGGAATGCGTGAGAGAAAAAAGAATAAAATAATTACTCAGAAAAAGTTTACAAATCCAAAGTGAATTTTTGATTGCCTTAAATCGAAGTCAGTATCATTTCTTTTTCCAACCGCCCATGCCAGGTTAAATACACCAGCTTTTGTTTCAAATGCCAGGCCTAACCCGGTTCCAAAGTACGTATAGTTATTTTTTTTACCGCTGCTGCCATCTCTACCCCAGCCACCATCAGCCAAAAGATAGAAAAAAGAATTCCGGCCCACTAAATACCTGAACTCAGCTGTACCAATGGCAAATTGAGACAGGTACTGGCTTTCCTCATCAAAACCCCGCAGCAGTTTATAGCCTCCTATTTGAAAAAGCTCATTTCGAAATACATTACCGCTTTGAAATAAGCCACTATTTATTGAAGTTTTAATAGTAGTTCTGGGATTACCTAATGGAAAATATTTCGATGCAATGACTCTTACTCGAAGCTGGTATGTTTTCAATTTTATTGTGTCATATAAAGTTTCAAAATCAAATGTTGGATCTCCGGGGTCCTTCAGTTCAAGAATCTCATTATTCTTTTTTAATTTTTTTGTTCCGATTGCAGTGATAATCCGAAATTCATTTCCCTTCCTCGGATTTAGTCTGTAATCTGTATTATTATATTCATAATCCAGCCCGATGTTAGAGGAACTGACATCTGTCACTTCAGGTAATCGCCGGGTTTGTATAATGGCTCCAGTATTTATACCTCCCTGGCTTACTATTGTTTGAATACGTTGAAAAAATAATTTTCCGGACTGGCTTGTACTTAAAACATATTGGGCCCCCAACTGAAGATTTACATTTAAAAAAGTACTGTCTTTTCTGAACATATCGAAAGTAAAATCCAGTCCAACAGGAGATTTAAAAAGATAAGGGTGCTGATAAAGTAAATTGAGCCTTGGAGATTTTACCTGTATTTGTTGCCAGTTCAATCCGATGGTTTCTCCGGAGCCCAGTGCATTTTTTAATAAAATATTTGCTTCGCCGGTAATTAATATTTTCTTTGAGGAGAGCTGATCATTATTAGGTAAAAACCCAATTAATACATTTACCTGGCTGCTTTTTTTCTGTTTCAGATACAAATTTAAAACTGACCCCGTTGCCAGCATGCTGAGATTGGCAGGTTTTTCCTCTTCGACATACGTTAGCTCTCTTATCTTTTTATTTATTCTTTGTAATTTTTCTTTACTGTAAATACTCCCGTTTTGAATATCAAGGTACCGTTGTAAATATTCATTTGAAATTTTTGCATTTCCGAAGTTCCGTATGCTGTCAATTCTATAAAGAAGGCCTTTATTTACTTTTAAAAGAGCTGAAACTTGATCGTTATCCAGCTGTAAACTATCAAGATAAACTTTTGCAAAAGGGTATCCATTATTTTCAAGATAATTCAATAACCGCTGTTGCCAGATTTGTATTTGTTTAAAATCCATTGGCTTACCGGAAAACATTTTTTCACGCCATCCAATGGCTTCTAATAAATCAGGTTCAATATTATTTGTTTTCAATTGTGCCCATAAATAGCTTTCCCCAACAAATAAAACAATAGACGCAGCGGCTGAATCATACCGGATACTGTCTATAGAAGCAGCGGCATATCCTTTGGAATGAAGCATTGCAGGCAATTCAGTAACATAAGCTGTACATAATGTCTGTGAAGGAAATTTTGATTGTAACCCAAGACGGAGAACCTGTGCAGCAGAGTTTGAATCAGCGCCGCGGATAGTAAGAGTGTATTTTTCCTGCGCCGATGAAGAAATACCGAGCAGCAAAAAGACAAGAACCGATATTTGTAATCTGAATTTAGACATTTGGCTTTTCGCCTGGATATTAGAAGCTAAATTATTCATTAAATTTCAAATAAACTTGGCTGGTATTTATTTACATATCCCTTTCTGCAGGCAGGCCTGTCATTATTGTAATTTCCATTTTACTACTTCTTTACACTATAAAAAAGAATTAATTGAAGCATTATTAAAAGAAATTGAACTAAGAAGTAATTATACAGGTAGCGAACCCATTGAAACAATCTACTTTGGAGGAGGCACACCCAGTCTTTGTTCAATTATTGAGATAAAAAGCCTTATGGATAAAATAAATGCTCTTTATAAAGTATCTCAAAATCCGGAAATAACATTTGAAGTAAACCCCGATGATATTACTGAAGAAAATTTAGCAGGATGGAAAGAATCCGGTATCAACCGCCTGAGCATCGGAATTCAAAGTTTCTTTGATGAAGATTTAACCTGGATGAACAGAGCACATAATGCACAGCAGGCGATAGATAATTTGCAGCTGGCAAGAAAATATTTCACTAATATTTCGATTGATCTTATTTATGGAACGCCGCAATTGACCAACGAAAAATGGGAGCAAAACGTTAAAACAACTCTTTCACTTGATATTCCACATCTATCCTGTTATGCTCTTACCGTAGAGCCAAAAACACCGTTGGATAAATTGATTAAGAATAGAAAAGCTGAAAACATCAATCCCGATAAGCAATCCGAACAGTTCTTACTCCTGATGGAATGGCTGGAAACAGCCGGGTATGAACATTACGAAATTTCAAATTTTGCCAAACCTGGCTGGCGCAGCCTGCATAATTCCGCATATTGGCAGGGACATAAGTATACCGGCATTGGTCCATCTGCACATTCATATGATGGAAGTAACAGGCAATGGAATATTTCTAACAACAATATTTATATTGAATCAATTTCAAAAGGAATCATTCCGAGTGAAAAAGAAGCGCTTACTGAAGTGCAACGACTGAATGAATATATAATGACCTCTTTGAGAACGATTGAAGGTTTGAATCTTACTAATGTGGATGAAACTGCCGGTTCTGTGTTGCTGAATGCAAGCAAAAAATATATAAACGGCGGTTTAATTAAATTGGAAAATAATTCACTTGTGCTTACAAGAGAAGGCAAATTATTGGCTGATGGAATAGCAGCAAATTTCTTTTTCTGACTTTCCTTTATCAATAATAAAGTGAAAGGTTATTTATGAGAATGCTGCTTCAGATAATTATATAACTGTTTACCTGCAAAAGTGAGGACCATTATTAATATGGCCGCTGGTACGAATCCATGGTAAAAAAGAGGCATAGGGTATAGTTTAAATATCAGACCAACACCTGTTCTATTCGTTTAAAAGCTTCTTTGGGTTTAACATTTTCCCATAATATTTTATAGACAGTATCGGCAATCGGAATTGCTGCATCTACGGATTTGTTAATGTTATAAATGCACTTTGCAGCATTATATCCTTCAGCTACCATGTTCATTTCCAATTGTGTAGCCTGTACCGAGTAGCCCTTCCCAATCATATTGCCAAACCTCCGGTTACGGCTGTGCAGTGAGTAACAGGTTACCAGCAAATCACCAAGGTATACCGATGCTGCATAATTAGGAGTTTTACGATGCGTTATTGGGTCTTCGCCATCATGCTCTCCAACAGTAATATGTTCGGCCCCGAATTTCTTGAGGAACCCCGCCATTTCATCAGCAGCGTTTGCGATATACACACTCAAAAAATTATCGCCATAATCCAGGCCATGAGCTATCCCTGCACCAAGGGCATATATATTTTTCAATACGGCAGCATATTGTACACCTAATATATCATGATTAACGATGGTGCTTATATAGTTATTACTAAAATGCGAAGCCATTTCAGATGCCGTTGTAATATCAATTCCGGAAAAAGTGAGATAGGATAATTTTTCCTCCGCTACTTCTTCGGCATGACAGGGACCTAACACTGCAAAATAATCTTCCAGCGGGAGATTAAATTTATCCTTCAAATAATAATTGAGCAAAATATTTTTATCAGGCAGCAAACCCTTGATAGCTGAGATTACTTTTTTATCGATCCAGTCTTCCGGTTGCAATGAATCTAAGCATTGTTCAATATATGCAGAAGGAACTGCTATAACCAGTACATCTGATTTTGCCACCACATCTTTTATAGAAGTTGACATAGTCAGAAACGAAACATCTAAACCGGCAGATCTCAGGTAATGAGGATTATGATGATATTGCTGAATATGCCGGATTGAATCTTCATTTCTAATCCACCAGTTAATCGAGTGCTTTTTGTCGGTCAGGATCTTGGCCAGTGCTGTTGCCCAACTACCGCTGCCGATGATTCCAAATGTCATACAGATCTATATTTTCAGTATTAGAAATAAGTATTAAGAAATAAAGATAAGCACTTGGTAGCTTACGGTGAGTTCTATGAAATGAAAAAGAGTTTGACGCCTGTCAAACTCAATTATTTTTTAGCCCATCAAAATATCTGCAATAAAATCAATCTATTTTTCAAATAGTTTTTCCTTTGTAACAACTTTTACCTTTACACCGGTTTTTAATTTTTTGCTGACCACATTATATGGGCCAATTACTACTTCTTCGCCTTCATTGATACCGCTCAGAATCTCTATGTAATTTATATCCTGTATGCCTGTTGTTACAATACTCTTTTTTACTGTTCCGTCTTTTTGCAGTACAAATACAACTTCTTCCAATTCATCACCGGCAATTTCCATCATGTCTGTATTCTCATCCTGATCTTTAGTGGCCTTTTCTTCTTTCTTTTTGTCTTCCATGCTTTTATCACTTCCTTTTACCCTTGCATTTACAGCCGTGATAGGAACAGCCAATACATTTTCAACTCTTTTTGTTTTAATATCTGCGCTGGCATTCATACCTGGTCTGAAAGGAAATGTTTTATCTGCCAGATCTTTGTATGATTCTTTATCCAGCCTTATTCTTACTTCATAATTGGTAACATCGTTGGTACCGGAAAGCACTGATCCGCTTTTTGTGCTGCTTGCAATTTTCGTTACAACTCCGGCAAATTTTCTGTTATTATACGCATCAACTTCTATATCTGCAGAGTCTCCTATATTGATTTTTACAATATCGTTTTCACCCACATCAACCCGCACTTCCAATATTGCCATATCAGCAACAGTCATCATTTCAGTACCAACATTAAAACTATTACCCGCAACTCTTTCGCCTTTCTTGATTTTTAAAGAAGATATTACGCCGTCCATCGGGGCTGTTAAAGTAGTGCGGCTTAAATCTTTATTCGCTTTGCTCAATCCCACCTGTGTACTTTGCACATTGGCCTTCAGTCCTTTGATATTTTGTTGTGCAGCATTATAATTTGCCTTCGATGATCGCAGAGTTGTTTCGTATTGCTCCAGTTCTGCTTTAGAAATAACTTTATCATCGTATAATTTCTTATTACGATCATAAGTCTGTTGTGCCAGTTCAAGGCTGGCTCTTAATGCATCTATTGCTGCCTGGCTATTTCCTACGGTTGCTGCAGATTGATTAACTCTTGAAGCAGCTTCATCTCTTTGCAATGCATAAATATCTGCGTAGATCCTGGCAAGCACCTGTCCTCTTTTTACACTGTCTCCTTCCTGCACATTTAATTCTGTAATCTCACCCGATATATCCGGGCTGATTTTGACTTCTATTTCAGGATATACTTTTCCGCTGGCATTTACTGTTTCTACAATCGTCCTTTTGGAAGCCTTTTCAATAGCAACTTTTTCTGTTTTATCTTTTCTGCCAAAAGCAACATATAAAGCAACAGCAGCTACCAGTATTCCAAGAATTATTAATGTCCATTTTAATTTTTTACTCATAAAAAAAATGATTTTATAGTTTCAGCCCCTGTCCTTTATAAAATTCAAGCAACTTCATTTTAAATATATAGTCGTATTGAGAATATAATTCCTGGATCTTTGCCCGTAACACGTTATTCTGACTATTCAGTAAATCATATGCAGATAAAAGACTCAATTCGTATCTCTTGGATGCGAAACTGAATGCCTTCTCTGCCAGTTGTACACTTTTTTTATCTGCATTAAATTTCTGTAAAGCTGCAGTAGCATCAGTATACGCTTTATAAATATCCTGCTTCAATTGCATGCTTCCCTGCTCTTTTTGTAATTCGAATTGATTTACATTCAATTTAGCCCTGTCCCAAGCTGTACGGGCAGATCTTCCATTAAAAATTGGAACATTGATTCCGATGCCAATACTCTGGCCAAAGTTGTTACTGAATTGTTTTGTAATACTGCCGGGTTTGAAATATCCAACAACATTTGAACCATCGATATAATCAGGTATCTCTACCGGGTAAAATGTTCCTCCGCCGGCATTAGCTCTTAA
>Ga0209797_10001158_pt1 | contig 13247 bp, 15 predicted proteins | sample DOMMetBare3Fresh_2_FD_187472 | JGI IMG/M metagenome (GOLD analysis project Ga0209797, IMG submission 187472) | Wetland sediment microbial communities from St. Louis River estuary, USA, under dissolved organic matter induced mercury methylation -... | ecosystem: Environmental > Aquatic >... | reverse complement strand
GCGGGCCGCCCGGCGCACTGGTTACCCGGAGTCGGGGAATTCACTTCCCCGTTCTTCTTCCCGTGGCCACCGCCTAACTGTGGCGTTTGCGGTGTGGCCTTGGGAGCTCCGGCTTCCATCCCCAAACGGTTCGCGGGCCGTTTGGTTCACCAGCGCGAGCGCTGCAAGTCCGGCTGAATCGCGGATCAACCTCTTGCACGGCACGCCGCGGCGCCGCTGCGGCATGGGCGAGGCACGCGATTGGCCTCGCCACTCCAGGCCGAAAGTGATTAGCTCTCCGCTTGGCGACGCCAACATAGGAAGCCGTACGCGTCCGCGCAAGAGTCGAAATTGTTATCCCCAGCCGTGCACATTGCGCACATATCCACAGCGCCCACTAGTCATCGCCGCGAGGCGGGCGGCGCTCACGCTTGGTGGCTGCGCGCCGCCGCTTGCTCTCGAGCCGTGCCGCCTTCGCCGCCCTGGAGGGGCGCGTGCGCTTCCGCACCTTGGGCACGATCAGCGCCTGGGCCACGACCTCCCGCAGTCGCTCCGTCACCTCCTCGCGATTCCTGAGCTGGCTGCGCGAGCCGCTCGACACCAGGCGCAGCCGTCCGGAGCCGTCGAGCCGGCTCGCCAGCCGGACGAGCAGGCGCTGCCGCTGCTCCTCGCTCAGCGCCGCCGAGCCCGCCACGTCCCACCACAGCTCGATCCGCGTGGAGGACGTGTTGACGTGCTGGCCGCCGGGTCCGCCCGAGCGCGACGCGCGGAACTCGAGCTCCGCGAGTGGCACCCGCAGGGCGGGGGAGACCTCCAGAACGGCGGCGTCGGGCATGCTGGAAAATAGCCGCGTCCGGGCTCTCACTTGGTGTCGTACCGCATTACGTTACTGCCCATGACCGACCTCGATCTCCTGCGGCGCCGCCTGCTCGGCTACGGGCGGGTGCTGCTTGGCTACTCGGGCGGGGTCGACTCCGCGCTGCTGGCCGTCGTCGCCCGCCAGGCGCTGGGGCCTGAGCGATTCCTCGCCGTCGTCGGTCGGAGCGCCTCGTACCCGGAGACGCAGTGGCGGAGCGCCGTCGAGCTCGCCCGCCGGTACGAGGTCCCGCTGCTCGAGGTCGGCACGGACGAGCTGACCGACCCGCGCTACCTCGCCAATCCCACCGACCGATGCTACTTCTGCAAGACCGAGCTGTGGACCCGCCTCGGCGAGGTGGCACGGGCCCGCGGCTTCGACACCGTCATCGACGGCACCAACGCCGACGACCTGGGCGAGCACCGGCCGGGGCTGCGGGCCGCGGAGGAGCACGGGGTGCGCTCCCCCCTCGCCGAACTGGGCCTGTCCAAGGCGGCGGTGCGCGATGCGTCGCACGCGCTCGGGCTGCCGACCTCGGATGCGCCGGCGAGTCCCTGTCTCTCGAGCCGCGTCGTCTACGGGCTCGAGATCACGCCGCGGCGCCTGCGGCAGGTCGAGGACGGCGAGGCGTATCTCCGGGCGCTGGGCGTCAGGGGTGATCTTCGCGTCCGGCATCACGGCGATCGCGCCCGGATCGAGACCGCGCCCGACCAGATGGTCCGCCTGCGGAGCGAGTGGGGCGCCGTCACGACGTTCTTCGTCGGGCTCGGGTTCGCCGCCGTGGAGCTCGATCCCGCCGGCTATCGCCGCGGTAGCCTGCTCGCGCTCACGCCGCACTCGCCCGGCTGATGCGGCTGTTTGCCGGCATTCCCATCGTCGACGAGGCGAAGCGGGAGATCGTCGCGCTCCTCGGCCGGCTGCGCGAGAGCGGCTGGCCGGTTCGGTGGGTGCAGGAGGAGGGTCTGCACCTCACGCTCAAGTTCTTCGGTGAGGTGGCGCCGGAGCGGCTGGAGGTCATCGAGGAGGCGGTGCGGTTTGCCGCCCAGGGCGCGGGCCCGCTCGCCTTGCGATTGGAGGCCCTCGGGGCGTTTCCGAGCGCGGCGCGCCCGCGGGTGCTCTGGATCGGCATCGAGGGGCCGTCGGCGTTGGAGCTGCTGTACGACCGGCTCGAGCGTGGCGGGGAAGCAATCGGCTTTGCCTCCGAGGGCGCGCCGTTCCAGCCGCACGTCACCCTCGGCCGGGTCCGCGAGGGCCATCGGCTCCCGGCGGGCGGGCTCGAGGAGTTCGACGCCGCCTACACGCGGGCACCGTTCACCGGGGGGCAGCTCGTCCTCTACGAGAGCGTGCTGACCACGAAGGGGCCGAGGTATCAGGCGCGCCTCACGCTCGAGCTGTCTGCGTGATGGGCTGCCTCACGGCGCCGTTCAAGGTGTTGGGCTGCCTGGGGCTCATCGCCGCGCTCGCCGTCGGTTGGCTTTACCGCGACCGGGTCGCGCGCGAGGGGCGCCGGCTGCTTGGCCGGTTTGAGTGGACGGCGGCGAGCGCCCCGGCGTCTTCGCGGGGGCGCCCAGGGGCGCGGGCGCTCGAGACGGCCCGGGCCAAGATCGATTCGCTCAACGGCTGGCGGGCGGACTCGGTCGTGCTGTCGCCGTCCGAGGTCGCGTCGCTGATGGGGAGCGGCCTCGCGCCCGCCTTCCGGAAGGAGCTGGACTCCCTTCAGGTCGAGCTGCTCGAGGGCGAGGTCCGGGTGCGGGCGCGGCTCCGCACCGCCCGCCTGCCGGCGGAGCTGGTCGGTCCGCTCGCCGTCGCGCTCCGGCCCAACGAGCCGGTGGAGGCCACGGGTTCCCTCCGGGTCACCGGTCCCGAGGTGGGCGAGTGGGCGGTGAGATCGTTCCAGATCCGCGACATCCCGGTGCCGGCGACGGCGGTGCCGCGCCTCGTCTCGCGGGCCCTCGGTGATCCGGGCCGGGAAACCGTGCCCTGGAAGGTGCCGGCCGGCGTCCGCGGTATCCGCGTCCGGCCCGGCGGTGCGACTCTCTACGGAGCCCCACGCCCATGAGTCATCGGGTTCTCATCGTTGACGACGAGGCCGGCATCCGCCAGGCGCTCAAGCAGGTGCTCGAGTACGAGAACCTCGACGTCCGCGTCGCGGCCTCCGGCGGCGAGGCGATCACGCTCTACTCGGAGTTCCGCCCGAACCTCGTCTTCCTCGACGTCAAGATGGCCGGGCTCGACGGGCTCGAGACGCTGACCCGGCTTCGGAACCTCGACCCTCGGGCCCAGATCGTCATGATCTCGGGCCACGGCACGATCGCCACCGCGGTGGAAGCCACCCAGCGCGGCGCGTTCGACTTCCTGGAGAAGCCGCTCGATACCGATAGACTCCTCCTCACCGTGCGGAACGCGCTCGCCCATGCCGAGCTCGTCGGGGAGAACGCCCGGCTCCGCGAAGTCGCGGAGAGCCGGTACCAGATGGTGGGCACCAGCGCGGCGCTCCAGCGCGTGCGCGAGCTGATCGCGAAGGTCGGGCCCACCGCGGCGCGCGTCCTGATCACGGGGGACAACGGCACCGGCAAGGAGCTGGTGGCGCGCGGGCTGCACGAGGCATCCCCCCGGCGCGACCAGCCGTTCGTGGAGGTCAACTGCGCCGCCATTCCCTCGGAGCTGATCGAGAGCGAGCTTTTTGGCCACATGAAGGGCTCGTTTACGGGCGCCTTCGCCGACCGGGCTGGTAAGTTCGAGCAGGCTGACGGCGGCACCTTGTTCCTGGACGAGGTGGGCGACATGTCGCTCTCCGCCCAGGCCAAACTGCTCCGCGTGTTGCAGGAGGGGGTCGTCACCCGGATCGGGGGCTCCAAGTCGATCCAGGTGGACGTGCGCGTGCTGGCGGCCACCAACAAGGACCTGGAGGGGGAGATCGCGGAGGGCCGCTTCCGGGAAGACCTCCTCTACCGGCTGAACGTCCTGCCGATCGAAGTGCCGCCCCTGCGCGAGCGGCTCGAGGACGTGCCCGCGCTGGTGGCGCATTTCGCCGAGCAGCTGGCCGCGAGCGCGGGGGTCCCCGGCAAGAAGTTCGCCGAGGACGCGGTGGCGCGCCTCCAGGCGCGGGTCTGGCCCGGCAACGTTCGCGAGCTCCGGAACGCGGTGGAGCGGGCGTTGATTCTCGCTCCCGGCAAGGTCGTGACCGGCGCCGACATCGACCGGCTGCTGCCGGGTGGCGACAGCGGCGGACCGCTCCCGGCCACGCCCGGCGGCGCGCACACCTTCGAGACCTTCAAGCAGGAAGCGGAGAAGAACTTTCTGATCCAGCAGCTGCGCGAGCACGACTGGAACGTCTCCGAGACGGCGCGCGCGCTCAAGATGCCCCGCTCGAACCTCTACAAGAAGATCGAGCGCTACGGTCTGACCCGGGAGTCGACATGAGCGAGCAGCCGAGAGATTGGGACCGCGAGCTGGCGGACATCGACCGTGCCATCGCCAAGCAGGGGAGCGTCCCGCAGGGCGGTGCTCCACTGCCGGCGCCGGTGCCGGCGCCGCCTTCTGGAAGTCGCGCCCAGGTCCCGGGCGTCGCGGCGCCGGTGCGCCGGCGGTCGGTGGCGCTCACCTGGTTCTGGGTGCTGCTGGCGCTTGCCCTGGCCGCGGCGCTCGCGCTCTGGCCGTACCAGCGGTCGTGCGGATTGCAGCTCGTCTTCTTCCTCGGCGCCGCGGGGGTCACGGCGCTGATCGCGCTGCTCGGTGCGCTGGCGAGCTGGTCACATCGGCGTGGGTTCGCGCACGTGGTGTCGCTCCTGGTCATCGTCTGGGCCGCCGCCATCGCGCTGCGCGAGGTTCTGCCAAGGGTGGGCTACGCGAAGACGAGCCTGCACTGGACGTGCGGAGCGGCCCCGGCGGGACCCCCGCCTGCGGGACCGGCCCCGACGGCACCGTAGCGGACCGTATCTCGACGGCTCGATTCGACGTTCATCCTTCTCCCAGGGTCCTATGGCCAAGACGTTCCGCAATCTCATCGCCGGCGAGTGGGTCGCGCCCAGCACGGGCGCCTATTTCGAGAACCGCAACCCCGCCGACACCGCCGACCTGATCGGCCGCTTCCCCGAGTCGGGCGCGGCCGATGTCGCCGCGGCGGTCCGCTCGGCCAAGCGTGGCTTCGCGCTCTGGTCGAAGACGCCGGCGCCGGCGCGGGGGGACGTGCTCCGTCGGGTGGGCGACCTGCTGGTCGAGCGCAAGGAGGCGATCGCGAACGCCATGACGCGCGAGATGGGGAAGGTGCTGGCCGAGACCCGCGGCGACGTGCAGGAGGGGATCGACACCGCCTACTACGCCGCCACCGAGGGGCGCCGGCTCTTCGGTCACACCGTCCCCTCCGAGCTGCGGTCGAAGTGGGCCATGAGCTGGCGCCGTCCGATCGGCGTGGCCGGGTTGATCACGCCGTTCAACTTCCCGCTCGCGATCCCGACCTGGAAGATGTTCCCCGCGCTTCTGTGCGGAAATTCCGTCATCATCAAGCCGTCCGAGGACGTGCCGCACACGGTGCACCTCCTCGTCGAGATCCTGCTCGAGGCGGGCCTTCCGCCTGGGGTCGTACAGCTGGTCCACGGGCGAGGGGAGACGGTGGGCAAGGCCCTGGTCGAGCATCCCGAGGTGCCGCTCATCTCCTTCACCGGGTCCACCGAGACGGGGTCGATCATCGGCCAGACCTGCGGACGGATGCACAAGCGGCTGTCGCTCGAGATGGGCGGCAAGAACGCCATGATCGTGATGGACGACGCCGACCTCGATTTGGCCCTCGAGGGCGTGTTGTGGGGCGCCTTCGGCACCACCGGACAGCGCTGCACGGCGACCAGCCGGCTGATTCTGCACCGCAAGGTGCACGACCGCTTTCTGCGCCGTCTGGCGGAGGCGGCCGAGGCACTGCGGCTGGGCGACGGGCGCGCCGACAAGACCGACGTCGGCCCGCTCATTCACCAGGCGGCTCGCGAGAAGGTGGAGCGCTACGTGGAGATCGGACGCCAGGAGGGCGCCGAGCTGGTCACCGGCGGCAGGGCGCCCGGCGGCCGGCTCGCGGGCGGCTGGTTCTACCGGCCGACGGTGTTCGCCGGCGTCCGCCCGGGCAGCCGCCTGGAGCAGGAGGAGATCTTCGGCCCCGTCTTGAGCGTGATCCGCGTCCGCTCCTTCGACGAGGCGGTGCGGGTGAACAACGGGGTCCGCTACGGCCTCTCCAGCAGCGTGTACACCGGGGACGTGAATCTCGCCTTCCGCGCGCTGCAGGAGCTGGACAACGGCATCACCTACGTCAACGCGCCGACGATCGGGGCGGAGGCGCATCTCCCGTTCGGCGGCGTGAAGGCCACCGGGAACGGGCATCGCGAGGGCGGCTGGGAGGTCTACCAGTTCTACTCGGAGACCAAGGTGGGCTACGTGGACTACTCGGGCCGACTCCAGCGCGCGCAGATCGACACGTACGACGTGTAGCGTAACGGACCGGTTGCGCGACGCTTTACCGGAGAGTAAGGTTCGTCAGGCTTCATCTTCAGCAACAACGCCGCGCCGCTGCGCGAGCCCCGCCCCATTCAGTCCGAGGTCGAGTCGAATGCGTCCGATGCAGGTTGGTGCCGGCAGGCGGGGGCCCTCGTTCGATGAGGGGTCGCTGGACCAGTATCTCCGGGAGATCAGCAAATACCCGCTGATCCCCCAGGAAGAGGAGGTGAGGCTCGCCCAGCGGATCCGCACCGGCGAGGCCGAGGCGCTCGACAAGCTCGTGCGCAGCAACCTCCGCTTCGTGGTGTCGGTGGCCAAGAAATACCAGAACCAGGGCGTTTCCCTCGCCGATCTCATCAACGAGGGCAACCTCGGCCTGATCCGGGCGGCGCACAAGTTCGACGAGACCAAGGGCATCAAGTTCATCTCGTATGCGGTGTGGTGGATCCGGCAGGCGATCCTCCAGGCGCTGGCCGAGCAGAGTCGCATCGTGCGCGTGCCGCTCAACCGGGCCGGCACGCTCCACCGGATCGGCAAGCGTTCCTCCGTGCTCCTCCAGGAGCTGGGCCGGGAGCCGACGCCCTCCGAGATCGCCGAAGGGATGGACATCTCGATGGAGGAGGTGCAGAAGACCCTCTCCATCTCGCAGAATCACCTGTCCCTCGACGCGCCGCTCACCCCGGGCGAGGACAACAAGCTCCTCGACTACCTCCCCGACACCCAGAACCCGGGTCCCGATTCCGAGACGTTCGAGCACGCCCTCACCGAGTCGATCGAGGAGGTGCTGTCGACGCTCAAGGAGCGTGAGGCGAAGATCCTCCGCCTCTACTTCGGTCTGGACGGGCCCGAGCCGATGACGCTGGAGGAGATCGGCAGCCTGCTCGGCATCACCCGCGAGCGGGTACGCCAGATCAAGGAGAAGGCGCTGAGCCGGCTCCGCCACGTGAGCCGAGCCCGCGCCCTCGAGAGCTTCCTCGCCTGAGCCGGGGCGCCAGCCCCGGCGGATCTCCCGCCGACAACCGACCATGACCCTCCGACTCCGGGCTTAACGCCCGGCGCCTTCCGTCGTCCGCCCCCGCGGTCCCTCAGTCCCACCGAGCGATGCGGCGGACGCCGCGGGAGGATGCGATGATCGGCATGCGATGCCTGTTCACTCTGATGGCCGCCGGGCTCCTCGCTGGCCCACCCCGGGTGGCCGCCCAGGCGGACGCCCCCAACCCCTTCAACCTGCCGCGGCCTGAAGCGGATCGGGAGACCAGGCCGCTGCGGCAACATGGCCGCGGGATGGAACTCCGGGCGGAGCGGATGGAGCGGCGGGGTGAGCGGTTCGAGCGGCGAGGAGTGCGGCTGGAGATGCGCGGCCATCCACACCGCGGGCGGATGTGGCAGCGGCACGGCGAGCGACTGGAGCGACGCGGTGAGCGCCTGGACCGGCGCCGTCATTGTGGTCACCGCCGGGACGGCCGGGACGGCCGGGACGGCCGGATCTAGCGCTCGCGCAGGATCTCCTCGACCTGGTCCCACTCGATGAGGAAGGCGTCGTGCCCGGTGGGAGAGGTGATCTCCCGGTACCGCGCGTCCGCTCCGGCCGCGCGGTAGGCCTCGGTCCAGGCGCGGACCTCGCCCGGGGCATACAGCAGGTCGGAATCTACGCCCACGCCCACCACCACCCGCACGCGCTCCGCCGTCTCTCGTCCCGCGACGGCCAGGTCACCCACGTCGTGCAGGTCCATCGCCCGCATCAGCGCCACGTAGCTGGCCGCGTCGAAACGCGCCACCAGCTTGTCACCCTGTCGCCGCAGGTAGTGCTCCACGTCGAACAGGCCGGGTGTGCGGGAAGAGGCCCGGCCGAAGCGGGCGTCGAACTCGATCCCCGAGCGATAGGTGATCATGGCCAGGGCGCGCGCGGCGGCGAGCCCCGCGACCGGGCCCTGACCGGGAGGATACCGGCCGGCCTGCCACGCGGGATCCGCTTCGATGGCCATCCGCTGAACGGTATTCCACCCGATGGCTTGCGCCGAGGTGGCGGCCGGTGCGGCGAAGACGACCAGCCGGTCCACGGGGACGTTCGAGCGCCGGCCCCATTCGAGCGTGACCATCCCCCCAAGCGATCCGCCCGTGACGAGGGCGAGCCGCTCCACGCCGAGATGCTCCAGCAGCGGGATGTGCGACGCGGCGAGATCGGCCGGTGTCAGCTCGGGCCAGGAATCGTCGCGCTCGGCCGCCCACTCCTGCGGGCCGGTGGAGCCGTAGCAGCTCCCCAGCAGATTGGCGACCACCACCGCGTGACGCGACGTGTCCAGCGCTCTCCCCGGCCCCACCAACGGCCCCCACCACCGCTCGACGTCGGCGCTGCCCGTGAGCGCGTGAAACAGCAGAATCCACCCGTTGTCCCGCGCCGCCTGCGTGTTCCCGAAGACCCGGTATCGCAGGCGGAGCCCGCTGAGCGAGCGCCCGCCGGTCGTGACGAGCGTGCGGAGGGGCAGCTCGCGGGCGGAGGGGTCGCCCCCGACCAGCGCCGTCACGACGTGGGGGCCGGTGTCTCGACGGGGACCTCACGCAGCCGCCCGTCGCGCACGTCGTAGACGAATCCCCGGATCAGCGTGTCCGGGTTGAGCAGCTGGGTGGCGAGCAGAAACTCCACGTCCTCCCGGACGCTTTCGTCCAGGTCCTGGAACGGCAGGAAGTCGAACTCGCCGGTGTCCTGGCCGAGATCTTCCCGGACCTTCTCCCGCAGGTCCCGGTTGTTGAACGTCAGCATCCCGCAGTCGGTGTGATGGATGACCACCACTTCGCGCGTGCCCAGCAGCCGCTGAGAGATCACCAGCGAGCGGAGCGCGTCGCGGGCGCGGCCGCCGGCGTTCCGGATGACGTGGGCGTCGCCCTCCTCGAGGCCGAGCGCACGCGAGGGAATGATGCGCGCGTCCATGCAGGTCAGAATCGCGACCCGACGGCCTGGAGGGAGCGGCAGGTGCCCGCGATCGAAGGTGCGGGCATACGCTTCGTTGGCTTGGATGAGTTCATCGATGACCGGCATACATCCTCCATTCGGTCCCGAGGGTTGCATGAAGGGTCGGCGGCGGCGCGTGGCCGTCCGCGATGCCGCCGACCGTCGCGAGAAGAGGTACCATCACCGCGCGGTCCCCGCCGTCGCGGCGCGGCGCTCCTCCGATGTCGCCGCCGTCTCGCCCAGCGCCTGATCCAGGTCGGCGATGAGGTCACGCACATCCTCGAGTCCCAGGGACAGCCGCACCAGCTCGGGCGTCACGCCGGTGGCACGCTGCTGCTCGGCCGTGAGCTGTTCGTGAGTCGTGGACGCCGGGTGGATGATGAGCGACTTGGCGTCGCCCACGTTGGCGAGCAGGGAGAAGAGCTTCACTCGGTCGATGAGCGCCTTGGCTGCTGCGTGGCCGCCCTTCACACCGAAGGTCAGCACCCCGCCGAACCCGCCCGTCAGGTACTTTGCGGCATTGCGGTACTCGGGATGCGTCTCGAGGCCGGGGTAGGAGACCCACTCCACACGCGAATCGTTGGCCAGCCAGCGCGCGACGGCAAGCGCGTTCTCCGAGTGGCGCTGGATCCGGAGCGGCAGGGTCTCGAGCCCCTGCAGGAAGAGAAAGGAATTGAACGGCGAGAGGGCGGGGCCGAGATCGCGGAGGAGCTGCACGCGCAGCTTGATGATGAATGCCGCCGGGCCGAACGCCTCGGTGTAGACCAGGCCGTGGTAGCTCGGATCGGGGGAGCTGAACTCGGGGAAGCGAGCCCGCGCCTTGTCGCTCGTCCAGTCGAACTTGCCGGCGTCGATCACCACACCGCCGATGGCCGTCCCGTGCCCGCCGATCCACTTCGTCGCCGAATGGACCACGATGTCGGCGCCGTGCTCGATGGGACGACTGAGCGTGGCCGCGCCGAAAGTGTTGTCGACCACCAGCGGGATCCCGGCTGCGTGGGCGATGTCGGCCAGCGCCTCGAAGTCCGGGACGTCGAGCCGCGGGTTGCCGATCGTCTCGACGTACAGCAGCCGGGTGCCCGCGTCGATCGCCGCGCGGACCTGATCGAGGTTGTGGATGTCCACGAATCTGGTCGTGATCCCCCACTTGGGCAGGGTGTAGGCGAAGAGATTGTAGGTGCCGCCGTACAGCGTCTGCGAGGAGACGAGGTTGTCCCCGGCGCGTGCCAGATTGAGCACGGTCAGTGTCTCCGCCGCCTGTCCGCTGGCGACGGCCAGCGCCGCGATGCCGCCTTCCAGCGCGGCCATCCGCTTCTCGAAGACGTCGCTCGTCGGGTTCATGATGCGGGTATAGATGTTGCCGAACACCCGGAGCCCGAAGAGATCGGCGGCGTGCTGCGTATCGTTGAACACGTAGCTCGTGGTGGCGTAGATCGGCACGGCCCGCGCGTTGGTGGCCGGGTCGGGGGATTGCCCGGCATGGATCGCCAGGGTGTCGGGCTGATAGGACATGCTCTGCTCCTCGAGTGTGGGGAAAGGTAGAGGCCCGGACCGCTCCATCGAGTGGTCCGGGCCTCGGGTGCCGGGTGGCGGGGGTTACGCTCCGCCGCTTCCGCGAGCACGTGCCGACGACGCCGTCCACCCCAGGCGGGGCGAACAGGGAATCATTCGACAGCACATCGCTCGGCGGCATGACATCGTGACGATCCGGTTACGGGGCAACCGGGGAGGGCCGAAACGGCACGCCCCCCGGCGTGGTGCGCTCGGAGGGCGTTCGTCCGGCGCTTTAGCTCGTTGGTTTGACCGCCGGACCAGCCCGGCGGCGCCGGCGGGAGCAAGTGGCCTTAAATGGACCGCCGTGCCAGGGAGACTAGCGGTCGGACGAAGGGTTGTCAAGCGCGGGGGGCGGTGTAATCCTTCCCGCATCCGCCGCCACTGAGCCGTTGTCCACCCTCTCGCAGCCGTCCCATGGCCAGCAATCCCTCGTTCGATGTGTCCACCGGCGCCGATCTACAGGAGGTCGACAACGCCGTCAATCAGGCGCTGAAGGAGATCGCGCAGCGCTACGATTTCAAGGGCACCCACTGCACCATCGAGTTCGACCGTCCCAAGGCCGAGATCCGTCTGGCCGCCGACGACGAATTCCGGATGGAAGCGCTGGTCGACGTGCTCCAGACACGCATGATCAAGCGCGGCGTCCCGGTGAAGAATCTGGACGTCGGCGAGCTCGTCCCGGCCACCGGACAGTCGGTCAGGCGGACCGTCAAACTCACCCAGGGCATCACCCAGGACGCGGGGAAGAAGATCATCCGGGCGATCAAGGACGGCGGTTTCAAGAAGGCCCAGGCGACGATCCAGGGGGACGAGATCCGGGTGACGAGCCCGTCACGGGACGAGCTGCAGTCGGTCATCGCCTTCCTCAAAGGCCAGGATTTCGGCATCGAGCTCAAGTTTGGCAACTACCGCGGCTGAGACCGGCTCGCGCCGGTGTCTGCTCGTCCGGTGGGGAGGTCTGGCTATCTCGGTGGCCGCCGCGGTCGCCGTGGTGGTGGCCAGCTGCACCCCGACGACGCCACCAGCGGGCCCGATCCCACTGCCGGGGCCGGCTCCGGGGGCCGAGGGAACGGCGGAGCCGACCATCCGGGTAGGCCTCGTGGTGGGTGCGGCGGCCGCCACGGTTGGGGGCTCGGCGGGTCTGAGCGTCAGCGATCCCTCGGGCGCCCGCCTGGCGGAGATACCGCCCGGCGAGGTGTGGCGGGTGGCGGTGGGCAGCACCGGGGTCGTCGCCCGCTCGCCCGGTGGGGCGGGCACGGCGCCCTCCGAGGTGCTCGAGATCACCTCGCCGGACCCCGACGCCCTGGTGCAGGTCAATGGTCGTCCCTATCGCGGCACGATCTCGGCGCTGCGCGACCCAGCCGGCGTGACGGTGGTGGATCGTCTCCCGATGGAGACGTACCTGGTCGGCGTGGTCTCGGCCGAGATGGGTCGGCGCAGTCCCGCGGAACAGGAGGCGCTCCGGGCTCAGGCGATCGTCTCCCGGACCTTCGCGCTGCGGAACCTCCGTCGCTGGCAGACGCAGGGGTTCGACCTCTACGCCACCGTGGCCGATCAAGTGTACGGCGGAGCCGCGTCGGAGACGCCGGAAGGGCGGGAGGCGGTCGAAGCCACGCGCGGCCGTATTCTGACCCAGGGGGGCGTGCCGATCGATGCGTTCTTCTACTCCACCTGCGGTGGCCGGACCGCCAACGGCACGGAGGTGTTCCGCGCCGCGGACCGGCCCTATCTCCGGTCGGTGCTCGACGTCGCCGAGGACGGCACGGCCTACTGCAGCATTTCGCCACGGTTCCGCTGGCACGAGGAGTGGACCGGTGAGGCGCTGCGGGCCACGCTCCAGCGAACGCTTCCCGGCATCGCGGGTGGGGCGAGCGGCTCGAGCATCACCGCCACCGATGTTGGCGAGGTGCGCGATGTGCGGGTGACGTACCGGACGCCGTCCGGGCGGGTCGGGCAGCTCACCGTCGGGCTCCGCCGGGGTGAGGTGCAGGTGGAGGGCCCCACCGTGCGGCAGGTGCTCCGGCCGGTCTCGGGTGAGATACTGCGGAGCAGCACCTTCACGTTGAGCGTGTCGCGTAGCGGGCGCCGGGTGACCCGGCTGGCCGCGGACGGTGCCGGGGCAGGGCACGGAGTCGGCTTCTGCCAGTGGGGTGCCGTCGGACGCTCCCGCGCAGGCCAGGATCACGAGCGCATTCTGGCCGAGTACTACCCTGGCACGGTGCTCGAACGACTCTACTGAGGGAGGAACTGGAATGACCGCCAGCCGGGCCACGAGCGAGCGTCTGCGGGTGGGGATCGTCGGCGGGGGGGCGATCGCCCAGGTCGCCCATCTGCCCGTGCTCAAGAAGCTCAAGTCCATCGAGGTGCAGGGTATCTGCGACACCGATCTGCCCAAGGCGCGTGCCCTCGCCGATCGCTTCGGCATCAAGG
>Ga0209797_10001157_pt1 | contig 13249 bp, 13 predicted proteins | sample DOMMetBare3Fresh_2_FD_187472 | JGI IMG/M metagenome (GOLD analysis project Ga0209797, IMG submission 187472) | Wetland sediment microbial communities from St. Louis River estuary, USA, under dissolved organic matter induced mercury methylation -... | ecosystem: Environmental > Aquatic >... | reverse complement strand
TGCTTTTGTGTGTATAGTTCTGGCATTTGATAAACTGTACATGAAATGGGGTATCGGCTGTAGGTTCTGTGGTAATATTATAAGCATGTACTTCATTGGCTTTTTCACTCAACCATTTTTCGCCCATCAACATTCTTGCATATTCAACCATTGTCATTCCGTACACGATCGGGATCGGTTGCCGGCCAACACCGCTTTTATATTTGAGATCAAGCACCGGGCCATCCACATAAAAGCCATTAGGGTTGGGCCTGTCTAAGATCAATAATGGCTTATGATTTATCAAAGCAGTTTCTATAAAATCCTGCATTGAATTGATATAAGTATAAAAACGGCAACCAACATCCTGCAGATCAAAAATGAGAACATCTACATCTTTCAGATCATCGGTAGTAGGGTTTCTTTTTGCGCCATATAATGAAACTACTTTAATGCCTGTTTTTTCATCAATATAATCTCCCACTTTTTCACCTGCATCTGCAGTGCCTCTGAAACCATGCTCCGGTCCAAAAATCACTTTGATGTCAACACCGAGTTTTCTTAATGTATCAACAAGATGAGTATTGCCAACAACAGAAGTTTGATTGGCAAAAATGCCAACCCGTTTTCCTTTTAAAAACGGCATGTAAACATTTATCCTTTCAGCGCCGGGAATGATTTTAGATTGCGGATTGCGGATTTCGGATTTAACATTGGTTTGTCCTTTACAACTTATTACAAAGGTCAAAATACAAAAGCAAGCAAAGATTTGTCTCATAGTATTTTCTATTCCTTCAAATTTCAGGAAAATTATCAGTAAGACCTGAATTTATATTTGAAGGGTTGCATTGGTATATTTCTCTTAAATTGCGGCCTCATTTTTCTTTTTAACTTCAATATTGCTGCGCAGAATTACTGGTGTACAAGTGTGCGACCCTTCGCTTTGCTCTGGGTAAACTGCGACGCAATTGCTCAATGAAGAATAGAAAGATGAAAGGAGCGTCGCAACGAAAGCTAATTAGAAATATATAACCTGATTACAAAAAACAAAAAAAACCTTAGGGGTTTTCATAACACCCTTTTAGGGGATGGGGGTAACATTTATGCAACAAGTAAAAAGTGGTGACAAAGTAAAAGTTCACTATCATGGTAAGTTAACAAGTGGAGAAACCTTTGATTCTTCTGAAGGCGGCCAGCCGCTGGAGTTTGAAGTAGGAAGTGGAATGGTGATCAAAGGATTTGATGACGGTGTAACGGGAATGAAAGTAGGTGAGAAGAAAACAATTAATATTCCTTCTGAAAATGCATACGGTTCGAAAAATCCGGATATGATCATTGAATATCCGAAGGCGCAGTTTCCTGATCATATTGAATTGGCAGTAGGTACAGAACTGGTAATGAGCAGTGCGTCTGGGCAGCAGTTCCAGGTTAAAATTGCTGAAATAAAAGACGATGTTGTAAAACTGGATGCTAACCATCCATTAGCCGGCGAAGAATTAATTTTTGATATTGAACTGGTGGAGATCGTTGGCGGAAAGCCGCTGATCATAATGCCGTGAGAAAGTTCTAAGTTTTAGGTTGTAGGTATTAAGAATATTCAACGAAAAAATAATAAAAGGGTCTGATAATTACAGACCCTTACTAATAACTTAAAACTTATGACTTAAAACTATTTCCTATTGAGCCACCATCCCAGCCAAAGTCCGGTAGCTCCCCACGCAACTAGTGCATCAATTAAATGACCGGTATAAGCTTCTGTAGGTGTTTGAAACCAGTTATGCATTGTATAAGGACCAACTAAAAAAGTAAATAATCCGACAGCCACTGACCCCGCCACGATCCTGATTCCTGATGGAGTGCCTGCCCTTGTAAGTATATATATCAACGTAAATACAAGGAAAATATCCACAAGAAATCCGCGAACCATCGGCATTACCATGTCGTACTTATAAGCTGTATTGTAAATTACAGTAGCCCATGGTTTGCCATCCATTTTTTTACCAAGTTCGTCGCTTGCTTCCATTGATGAGCCTGGCGGAACTGTTGGCAACATATACACACCGCCTTCTTTCAAATTAGATGACAGGTAACTAAGAATTGTGTCTTGCGAGGTTGTGTACTTTGCTTCACCATTGTGAAGCTGCAGTACTGTCCACGAAAGGAACTGCCAGGCAAAAACTAGGATGGCTCCGACAAAAGAGCCAATTAACCATTTTTTCATAATAGTTGATTTTGGTTTAGGTATAAAAGGTAAAAACTTATTTCAGCTTTTGCAAGAGAATTTTTGGTAACCCACTTTCAAGCCTTGATTGATCGTCCCTTGCGACGCTCCATTCATCTGCTGTAACCCCATTGAGCTATTGTATTAGATGTAGCTTATAACTTCTTCATCCGTATCTTCGCTATCCATTTTTTTGAAAATATGTTTGAAAACTACAGGTTCACCGCAGCAGAAAGATTTTTACGCTATGTACAAATAGATACTCAAAGCGATCCTCTTTCAAAGTCAAGCCCATCAACTGAAAAGCAAAAAGACTTAAGCAGAATTTTAGTGGAAGAATTAAAAATGATTGGCGTAAATGATGCTCACATGGATGAGTGGGGTTATGTGTATGCAACAATTCCATCCAATACCGAAAAGAAAGTGCCGGTGATTTGTTTTTGCGCACATGTTGACACAGCGCCTGATTGCAGCGGTACAGGTGTGCAGCCGGTTATTCATAATAATTACCAGGGGCAGGATATTGCTTTGCCGGATGATGCAACACAAGTATTGCGAATGATTGATTATCCCTATTTAAAAACACAGATAGGCAATGACATCATCACAGCGTCAGGAAAAACGTTGTTGGGAAGTGATGATAAAGCAGGAGTTGCAGAAATAATGGATCTCGCAAACTTTTTAATGACGAACAAAGATGTAAAACATGGCGGGATAAAAATTCTCTTTACACCCGATGAAGAAGTAGGAAGAGGAACAGAGAAAGTTGATTTGAAAAAATTAGGGGCCAACTTTGCTTATACATTGGATGGCGGTGATGCGGGAAGTTTAGAAGATGAAACTTTCAGCGCCGATGCTGTGCAGGTAATTATTCACGGAGTTATTGCTCATCCTGGTTATGCAAAAGGCAAAATGATAAACGCAATGAAAATAGCCGGAGAAATTCTTGCGGCACTTCCCAAAAACCGTTTATCACCCGAATCAACTGAAGGCAAAAGAGGATTTATGCATCCGGTAAGAATTGATGGCATTGCAGAAAAATGTACTATCGATTTTATCATCCGTGATTTTGATACAAAAGGTTTACAAAAGAAAGAAGATTACCTGCGTACGCAAATAGAAGAGCTGATGCGGCTTTATACGAAAGCTTCATTTGAATATAAAGTGACCGAGCAATACCGCAACATGAAAGAAGTGTTGCTGCTTCATCCGGAAGTGGTGGATCATGCCAAAGAAGCAATTAAAAGAGCAGGCTTGAAAGTGAAAACGGAAAGTATCCGCGGCGGCACTGATGGAAGTCGTTTGTCTTTTATTGGTTTGCCTTGCCCAAATTTATTTGCAGGCGAACAAGCAATTCATTCAAAGCTTGAATTTATCAGTGTGCAGGACATGAATAAAGCGGTAGAGACAATGGTTCATCTCGTCACTGTATGGCATGAAAAGTCTTAATGATCATATTTCATCTTTCCAAACCCTCATATACCAATAGATCGGGTAGCCGATAATACCTGCGAATAAGAAAACAAGAATCCAGATTATTCTTTCGGTCGATTCCATATTCTTATTTCTTACCAGGTGCATTATAAAAAAAATAAGAAGACCAAAAGAAAGTAAACTCATAGCAAACCCCAGGATAAATATTGGGCCAAATAAACTAAAAACCTCCTGTGGGTCGGGTTCATAGTTATCCCATTCAATAAAAGTGGGAAATAGCCTGAATATCATAAAGAATAAAACAATGAGAAGAACTATTGGCAAAAAGCTTAGTAAGCCGACAAATAGTTTTGAACTGCGTGACATGGTTATTTTTTCTGTAAAGTTAAAGCTATTAATTTCAGCCACCTTTCTATTCCTCTTCTTTCCAAATTTTCATGTACCAATATATCGGATAAGAAATAGCTCCACCGAGTACAAATGCAAGTATCCAGATAGCTCTTTCAGTAGAATCCATTTTTTTTTGTTTGGTAACATGTACAATAAAATATATCAATAACCCAATTGATAATACGAAAATGCCTGCGACAAACAAGCTAAATTCTCTAAACACTAGTGGAGATGCAAAAGTTGGTTCGGGATTTCCCCAGTTATTGGTAAACGTGATGAAGAATGTGATAAATAGGCCTGCCGTTAACAGGATGGGAAGAAAGCTAAGAATACCCACAAAAAATTTTGTACTGCGGGACATAAAAGCGATTTATCCAAAGTTAATCTTATTCTCATCGGTATTCACATTCTTAAAATAATTCAACACCATTGAAATTCTTGGTACTTTAGCTCTCTTAAATTTTTATATATGCAACAATTTTGGGCACAATACTGGTGGGCAGTCGTTCTGTTCTTTCTTTTGTTTGGATCTTTTTTTACAGTCAACCAGGGGTTTATCGGCGTCATCACCATGTTTGGCAAGTATCAGCGTATAGCCCGTCCGGGTTTGCGAATGAAGATTCCTTTTATAGAAATTGTTCATAAAAGGCTTTCCATTCAAAATCGATCTGTTGAATTAGAGTTCCAGGCGGTAACACAGGACCAGGCAAATGTTTATTTCAAAAGCATGCTTTTATATTCTGTTCAAAATGCGGATGAAGAAACGATCAAAAAAGTAGCATTCAAATTCATTGCTGACAAAGACCTGATGCAAGCATTGATCAGAACTATTGAAGGTAATATTCGTTCTTTTGTTGCTACAAAAAAACAAGCTGAAGTGTTGGGTCTGCGCAGAGAAATTGTAGAATATGTGAAGGAAATGGTGGATCAAACTCTTGAAAACTGGGGCTATCATCTGCAGGATTTGCAAATTAATGATATCACTTTTGATAAATTGATATTAGACTCTATGAGCAAAGTGGTGGCCAGTAATAACCTGAAAGCCGCTGCGGAAAATGAAGGGCAGGCTTTATTGATCACTAAAACTAAAGCAGCAGAAGCTGAAGGTAATTCTATAAAAATTTCTGCGGAAGCAGAAAAGGAAGCAGCGAGGTTGCGTGGACAGGGTGTAGCACTCTTCCGTATGGAAGTGGCGCAAGGTATGACGGAAGCTGCCGAACAAATGAAGCAAGCAAATCTTGATACCAATGTCATCCTTTTCAGCATGTGGACAGAGGCAATTAAAAATTTCGCTGAGTATGGTAAAGGAAACGTTATTTTCCTTGATGGCAGCGCACAGGGAATGGAAAACACCATGAAGCAAATACAGGCTTTAATGATGAAGCCTGCCGGATCTACACCAAAATAACTGACACTCTGAAGATGGAAAGTCCGTAAGTCCGAAAGACAATTAATACTTTAAGTAATGTCATTCGGACTTTCGTTCTTCGGACTTTCGGGCATTACTTGTTAAAGAACTCCAAAACTTCACTACCTGTCACAACGTGGCATTATTTTTCTCGTTTCATCCACAGTTGTTGAAAATTTATTCATTGTAGGGTTTTACATAGACTTACTTTTACGAACCAAAGAAAATAAATAATGATTCACCTTTTGCAGACCGACACCCTTAAGCAAATTGCTTCAACAGTAGAAAGTGCCATTACACATGCAGATAAGAACGGCGACGGCAGTCTAAGCCTCGGAGAACTACTCACTATGGGTGGCTGGCTTATGTATCCATTGATAGGATTATTGTTGCTGGCAATATTCTTTTTTGTTGAAAGATTGATAGCGATTCGCAAAGCCGGAAGACTCGATCCGAATTTTATGAATATCATTCGTGACCACATCGTAAGTGGCAATGTATCTGCGGCAAGAAGTTTTGCAAAGAATACAAACAATCCCGTTGCAAGAATTATCGATAAAGGGATTCAGCGGATCGGTAAACCCATTGACATAATTGAAGACAGCATGGAGAATGTCGGTAAATTGGAGCTATACGGCCTTGAAAAGAATCTTTCTGTGCTTTCATTGGTTTATGGCATTGCACCGATGCTTGGATTTTTAGGAACGATTATAGGTATGTTGCAATTATTTTATAACATCAGCTCAACAGGTGAGTTCACTCCTTCAGCAATCGCCGGTGGTATTTATACAAAAATGATTACTTCAGCAGCAGGTCTTATCATCGGTATGCTGGCATATGTTGGATATAATTTCTTGAATTCTCAAATAGCTAAGGTGACCAATAAAATGGAAGCAAGCGCAGCAGAATTTATGGATGTATTACAGGAACCTACCAGATAAATTTTTTCCAGATGAACATCAGAAGAAGATTAAAGACACAACCGGAATTACATGCAGGGGCCTTAAACGATATCCTGTTCATCCTGCTTTTCTTTTTCCTTATCGTTTCTACGCTGGCGAATCCGAATGTGATAAAACTTTCTACACCAAAAGCAAAAAGCGATACAAAAGCTCCGCAATCAGTAATTGTCAATATAAAACCTACGGGTGAATATATAATCAATGGCAAAACGATCCCTTTTGACCAGTTAAGAGCTTTTGTTGAACCCTTTGTAACAAAAGATTCTACGCAGGCCACCATTGCAATAAACGCAGATAAAACCGTACCTGTTGATAATGTAGTTGCAGTAATGCGTATTGCACAGGAGCTTGGTGCAAAAAGTACATTACTTGTAGATCCTAAAAAATAGAAGAGATCATTCTATTGATGCTTTGATCATTCGGTCTTTCCCCTGCATATCTTTTCTCATTTCAATTTTTGCAAACCCTGCTGATTGAAATAAGTTTTGAACGGCGTCACCAGATGCCTCATTTATTTCAACGAACAAATTTCCGCTGGGAGTCAGATGTTTCAGAGAAAAATCAGATAGTTTTTTATAAAATAAAAGCGGATCGTTGTCAGGCACAAATAAGGCAAGATGCGGCTCGAATTTTTTTACACGTTCATGCATTGTGTTCATTTCATATTGCTTTACATAGGGGGGATTGCTAACGATAATATCATAATTGCCCAACTCTTTCCATTTTTCTTCATCAAGGAAATCAAGTAAAATAAAATCTATTTCAGTATTATGTACGATCGCATTTTCGGTGGCTGTAAATAATGCTTCACTACAAACATCAATTGCGGCAACTTTTGCGTCAGGTAATTTCTTTTTTAATGTTATTGGAATACAACCGCTGCCTGTTCCGATATCAAGGATTTTTATATTTTGACTTTTGACTTTTGACTTTTCACTTTCCCTTATAACCCAATCCGCTAACTCCTCAGTTTCGGGTCTTGGTATCAATACATTTTTATTTACTTTAAATTTCATTCCGGCAAACCATGCTTCACCTAATACATATTGTACCGGTTCATTAAGCTTCAATCTTTCAGTTATTGCATCTAAGTTTTCAAGTTGCGTGCAGGTAAGATTGGCTGTTTTGCTTTTTACCTGCTCTGCTCTTGGCATGTTTGTTATATATTCTAAAACAAGGTCAATAATGTTTTTTAATTCATCATTGTCATAAACATTATTGAGTTCTTTCGTCAAAACTGTCCGTGCTTCAGTAAAGGTCATCAGCAAACTTAATTATTTTACTTTTGTTGGTTATGACTCCTGACCTTTTCATGCATCGCTGCCTGGAGCTGGCAAAACCGGGAGCCGGTTATGTTGCACCCAATCCAATGGTTGGAGCAGTACTCGTTTATGAAGGAAGAATTATTGGCGAAGGATATCATCAGCAATATGGAGGTCCACATGCGGAAGTGAATTGTATAAATTCAGTTAAAGAGCAGGACAAGGATAAAATTTCTGGATCAGTTTTATATGTTTCTCTTGAGCCTTGCAATCATTTTGGTAAAACCCCACCTTGTACTGATATGATAATTGCAAACCAAATTCCTGAAGTTGTCATTGGCTGCCGGGATCCTTTCAAAGAAGTTGATGGAAAAGGAATTGAAAAATTGAAAGCTGCCGGAGTAAAAGTTATCTATGGAATTTTGGAAAAAGAATGCAAGCAACTTAATAAACGGTTTTTTACTTTTCATATTAAACACAGACCTTATATTATTTTAAAATGGGCAGAGACAGCTGATGGGAAAATAGCAGGCAATGGAACTGATCGTTTATATATTTCCAATGAACAAACTAACCGACTTATGCATAAATGGAGAAGTGAGGAAGCATCGATCCTTGTTGGCACAAACACAGCTTTACTTGATGACCCGGAGTTGACAACAAGAAACTGGAATGGACCTTCGCCTGTAAGATCAGTAGTTGATTTGGAATTAAAATTGCCGCTATCGCTGAGAGTTTTTAATGACAAGCAAAGAACAATTATTTTTAATACTATAAAGCATGATGAACAGGAGAATTTGATCTATTACCAGTTAACAGAAGATGTTAACCTTGTGCATCAAATAGTGAATGCCTTATATCAAATGAAAATTCAAAGTGTAATTGTAGAAGGCGGCGCCCGGTTATTACAATCATTTATTGATGAAGGGATGTGGGATGAAGTAAGGATAATTAAGAATGAAGAATTGATAATTAATAATGGGCTTAGTGCGCCTGAATTACTGAATAGAAATGCTGAACAGGAGATTAAGATTCTCTCTGATTCAATTAAAATTTATCATCATGAACTGGATTGAATGGGTTGGATACTTAGGAGCGGGACTGGTCGTTGTCAGTTTTCTTGTTGGCTCAAACGTAAGAACCATCAGGCTGATAAATATGTTTGGTGCGATCACATTCATTGTTTATGGTTATTTACTTGATGTTAACCTGCCCGTCATCATCCCAAACGTTTTTATCACCTGCATACAATTTTATTATCTCTTTATAAAAAAGGAATCAAACTCTGGCAAAAAGTAATACCGATAATACTTTCTACCAAACGATCGAAAGGGAATCTGTTGCCGAGTTCAAAGACAGGGGCAGTCGTTTTCTTGCTTATGCTTTTCCCATTTCAACGGCAGATGATTTTAAAAAGAGATTGAAAGAGTTAAAAGAAGAACATCACAAAGCAGTTCATCATTGTTTTGCTTATCGCATCGGAGCAGATGGAAATACTTTTCGCAGCAGTGATGATGGCGAACCTCCGGGGACTGCAGGACGGCCTATTCTTGGCCAAATAGACAGCAAAGAATTAACCAACACAGCTATAATAGTAGTGCGTTATTTTGGCGGAACATTATTGGGTGTACCAGGATTGATCAATGCGTATAAGACATCGGCCTCTTTTGCCTTGCAGCTGAATCCAATTATTAAAAAACCTGTTTTTGTAAACTGCAGACTCCAATTTGATTATACTATTCTGAACGATGTGATGAGAATCATTAAAAAGAATGATTGTATGATTTTAAAACAGGAGTTGCAACTATTCTGCATGATGGAAACATCTATTCCTAAAAAGAATCTTGAGCTTTGTATTCTCCAGCTAAAGAACCTAAAAAGCATGGAATTGTCAGTTATTTGAAAATTTATTTTTCATCAGCTCTTTCACCCTGAAAATAATTTATCTTCATCGCTCAATTTAAACTCATGTTATGCTTGCAAGAATCATCTTTGTAATTACTTTTTTTACAGTAATTATTCTCCCTTCTGCTGCTCAGGTTTCAATTATTCCGGAACCTGTTTCTCTTAAGCAAAATGAAGGAACCTATAATTTTAATTCTAAGATCGTTATTGGCGGAGAAACAACTAATGCATCTGTAAAAAAGATCGCTGATTGGTTAAAGGAGAAATTATCTGTTACCGGTTTACCGGTTACTATTGCCACAGCAAACGAAAAGGCTGACATTAATTTATCTCTGAATAAAACAGCAAACGCTACGATCGGTAAAGAAGGCTACCAGCTTACAACTTCTCCGAACAATGGTGTTTCCGTCAATGCAAATGAACCGGCGGGATTATTCTATGGCGTGCAAACTTTCATTCAGCTTTTGCCAGCAGCTATTGAAAGTAAAGCAACAGTTAAAAATGTTTCATGGTCTGTGCCTGCTGTAGAAATCACCGATTACCCACGTTTTGGATGGCGTGGTTTAATGTTTGATATTTCCCGTCACTTTTTTAATAAAGAACAAATAAAACAATACATGGATGCAATGGTGAAGTATAAATATAATTTACTTCATCTCACATTGGCCAACGATGAAGGCTGGAGAGTTGAAATAAAAGCATTACCTAAACTTAATTCTGTTGGTTCATGGAATGTAAAACGAACTGGTACGTTTGGAAATTTTATTCCGCCTACCGATGATGAGCCTCGTGATTATGGCGGGTTTTTATCTTATGAAGATGTAAAAGAACTTGTGCAATATGCAAAAGACAGGTATATAAATATCTTACCAGAAATAGATGTTCCGGGTCATAGCCTTGCCGCCATAGCTTCTTATCCTGAATTGACTTGTACACCGGGCAAATACAGAGTTCGTTCGGGTGAAAAAATTATGGAGTGGCCCGCCAACGGACATTTTTACGGATTGATAGATAATACGCTTTGCCCGGCAAATGAAAAAGTGTATGAGTTTTTGGATAAAGTATTTACCGAAGTGGCTCAATTATTTCCATTTGAATACATACACATGGGTGGTGATGAAACGGCAAGAAACTTTTGGGAAAAATCTGTCGCAATAAAAGCGTTGATGAAGAGAGAGAACTTAAAAAACCTTGATGAAGTGCAAAGCTATTTTGTAAAAAGGGTTGAGAAGATCATCAATTCAAAAGGAAAGAAAATGATAGGATGGGATGAGATACTTGATGGTGGCCTGGCACCCAATGCAGCAGTAATGAGCTGGCGTGGGATGAAAGGCGGAATTGAAGCTGCTAAAATGGGACATGAAGTGGTAATGAGTCCTACTACCTTCACTTATATTGATTATATGCAGGGCGATGCAATTATTGAACCGCCGGTTTATGCCTCTTTGCGATTAAGTAAAACTTATGAATTTGAACCTGTGCCTGAAGGGGTAAATGCAAAATATATAAAAGGAGGTCAGGCCAATTTATGGACCGAGCAGGTGTATAATATGCGTCATGCAGAATACATGACATGGCCAAGAGCTTTTTCAATCGCTGAAACGGTTTGGTCACCAAAAGAAAAAAAGAACTGGGACAAGTTTGTTTTAAAAGTGGAAGATCATTTTAAACGTTTCGATTATGCTCAAACAAAATATGCACCGAGCATGTACGAACCGGATTTTAAGTTTACAAAAAACAATAAGAACGAAATCACAGTTGAAATAAAAACAGAAATATCAGGTGTCTCTGTTCATTATGCATTTGATAATTCTTTTCCTGATAATTTTTATCCTCATTATTCAAAACCGGTACTTGTGCCTAAAGATGCTTCTACAATGAAAGTGGTTACTTATCGCGGCGATAAGCAAGTGGGAAGATTATTGGTTTTTCCAATTGCAGAAATGAAAAAGAGGGCAGGGGTGAAAGAGAAAATATAGAGTTTAAGATAATAGCCGAATAGTATTTGTACGAATTAGTCGGATAAATTTATTCCTTACCTTTCAATTACTTACTAACCCTGCACATATATTTATCATTAAATCTTTTTTATGAAAACAGGGAAAGTTATTTTATCAGCCATTTCATTGGCAGGGTTATTTTTTATCCAGGCATGTCAAAGGGATGTAAAGAAAGCAGGTGCAGTTGAAGAAATTGCTACCTCACCCAATATAACTGCAGCTATTGGTGAAACAGTAACTCCATTACAAGTATACGGTGTATGGCATGCAGGCAATGACTATTGCATTTGGGGAACAGTGAGAACTGTATCAGAGTTTGATTCAAAAAACCATTGGCTTATTGACAGAGGTAATGGACAACCTTCGGTCAATATTGTTATACTCAGTTTTGTGCATCCATTAAAGCTGTTGAATAGTACAACAGATGCAACAACGTTGAATGGCATTCCCCGCGGAATGACGCCTGATATTATTAATTATTTTAAAAGCCGTGGTATCCGTGTTATGCTTTCTATCGGTGGCATCACTTATACGGATGCCTGGGACCAGGCATTAGCAGCCAATGCATATCAGTTAGGATTAAATGCAGCAGCAGTTGCGAATAGCCTCGGTGTAGGGATCGAAATAGATTATGAACAAAACCGTAATCCGAATTTGAATGGCTTACAACAGTTCATCAATGCTTATCGTTCACAAATACCTTATGATGCAAGCGGAGTCAATCATGCTGCCCGTCTCACGATCGATCTTGCGGCCGGCGATCGTTGGCTTATTGATATTTGCAGAAAAGCAACAGCCGATTGGCTTACTACAACTAACCCCGTTTTGGATTACGCAAATGCAATGGTGCCTGCACGTCAACCAACCGCATCAGCAGCTATTGCAAACTGGCAGGAACATGTGGATGGTAAACCTCAATATGGTCCGCCTATTCCTCCTTTGGCTCCGGCAAAATTTACAGGTTCTCTTTGGTTGGTTGACAGAAAATCAATTCCTGAATGCAACAATTTTAATAACTCATTGCAAAAAAGTACTGCAAGCTTTGTTCAATCGGTATTACCTAACGGAGCAGGTACAACTCCCGGCATGCTTGGCTATATGTTTTGGGCTGCAGAATGCCAGGGAACGAGAGCCGTATGTACTACGCCACCGAATAGTTGTGAGAACGGCACAGGAGCAGGCGCAACTTTTTTTAATATACCAATTCCAATGCCTGCATTAAGACAGCAGTAAAATAAAATGTTTATTGTTTAAGCAAATGTTTTATTTAAATACTTTACCGGATTTAAATAAAACATTTTTCTTTTTCCCTGTACACCTTTATCTATCCGCCATGGATAAGGAATTAATGTTTTGATAGTATAATGCAGGTGAGGAGGCTTTCCAATCGCATTTCCTGTTGACCCAACTGTGCCAATAATACTTTTTGAAGAAACAATTGAAAACTTGTTTGTTTTTATTTTATCAAGATGTACATAGTAATGTATTCTCCATTTTGGTCCAAGTATGAATACAACATTTCCGCCTCTTGGTTTTTTGCCTTTGTATAAGACTATTCCGGATGTTGCAGGATGAATATTAGTTCCTCTTCTTGCAAAAATGTCAACACCTTTATGTGTCACTGATTTCCCCCATGGATAGGCCCAGAATGATTTTTGGGAATAACTTTTTTTAGTTGCTCCTGCAAC
>Ga0209797_10001155_pt1 | contig 13265 bp, 12 predicted proteins | sample DOMMetBare3Fresh_2_FD_187472 | JGI IMG/M metagenome (GOLD analysis project Ga0209797, IMG submission 187472) | Wetland sediment microbial communities from St. Louis River estuary, USA, under dissolved organic matter induced mercury methylation -... | ecosystem: Environmental > Aquatic >... | reverse complement strand
CGGGATCTTGCTGACGTTGTCGGTGCTGACGTTGTCGAGCAGCCCGGCGATGGCCAGGTACTGCCCCTCGCGCAGCTCCACCTCGGTGGCCGCCTTCCGGGTGAGGATGGTGGGGATCGAGAAGCCCGAGATCACCAGGCCGTTGGCGAAGTCGAGCGACGACACCTCGGGCTCGAGCTTGAGCCGGATCGCCCCGCTCCGCGTGATGTTGGGGGTGAACTTGAGCTTCACCCCGAACTCCTCGAACGTGATCGTCACCGCGCCGCTGGCGGCCCCGCTGGTCACCGTTTGGAGCGTGGGGAACGGGAAGCGGCCGCCGGCCAGGAAGGTCGCTTCCTTGCCGGGGAGGGTCATCAGGTTCGGCTCGGCCAGGCTGCGGAAATCGCCCTTGGTCTCCAGGTATCGGAGCGCCGCTCTGATCGAGGCGTCCAGGCCGTTCTGCATCAGGAAGTTGATCGTGCCGTCGGCGCCACTCAGGTCCCCGCTGTAGTCCGCGGTGTTGTCGCTCAGGTTCTGCGGGTTGAGCGTGAAGTACTTGGCGGAGAACTGCCGCAGGGCGGTGCGGTTGATCTCGGCGAAGCGCACCTGGAGCATCACCTGCACCGCCGGCGGCGCCACCAGGTTGTCGATCACCGTGGCCCCGGACCCCCTGGCGATCTCGACCGCCCGGGCCACCGAGTTGGCGTCCTTGACCGAGCCCGACAGGGTCACCGAATTGCCGCTGGACGAGACCGCGATGTCCTCCTCGGGCATGGCGCCGCGCAGGTAGCGCTGGAGCGCCGGCGCGTCGGCGGTGACCTCGACCGAGTAGACCTTCACCTGGGAGGTGTTGTCCCAGATGAAGAGCGTCGTGGTGCCGAGGCCCTTGCCGTTGATGAGCACCTCGGTCGGGGAGAGCACGAGCGCCTCCGCGATCGCGGGCTCGCCGACCGAGAACCGCTGAATCGCGGTGCTGTTGACGAGGAGCGCCGAGGCGCCCTTCGAGACCGAAACGACCTGCGAGGGCTGCGTGATGACCCGCTGGGCCGCCCCCGGGGTGGCGACACCCAGGAGCAGGACGACCAACGGGCCGCGCCAGGGGCGCGACCCGAGGAGGGTGGAGCGGACTGCCCGGACCAGGCGATCGGCGATCACAGGGTTCCCGAAGGTTGAAGGAGGAGTCGGAGCTTCAGGGGCCGAACTTCTGGAGCGTGCGCTGGCCGCCGCGGTAGACCTCGACCGTGGTCGAGGTCGGCTCGGGCTCGCTGGCCTGCACCGCCGCGGTGCGCCGCGAGACCGGGGCGCGCCGGCTGGGCGGCGTGCCCATCAGGCTGCTGACCGGAGCGCCGGTGGTCTTGACGTTCACCGTGTCGAGGGTGTTCCGGAGCGCGAGCTGGATGCGGCCCTGCCCGGTGGCGAGGCCCAGGGTCTCCGCCTGCTCCGGGGTCACGAGCAGGGTGACGACCGGGACCTGCAGCGGCTTCCCTTCCTTGTCCTGCTGGATGGACTCGCCGGCCGCCAGGATCCGCAGGTTCTGCATGATGACCTTGGTGGTCGGCTCCTTGAGGGAGGGCGACGAGGCGAGGGTGAGCAGCACGTCCACCCGGGTGTTCGGCCCGACGAAGCCGGACACGCCGATCACCTGATCCACGGCGATGCTGAACGCGCGCATCCCCTCGTCGATGATCACGGGGAGCCCGCCGCCGATACCCTTGGCGGCCAGCTTGCCGGCGAGCACCGGCTCGTTTTCCTCCACCGGGATGATCAGCCCGCGCCCGACGACGTCGGCCATGTTCCCGAAATAGCCGGCGGGCACCACGCTGCCCGACCAATCCACCAGCTTGACGTCGCGCTCGCCCATCACCGCCCCCATCGGCATCGGCCGGGCCGCGACCACGACGCGCGCCTTGGGGCGCTCGGTCGCCATGAGCGGGGACGTCTGTTGCCGGAGGTAGCGCAGCGCGACCAGCGCGGCAACGCCGCCCGAGACCAGGGCGAGCAACAGTAGCAGGAGGGGACGAGTTCGTCTGGCCATGGGTCCTTCGCTACTCGTTCCGCATGGTGAAGGTACTGGTCAGCGTGACCGTCCGCTGCCCCAGCCCCCACTGCATCAGCGGGCCGAGAAACGTGAAGGTGTAAGGAAGCTGGATGTTGACGGTGCACGGCTCCCCCGTCGGATTGGGACGGGCGAAGCCAGTCACCGTGATCGCCACGGGGGGATCCGTGTTCATGCCGGCCGCGGCCATGGCGCTCTTGGCGACGTTCTTGACACTGTCCAGGGTCACGGCTGCATCGGCGATCACGCATCTCCGCGCCGCCTCGCGCGCAGCGTCGGTGATCACCTGGTGGTCGTTCCACCCCCGCCCGAACTCGATGATCCCCACCAGGAACAGCAGCAGCAGGGGCATGACCAGCGCGAACTCGACCAGTGCCTGCCCGCTCCGGTCCCCCAGGATCCCGCGTAGCGACCTCATGGTACCTGCCCTCCCCAGAACCACCAGAGGATTGCCCCCGCCGAAATCGCCACCCCGTACGGCACGGTGACGACACCCGGGGACTCCAGCGTGCGACGCTCGCCGCTCCGGCCCAGCGTGAACCAGCGGCGGAGCATGTTGCCCGCGTTCAAGATAGCCGGTAGGATGACGCCCCGCCGAACCGCCTCGAGCACCCCGAGGAGCCCGCCCAGCACTCCGATGGTGAGCAGCGCGCCGGGCAGGCGCTCGTATCCCAGGAACGCCCCGACCCCGATTAGCAGCTTGCCGTCTCCGCCCCCCACCGCCCCCAGCTTGAACAGTACCAGAGCGAGCAGGAGACCACACAGGGCCCCCACCACGCCGGAGCCGAGCGGAGCGAGACCTTCGACTGCCCGGAGGGCAAGGGCGGCCACCAGCATGCACAACGTGAGCCAGTTCGGAATCCGACGGCTCCAAATATCGTATAAACCCGCCGTGCCGGCCAGCGCCACGAAGGCGACGGCCGGCACGATCCCGGTCAAGTCCTGGCCCACTGTCAAGGGGGCCCTGAGCCCGTGCCCGGGACACCCGGGCTAGTAGCTGCCCTGGGGCGCGTTGTTCAGACGGTTCTTGCTCTCGTTGAACACGTTGCCGATCGAGTTCCGCAGGAGCGTCAGGATCGCGATGAGGCCGATCGCGACGAGCGCGATGATCAGCGCGTACTCGACGAGCCCCTGACCGGACTCGTCGCCCAAGAACTTGTTCCACAGAGCCAGCATAGTGCCCCCATTTTGGTGTGTAGTGAACTGCCGCCTGTTTCCGTCCCGCCCCCGCGGCGACGTGCCGTGCCCGCGCCGACGACCCTGATCAATAGGAGGCGCCCGGCGCGTTGTTCAGCGTGTTCTTCGTGGCATTGAACACGTTCCCGATCGCGTTGCGGAAGAGCGTGAGGATGGCGATCAGCCCGATGGCCACCAGCGCGATGATCAGCGCGTACTCGACCAGTCCCTGCCCCGACTCGTCCGCGACGAACCCTTCCAACAACGCTGCCATGGCTCCTCCTGGCCGGGTGGCCTCGAGATGTACGCACCTGCGCCCTCGGCGCCGGGGCACCCAATACCGTGCAGACCCGGTCGGGTTGCCGGTCTCTCCTCGACTAACAGCTGTGGTTTCGCGAGATTGGCAGGATTCCGGTAAGCAAGGCCTATGCCCCCAAGTGGAACTCTACCGGCCCGCGTAAGTCATTGTCCAGTGTCAAGTTCCGATCGTGGCGCCAGCAATTGCAGACTGCACGCCAACCGCAGCTGTTGCAGGTAGTCTACATCTTCGCACATCGCTTGGGTGCGAGGCAGCCATTCGGTGGTCCCATGCGCACCGTGGACGGCGGCAAGATGCCCCGGGGTGCGCGCCGGCGGTAGTGGCCGAACCGCCCTGCCGACTGGCACACATCTGGCGACCCTGGGCCTCCTCGCGGAACGGCGCGAGTGTATCTTCACCTCCCCCTCACACGGCACACGCGAATGCACGCCAGCGACGTCGACCGGACCGCCGTCCGGCCCGAGCTGTCCATCGTGATTCCCGTCTACAATGAGGAAGCCACGCTGGCCGAGCTGCACCGCCGGGTCAGCGAGATCCTGCCCCAGGTGGGCGGGGAGACGGAGGTCATCCTCGTCAACGACGGGAGCCGGGACCGGACCGCGGAGCTGCTGCGGGAGACCTGCCGCCGGGACCTGCGGTTCCGGGGGATACACTTCTCCCGCAATTTCGGCCACCAGGCGGCGGTGGCCGCCGGGCTTCACTACTCCCGCGGGCGTGCCGTCGTGGTCATGGACGCGGACCTCCAGGACCCGCCCCAGCTGGTGCTCGAGATGCTCCGGCGCTGGCGCGAGGGCTACGACGTGGTCTATGCCCGGCACGCCAACCGGGACCGGGAGACGCCCCTCAAGCGGGCCGCGGCCTACGCGTTCTATCGCGTATTGCGGCGGCTGGCCAAGCCCGAGATCCCCCCCGACACCGGCGACTTCTGCCTCATGGACCGCCGAGTGGTGGACCTGCTCAACGCGATGCCCGAGCGGAACCGGTACGTGCGGGGTCTCCGGGCCTGGATCGGGTTGCGCCAGACGGCGGTGGAATTCGATCGGCCGGGACGCTTCGCGGGCCAGGCAAAGTACACCTTCCGGCAGTCGCTCGCGCTCGCGCTCAACGGCATCTTCTCGCTGTCCAAGGCCCCGTTGCGCGTGGCAACCTATTTCGGGCTCCTGGTCTCGCTCACCACGTTCCTGCTCGCGATCTGGTTCGTGGTGCAGAAGCTTACCGTGGGCTTCGAGATCCGCGGCTGGGCCTCCACGGTTGTGATCATGCTCTTCCTCGGGGGTGTGCAGCTCCTCACCATCGGCATCATCGGGGAGTACATCAGCCGGATCTACGACGAGGTCAAGCAGCGTCCCCTCTACATCGTGGACGCGCTCGAGAATATGGACGAGCCGCCGGCGGCGGGTCCCGCCCGCTAGGGCCTCATGGACGCCGCGCTCTTCGCGACCTTCACCAGGGTCGAGCAGAAGCACTGGTGGTTCCGGGCCCGCCGCGAGATCGTGCTGGCGGTGGCCGGGCAACTACTCCCCCAGGGGGCCCGCGTGCTCGACGTCGGTTGCGGCACCGGCTTCGTGCTGGAGCGGCTCCGGGAGCGCTACGAGGCGTTCGGGGTGGACGTCTCGCCGCTCGCGGTCGAGCTCTGCCGGGCGCGGCGGCTCGACCGGGTGGCGCTGGGGAGCACCGAGGATCTCTCCGCCGTCGACGGGTGCCGGTTCGGTGGCATCTTCCTGCTCGACGTGCTGGAGCATCTGGACGACGACCTGGGCGCGCTGGCTCGGCTTCGCCAGGCGCTCACGCCGGGAGGGGTGGTGGTCATCACGGTCCCGGCCTTCCGCTTTCTCTGGTCGCCGCACGACGACGCGAACGAGCACCGCCGGCGGTACACCCTGGACCAGCTCCGCACCCTCCTGACGCGGGCCGGCTTCGAGGTGGAGCGGGCCACCTATTTCAACACCTCGCTCTTTCCGCTCGCGGCCGTGGTGCGCGTCGTGGGACGGCTGCTGGGCGCCCGCGGCGCGGGTGGCCTTCGGATTCCGCCCGAGCCGATCAACGGCGCACTCCGCCGGATCTTCGCCTCGGAACGGCGCTGGCTGACCCACGGTCCGCACGGAGGGTCGTTTCCCTTCGGCGTATCGCTCCTCGCAGTCGGCCGGCGGGCGGCGTGAGCGGGCCCGCCCCGGCGACCGCCCCGGCGGCCACCCCCACCCGGCCGTATCCCTCGATTCCCGCCGTCGTCTTCGTCATCTGGGCGCTGACGGTCCCGATCGTCTTTTCGGCGCGGTTGCTCAACGCCGATGGCGACCTGCTGCGCCACCTGCGGCACGGTGAGTGGATGCTGCAGCACCGCGCGTTCCTCCACAGCGACGTCTTCTCCTATACCCGCGGGGGCGACCCATTCGTGGCGTTCGAGTACGGCAGCCAGCTGCTGTACGCCACCGCGCACCGGATCGGCGGCCTCACGGGGGTCGCCATCCTGGCCAGCCTGCTCATCGCCGGGAGCTACGCCCTGCTGGCCAAGTTCCTGCTGGCGCGCCGAGCCGACGCGCTGCTCACCTATCTCGTCAGCATCGCCTCGGCGATCCTCGGCGCGGTGCACTGGACGGCACGGCCCCATCTCTTCACCCTGTTCGCCGTGATGGCGATGCTGTTCGTGCTGGAGCCGGGTGAGCGCCGGCCGCGCCTCTGGCTCCTGGTGCCCGCCTACGCGCTCTGGGCCAACATTCACGGCGGGTTCGTGTTCGGGCTGACCCTGCTGGGGATCTACCTGGCGGGAAGCGTGGCCGAGTGGTGGGGCAGGCGCGGGGCCGCCGATGCCCTCGCCGACGTGCGCTACTACGCCACCGCGCTCGCGGCCGGAGTGCTCGGGAGCCTGCTCAACCCGAACGGCTGGGGGCTCCACCTCCACATCATCCGGTTCTTCGGCGAGCCGTTCCTGCGCGACAACACCCACGAGTTCCTCTCGCCGGACTTCCACAGCGCCGGCGGCAAGATGCTGCTGGCCTCGCTGCTCGCGATCGTGGCGCTGTTCGCGCTCGTGCCCGGGCGCCCGACCCTGCCGCGGCTGTTCCTGGTGCTCGCCAACGTCGCCTTCGCGCTCCAGGCACGGCGCAACATCCAGCTCTACGCGGCGACCGTCTTCCCGATCCTGGCCCTGCACTTCGACGCCGCCTGGCGCCGGCTGCCCGACTGGCGTGGGCTGCGGGCGATCTTCGAGCGGGACGCCCGGAGGGGCACCAATGCCATCTTCATCGGCGTGGTCACGGCGCTCCTGTGCGTGCTCGCCGTGCTGCACGGACGGGTGGGCCCGCTCGACCTGGTGCCCGACCGGCTCGACCCCAAGGAGTTCCCGATCGAGGCGGTGGCCCGGGGCCGGGCCGCGCGGCTCGAGGGCCGCATTTTCCACGACTTCATCTGGGGCGGCTACCTGCTCTACGCCTGGCCCGAGCAGAAGGTCTTCATCGATGGCGGGACCGACTTCTACGGCCCCGACCTGATGCGGACCTACATGGACGTGGCCGGGATCCAGCCCGGCTGGCGGGACACGCTCTCGCGGCGCGGCATCTCGCTCGTGCTCATGCCCACCGGGTCCGCCATGGTCAACGAGCTGGCGCACGACGGCGACTGGCGGGTCTGGTACTGTGACCGCACCGCCGCCTTCCTCCGACGCGACTCGCTGGCGGACGGGCGCGCGGCGGCCACCGCGCGCATCGCGCAGTGCGCGGACTCCGCCCGCCCGTGACCCGCCCGCCCGCCCGCCCGCTCCTCCCCTCGCCGGCGGATGTCGTCTTCATCCTCTTCCTGCTCGTGATGCCGCTGGCCCGCGGGTGGCAGGCGCTGAACACCGACGGCGATTTGGGCCGGCATCTTCGCGTCGGCCAGGCGATGATCGCGGAGCGCGAACTGTTCCACACCGATCGGTTCTCCTTCACCGCGGCGGGACGACCGTTCGTGCCCTACGAGTGGCTCAGCGAGGTCCTGTTCGCGGGCACGCACGACGTGGGCGGCCTGGCCGGGGTGCTCGTGCTCGTCGCGCTGGTGGTCGCGGCGACATACGCGGCCCTCGCCCTGTTCCTGAACCGCTCGGGGGTGGATCCGGCGCTGGCCTTCTTCACGGCGATCGTCGCCGGAGTGAGCGGCGCCTTCCACTGGCTGGCACGGCCCCACGTCTTCACCATCCTCGGCGCCGTGCTCCTGCTGTGGATCCTCGAACGGGGAGGCCGCCGGACGCCGCTCCTGACCGGCGCCCTGTTTCTCGTGTGGGCCAATCTGCACGGGGGCTTCCTGTACGGCCTCGTGCTGATCGTGGTGTACGTCGTGGCCGACGCCATGGCGCCGCTGGGGGCGGGAGCACGGGAGGCGCCGGCCCGGGAGCTCCGGCGCCACGCGCTCGCGCTTGGGGCCGCGCTCGCCGCCGCGTGCCTGACCCCGAGCGGGCTGGCCCTCTTCCCCCATGTGATTGGCTATCTCGGGAAGAGCTACCTGGTGGACCGCACGGCGGAGTACCAATCGCCGGATTTCCATGAGTGGTACGGCCGGGTGTTCCTGGCCTTGCTGGTCGCGATGCTGGGCGCCCTGGCATGGAGCCGGCGGCGGCTCCCGCTCCCCTGGCTCGGCGTGCTGCTCGCGAACACGGCCTTCGCCCTCAACTCCGCCCGCAACATTCCGCTGTTCGCGGTGACCGCCGTCCCGCTGGTCGCGATGCATCTCGATCCCGCGTGGCGCAGGGTCCGGCTCGGCACCGTCGCGCGCATGCGCTCGGCCTTCGCCCGGGCCTCGGAGGTCGCGGCCACCGGTCCGTGGAGCGCCGCGGCCGCCTGCGCGATGCTGGCGCTCGCCGCGGGGCACGGCTCGATCGCCGGCCGGGCGCTGCTCCCGGCTGCCTTCGACCCCGCGGTGTTCCCGGTCGAGGCGGTACGCGAGGCCCGGACCGCCCGGCTGCAGGGGCGGATCTTCAACGAGTTCGCGTGGGGCGGCTACCTGCTGTACGCCTGGCCCGAACAGAAGGTGTTCATCGACGGCCAGACCGACTTCTACGGCGAGGCGATCACGCGCTCGTACACTCGCATCCGCGGACAGGAACCCGGCTGGCGGGAGGAGCTCGACCGCTGGAAGATCGACCTGCTGCTGCTTCCGTCCAGCAGCGCGCTTGCGGCGGCCGCGCTGGCAACGAACGAGTGGCGCGTCTGGCATCGGGACGCGACGGCGATGGTGCTGGTGCGGGAGGGCACGAGTTCATGAAGCAAGTGGTGCGGTCCGCCCTCCGGAGATCGCTGCTGCAGGCCACCCGGCAGCATGCGCTGCTGCTCGTCATCACCTGCGCGTTTGCCGCCGCCGTGTACGCCCTCGGGCTGTTCCTCGGCGTGGGGCGCTTGAGGTCCGACCTATTCTTCCAGCCGTCGTTTCTGATGTTCTGGGGCGCCGCCGTCTACACTGCGGCCGCGGTCCTCACCTTCCGCCGGTGGCGGGCCCTGGACGGCGAGGGGCACCGCATCCAGGGCCTCGCGGGGTGGCGGATGGCCTTCCGAAACGCCCACCTCGGCGCCTTCTCCCTCGAGCGCCCGGCCAGCCTGGCGGTGGTCGCCCTGTCGCTGCCGCTCCTCATCAACGCCTTCGGGAGCTGGAAGGCGGCGCTGCCACGCATCCGCCCGTTCACCTGGGACACGCGGCTGATGGAGCTCGACCGGGTGCTGCACTTCGGCTACGACCCGTGGCGCCTGCTTCAACCGGTGCTGGGGCATCCGCCGATCACGCATGGACTGGACTTCCTGTACTACCTCTGGCTGCCGGTCAACATCGGGATGGTGATCTGGCAGGCGTGGAGCGTAGAGCGCAAGGCCCGACTCCGGTTCTTCGTGAGCTACGCCCTCGTGTGGATCGTGCTCGGGACCGTCGTGCCGACGCTGCTGCCGGCGGCGGGGCCGTGCTACTTCAGCGCGGTGACGGGCGCCCCGGACCCCTACGCCCCATTGATGGCATACCTCCAGGGGGTGGATGCCCAGCATCCCCTGACCGCGCTGTTCGTGCAGGGGATGCTCTGGCACAACTACATCGGCGGCTCCGCCACCCCGTACACGGGAATCTCGGCGATGCCGAGCATTCACGTGGCCATGCCCGTGCTCTTCGCTCTCGCCGCCCGGCGCGCCACCCCTCGGCTCAGCCTCGCGCTCGCCGGCTATGCAATCCTGATCTTCCTGGGATCGGTCCAGCTGGGCTGGCACTACGCCGTGGACGGGTACGTGAGCTTGATCGGTACGGTGTGCATCTGGTCGTGCAGCCGGTGGGCTTATCGGCGCGTGATGAACCAGGAGGAGCTCCCCTCCACCCCCGCCACCCGAGCCGCGCGGCTGATGAGGTCTCCTCCCTGAGAACCGGAACGCCGACAACCCTCAGGCGTCAGGTCTACCCGGAATTTGCGGCCGGTTGAGATTGAATCGCACGATGTGAAACACCGCCGCCAGGCCGTCCCGCCAGCCGATTTTCTTCCCCTCGGCGTAGGTCCGCCCCGCGTACGAGATGGGCACTTCCCAGATGCGCGCTCCGGCCTGGGCCAGACGCGCCGTGATCTCCGGCTCGAAGCCGAACCGATCGCTGGTGAGCGGCAGCGACTTCAGCAGCGGCGCACGGACCATCTTGTAACAGGTCTCCATGTCGGTCAGGTTCAGGTCGGTGAACATGTTCGACAAGAGCGTCAGGAACCGGTTGCCGACCGAGTGCCAGAAATAGAGCACCCGGTGCGGCCCGCCCAGAAATCGCGAGCCGAATACCGCGTCCGCCTTGTCACGCAGAATGGGGTCGAGCAGCGTGGGGAACTCGGCAGGGTCGTATTCCAGGTCGGCGTCCTGGACGACGACGAAGTCGCCGGTCGCGTGGGCGATGCCCGACCGCAGCGCGCACCCCTTCCCCCGGTTCACCGGGTGGTGCACGACGACATCCACCTGGCCCGACGCCCGGAGCGCATCCAGGATCCGGCCGGTCCCGTCCGACGAGGCGTCGTTTACCGCCACGATCTCGATCGAGAGCGGGACCTGGCGCACCCGCTGCACGAGAGCGGCGATCGTCCGCTCCTCGTTGAAGGCCGGGATGATCACGGAGAGGCGGGGGGACGTCGTCACGACGCCGGCTCCCGCCGAAACGCGGCGGCGGCGGCCGACTCTTCCTTCCGCCAGGCGAGCGCAATGGCGATCGCGAACACGAGAATCGTCAGCAGAACCTCCGGCTCGGCGCCGGCCTTCGGCTCCCCGGCCGCCGATGCGGCGGCCCCGACGGGTGCCCTCGGCCCGATCCTCGGCTGCTCCGGCGGTGCCGCGTCGGGGATCCGCTCGAACATCCAGTACTGGCCGACGGGCTGCACGTAACGGTAGCGCTGAAAGCCCCGAACGAACTCCGGGTTCTGGCCGAAGTACGCCAGATAATCCAGCCTCCGGAGCCCCCACTTGGGACGGTCGGGCCCGGGCGTGAGCACAAGGAGAAGCCTCGGCCTCCGACGCTCCAGATCCTCCACCACCGATTGGTTCAGGTACCGCTCCAGCACCCCCATCTCCTCGATCGACCGGTAGCGAATCGGCGCGGAGCCTCGCACCTCGTCCCGGTACAGTCCGGCCAGGATCCAGAGGCAGAGGAACCGGAGCGCGGACGACGTTCCCGTGGAAGGCACCAGCGGGAACGCCGACGAGCTGCTCCAGGATAGGACCATGATGCTCGCCCCAGCGCCCCGCTCTCGCACGAGCGGGATCAGTTTCGGAAGGTCGGGATCGGGCTCGTAGCGCGGGTCGCGCGGATCGCGCGCCTGATGAACGCAACCCGCAGCCACCACGAGCGTTAGGGATACCACGGCGGCGACCGTCACCGAGGCGTACAGGCGGTGCACCAGCGACACCAGCGGCCGGCGCAGGTCGAGAGCCATGAGGCCGGCGAGGAGCACGGCGCTGGCGACCGCAGGGTAGTAATGGTAGTTCCACCCCTTGTGCTGCAGGACGGCCGCGAGATAGAAGCAGGCCGTGCCGGTGAGCAGCACGCCCCACAGGCTCCGGTGAATCGCCACGTGCCGCAGGGCGACGAAGCCCACCATCGCCGCCACGGGGACGAGCGATCCCTCGCCGAGCAGCGCGGTCACCCCGACCGAGTTCCGGAGGTAGTCGTAGTAGGCCCGGCCCACGAGGGGAGCAAGCGCCAGGTATTCGGGCGCGAGCCGCGCCACGGCAACCGCGTACAGCAGTCCGACCACGACGACGGCCACGCTCTCGGGCCGGCCCTTCGGCCCGCGGCCCCCCGTCGTGAGCCACAGCCAGGCCTCGAGCCCCAGCCAGGCGAGGAGGAAATATGGCTTGAGCGCGAATCCGATCCCCGCCACCACACCGATCGCCAGCGCCGGCCACCGGGAAGGGGTCCCGCCCTCAGCCCGCAGGAGCGTGAGCAGGACGTATGGCAGCACAGCGGCGAGCATCAGGTGCTCGCGTTCCCCATAGTCCGGGCCGATCAGGGGGAACAGGCAGAAGAGAATCAGGAGGGTCAAGTACCGCCTGAGCTCGAGCTCCCGGCCGAGAAGCCGCCGCAGCAAGGCGTGGCAGACGGCCACCGAGAGCAGCGCCAGGAGGTAGACCAGGATGGCGTACACCAGGGCGGCCGGCATCCCGAGAACGCGCGCCACGTAGGCGGGAACGAGGTTCAGCCAGACGATCAGCGGGGGATTCGCCTCCACGACATCCACATACAGCCGGTCGCCATCGAGGATCCGCCCGGCCAGGTACAGGAGCCAGGAGGAGTCCGTCCTCGCGCGGAGGCCGAGCTGGGGGACGACGGCGAGCAGGATCAACGCGATGGCGATGCTCAGGTACGTACCGCGGTCCCGCATAACCCGCAGTGCCGTTGGCATCACTGCCCCCCCACGCCGCGGGGCGCTGGCGCGTTCGCGGAATCGGATGGGTTCCCGGGCGATGGAGGGATGTAGTACAGGTAGATGGACCTCCCAATGCGCGTCACCGGCCGAAGGTTCTCCAGCCAGGCGATGCGCGGGATCTGGTACAGGGGAAAGGCGCTGACCGCGACCCACCCGGTGGCCGGGTGCGCGACGGGGAACCAGACCTGCCGGTTGACGTGCTTGATCGGTCCGAGAACCCTCACATCATGGAAGCCGGCCAGGTAGACCGTCACCGAGTCGATGCGGCGGGCCCTCAGCGTGTCACCGAGGCGGCCGATGTCCTGGCCCCAGTCCAGGTCGCTGTTTACCAGGAAGTATTCGGGCCGCCCGGCCGCGACCTCGTTGAAGTCCGACAGGTAGTCGGGATGGGCCCTGAGCGAGGCGAACAGAAGCCACGCCCCCAGAGCGGCGACGATCGCCCGCCCGATCCGCCGACGGTCGAGGTACCACAGCGTCAGGGCGCCCACGGACGCCATGGCGGACAGCACGGGGTAGATGGGGAGGATGTGCCGGCTCCCGAAGGCCATCTTGCTGATCATGACCGAGCCGAGCATCGCGAGCGCGCAGGCCATCGGGGCCGCGAGCTGCCAGAGGCGGTGCTTCCATGCCTGCTGCACCGTCACCACGGCACCCAACAAGGCCACGGGAATGAAAGCCAGTGGCGTCTTCACGCCGAGCGCCAGCAGGAAGAAATACCAGGCCCCGCCGGGCGTCACCTCGCCGAGCGCGTACGAGGGAAGGTTGCCCTCGCGGTACACCGTGAGGATTGCGATCCCGTGCCAGAACTCAGGCGCTGGCAGGATGCGCACGCGCGCCAGGGCCGG
>Ga0209797_10001154_pt1 | contig 13270 bp, 12 predicted proteins | sample DOMMetBare3Fresh_2_FD_187472 | JGI IMG/M metagenome (GOLD analysis project Ga0209797, IMG submission 187472) | Wetland sediment microbial communities from St. Louis River estuary, USA, under dissolved organic matter induced mercury methylation -... | ecosystem: Environmental > Aquatic >... | reverse complement strand
AGACAGCGGAGCACGGCGATGCCGTCCCGCTTGCGGCGGATGAAGACCTGCACTGCGCTGCCCACGCCGATGCCGCCGAGCAGCAGCGCGATGAGCGCGACCAGCCCGAGGTAGCGGCCGAGCTGATCGAGGAACCCCTTGAGGTTCTCCTCGGATTCAACCGCGGTGCGAATCCCCGCCTGTTTCAGCCGGAGCCGGTTACGCCAGGTGTTTGCCAGCGCCTTGGTGTCGAGCTTCGCCGGTGTCCGCAGGAACCACTGGTACTCGGCCCGGCTGCCGAAGGTCAAGAGCTTCGTCTCGTCGAGCACGCTCGCGGGGATGAACACGCGCGGGCCGAACGCGCTCCGGATCCCGACGTCGCCCGGAAAGCTGGTGACCGTGCCGGCGATGACGAAGCGGCTCTCGCCCAGCGACATGGTATCGCCGATGGCGGCGCCGAGCGCGGTGAGAAACGAGGGGTCGACGAGCGTGTAATGCCCTTCGCCGAGTCGCGACCACGCGCCCGCGGGCTGGGTGTGGACCTTGCCATAGAACGGATAGCCGCCGCCGATGCCGCTGACCTGGACCAGGCGGGTGCCGCTGGTGCGCGGAACGTAGGCCATCCCGGCGAAGTTGGTGACGGTCGCGCGGTCGCGAAGCGTATCGCTTCCAGCGGCGATCGTCACCGAGTCGAGCAGCGCCTTCAGGCCGGCGTCCGGGGTGCTGCGTGCGCTCAGCGAAATGTCGCCGCCCATCAGCCCGCGGGACTGCCCTTCGACGGCGGTGCGGAGATTGTCGGTGAACGATTCGATGGCTACCAGCGCGCCGACGCCGATCGAAATCGCGGCGGTCAGCAGGAGGAGCCGGCTGCCAGATGCCCGCCCCTCGCGCCAGGCCATTTGGAGGACGAAACGGAGCCGGCTCATTCCGGCGGCCCGTCGCTCACCAGCACGCCATCGGCGAGCCGGAGCACCCGCCGGGTCTTGCGGGCCAGCTCGGCTTCATGGGTGACCAGGACGGTCGTGGTCCCCAGTTCGCGATTGAGCTCGAGCAGGATGTCGACGATCTTCGCGCCGGTAGCGGTGTCGAGATTGCCGGTCGGCTCGTCGGCGAAGAGGATCTTCGGGCGGTTGCTGAACGCCCGCGCCAGGGCGACCCGCTGCTGCTCGCCGCCGGAGAGCTGCGCCGGATAGTGATGCTCCCGACCGGCGAGCCCGACGCGCGCCAGCAGCTCGTCGGCGCGGGTCCCCGCGTCCTCGCCCCGCAACTCGAGCGGCACCTGCACATTCTCACGGGCCGTGAGCGTCGGAATGAGATGGAAGGACTGGAACACGAAGCCCACCCGCTCGCCTCGGAAACGGGCAAGGGCGTCTTCCGTCAGGCGGGTGAGATCCTCGCCGTCCACGATCACCCGGCCAGCCGAGGGGCGGTCCAGCCCGGCGAGGAGGCCGAGCAGCGTGGTCTTGCCGCTGCCGGAGGGTCCGATGATCGAGACGAGGTCGCCCGTGGTGATCTCGAAGGTGATATCCTTCAGCACCGTGAGCGGCCGGCCGCCCGACAGGTACTCCTTGGTCAGTCGTTCTGCGCGGATCATCAACCCTGAACAGTGAGCGGTGGGCGAACATGGGGTTGCGGACAGCCAGAATCATAGTCGCTGCGGCGCTGGGACTGCTGCTGGGGTGCGGACAGGGCGCACCCCGAAACGCGACCGGCCGACCCGCCGGCGACATCGATACTCTAGGTGCCGCCCGGCCTGCCGTCTCCGCCGCGGGCCAGCCCACCATCGTGTTCCTCGGTACCAGCCTCACCGCCGGCCTCGGCCTCGATCCCGACAGTGCCTATCCCGCGCTGGTGCAGCACAAGATCGACTCGGCGGGGCTCCGGTACACCGTGGTCAACGCCGGCGTGAGCGGCGAGAGTTCCGCCGGCGCGCTGCGGCGCATCGACTGGGTGCTGCGCCAGCCGCCGTCGCTGCTGGTGCTCGAGACCGGCGCGAACGACGGTCTCCGCGGCCAGACGCCCGATTCGGTCCGGGCCAATATCCAGACGATGATCGACCGAGTCCGGGCCGTATCGCCCTCCACGCGCATCGTGCTGGCCGGCATGGAGGCGATGCCCAATCTCGGCGCCGACTACGTGCGGCGCTTTCGCGCCATCTTTCCGGCGCTCGCCGCCCAGAACCACCTTCCGCTGATTCCGTTCCTGCTGGCCGGCGTCGCCGGGGTGGACTCCCTGAATCAGCAGGACGGGATTCATCCCAATCCCGCGGGGTCACGGATCATCGCCGCCACGGTATGGCGCACGCTGGAGCCGCTGCTCCAATGAGGGGTGTCCTGGCCTTCGCCACCCTGTTGCTGGCCGCGGCGTGCGACGGCGACGGCAGCGGCCCCGGTCGTCCGCCGAGGTCCTTCATCATGGGCTTCTCGGCCATTCCTCCCCAGGCCGACACCACGCTCCTGCTTCCGACGCTCACGCTTGCAGGCGCCCACAGCGACGCGGGGTTGATTCAGCTCAGCGTGCCGTGGACGGTCCTGCTTGCCGACACCGCGGCCGCGGTCGAAGTGCGGACGGTGCGACTGCCATTGGCCAACTATTATCGGGCCACCAGTCACAAGGTGGTCGTGGCGCTGGATGTCACCGATGGTCTGAACCGCTCTGCCGAAGCCCCGGAGCTGGTCGCGGCAGGCAGGAGCATCACCGACACCGCCGTGCAGCGCCGCTATCGCGAGTACGTCGCCGCGGTCGACAGCATTCTGCATCCGGAGTACCTCAGTCTCGCGGCGGAGACCAACCTGATTCGCCTGGCCGCGCCGGGGCCGGTCTACGCGGCGGTGGTGACGATGGTCAACGCCGCGGCCGCAGAGCGGGCGGCCGCAGGAAGCTCGACACCGCTGATGGTGAGTGTGCAGGTGGAAACGGCGTGGGGGCGGCTGCAGGGCGGGACCACCTACGTGGGTATCGATCAGGACCGGAGTGACTTTCCGTTCATCGATGCACTCGGGCTGTCCTCCTATCCCTATCTCGGCGGGTTCACCGATCCGGACAGCATCCCGCTCAATTACTTCGGGAGGCTGGTTCTCGGTGCGCCGCTTCCGCTCGTCGTGCTGGAGGGCGGCTGGCCCTCCATACCCGCCGGCGTGGTGCTCAGCACTCCCGCCATGCAGACCCGCTTCATTGTGAGGCAGGGCCGGATTCTCGACGCCGCTCCCGTCGCCGGACTGTTCCAGATTACGTTCACCGATCTCGACCTGACGGGGATCCCCAACCCGCCGCCAACGCTCGCGCTGTTCACTCATCTCGGGCTCGTGGACTCGGTGCTTGGCCCCAAGCCGGCGCTCGCGGCGTGGGACAGCCTCCTGGAAAGACCGTGGCGCCCATGACCGTGACGCTGCTCGCCTTCGCCGCCTCGCTCCGCACGAGTTCACTGAATCGGCGACTCCTGCACGCTGCCGTGGAGATTGCCCGACAGAAGGGGGCGCAGGTCGACGTGGCGGAGTTCCACGAATTCGACATGCCGCTCTATGACGGTGACCTTCAGGTACGCGAGGGCATTCCGGTCGGCGCGCAGGAGCTTGCCAGGCGGCTGCAGGCGGCGGACGGCCTGCTGCTCGCATCCCCGGAATACAACTTCTCGATCCCGGGAACCCTCAAGAATGCCATCGACTGGCTGTCGCGTATCAGGCCGCTGCCGTTCAAGGGAAAGAGCGCCCTTCTGCTGTCGACTTCGACGGGCCTGGTTGGTGGGAACCGTGGTTTGTGGGTGCTGCGTGTGCCGCTGGAGATGCTCGGCATGCACGTCTACCCGGACATGTACTCGCTGGCGAGCGGGGACAAGGCGATGGACCCGGGCGGATTCCCGGTCGATGCCGCGGCGAGGCTGAGGCTGGAGGCCGTGATCGGGGGATATCTCGATACCGCAGTGCGACTGCATGGCTGAAGCCACTGCTCACCACCGGGGGAAGGGCGGGTCGCCTCACACGGTATGCGCCGACGGAGGTGAGCAGGGGCCTCAGCCGGTGGCTCAGGTGCAGGTGTTCGTGACTTCGTTGTAGTTGCAGCCGGTGTTGGTGTTCTCAGTGGTCGGGCCCTTTTTGCAGGCGGCCATCGTGAACACCAGGGCGGCGAGGACCAGCAGCACTGACCAGGACGAACGGAACGGGCGGAATCGGCGCAACATACGAAGCTCCTGCTCGGGACTCGGAGCGCACCATGCGCTCCTCTGTCCCAGTAACGCCGGGAGGCGGGCAAGATTCTCGCGAAGTCCGTCTCACCATACTCTGCGCACTGGCCCGGGCAATGGCACTATCGCCCTGGACTATTGCGCCGCCCGCCCCCTCGCCTACGTTCCCTGACATGGACCCGCAGCCCGATGGCGTCTCCGGCGCCTTGGACACCGTGCTCACCCGCTTCGCCGAACGGGTGCGCTACATCGGGGTGCGTCACGGCCTCATGGGCACCGATGTGGAGGATCTGGTCCAGGAGGTCCGGCTGAGGCTGTGGAAGGCGCTGGAAAGCGGTGAGAAGATCCTGAGTGCGCCGGCGTCCTACATCCATCGGACCGCGGTATCAGCCGCGATCGACCTGCTGCGGAGGCGGCGCGCCCGGCGCGAGACGCCGGTCCGGCTCTCGCGGCCGAGCGGGATCGCCGCGCTCGGTGAGTCGCCCTCCGCGGACCGGCTGATGGAAGAGATGGAACTGCAGGAGAGCATCGGGCGCGCGGTCGAGACCCTCATCCCCGCCCGCCGTTCAGTCGTGAAGATGTATCTGGCCGGATACGCGCGCGAGGAGATCGCCGACCTGCTCGCCTGGTCGGAGCCCAAGACCAGGAACCTGCTCTATCGCGGCCTCGCCGATCTTCGTGAAGCACTGACCAGGATGGGCATTGGGCCGGAGGCACTGCAATGACTGACGAACGGCTGCGCCAGAGCTATGACATGCTGCTCGGCGTTCGCTCGGGGGAGGCCGGCGACCGCTCGCACTGCCCCCCGGTGGAGCGACTCGCGGGCCTGCTGCGCCGCGAGGAGGACGAGGACAGCCGCCTCGCCCTCCTCGACCATGTGATGGCCTGCCCGTTCTGTCAGCCGGAGTTCGAGCTCCTACGGGTGGCTGTGCGCGCGAGCGGCGAACAGAGGGCGCCTGACGAGGAGTGAGCCAACTCCCTCAGTGGGAGAATATCTCTGCGCCACCCTGCCCGTCGGTGATGATACCGATCCCGGTATTGGAGTTGCTGTACGCGCCGGCGCCCCCACCGTAGTTCTCGCCCACGCCGCCGTTCTGCCGATAGATTTGCGCCGCGACCATGCGCAGGTTCACCGTTGCCGGCCCTCCCTCCATGCCGGCATTGCCCTGGGCATCGATCCAGTAACGTCCCGGCGCCACCGGGCCGATGAGCTGCTGCAGGCCCGCCAGATCCACCGGATGCAGCTCCCGGCCATTGAAGAAGACTCGGGTGCCGCCGCCCGAGATGTCCGCCGGTAACGGGCCGCCCAGCGGGATGCCGGCCGCGATGAAGCCGCGGGTGAAGCCGCCCTCCAGCCCCCAGGCTCCCGAGATGCGGTCGTACCAGTAGCGGCCATCCGGCACTCGTGGTGCTCCCGCGCCTTCCAGCTGGGCCAGCGTCACATCAGGTATGCGGACGCGGTTGATGAACACCTGTCTGGGCTTGGCCGCCTGTGCCCGCGCTTCGGCAGATATCAGCGGAGCGCTGATGAGGGTAAGGACGATGAGTGCTTTGCGCATGGCGGATTCTCCTCGCGCGGTGGGGGCACAGCTTGGCCCGCGACTCGGGGCAGCAGCGGACCTTCGTCCCTTAAGGAGATAGCGGGATGACACCGGCCCGCAAGGGGGCGGTGTGGGGAGCGCGCGCCGAGTTCGTGGAAGGACTTAACGACGGATGGCGACCTCCATGCGAACTGGCGCGCTGCGGGCCGCGATGATTCCGAGGTTTGGTTGCAGCACGGCTTCGACCTCGCTCTCTGTCACACGATCGGCCTCCGGATCTTCAGCCAGACGGGTCCACGGCGCAGGCGCACGGTAGTCGTAGTCGCCCATCACCAGCACCGGGGTCCCGTACTCCTTCACGACCTGTCCACGGCCTGGCACCCACTGGTCAGTCCACCGGAACATCCAGCGCGCATCGGCCTCGAGCAGCCGGACACAACCGTGGCTCGCCGGGCGCCCGGGCAGTTCGTATTCATGAAACGCGACACCCTTGAGGGCGATGAAGTTCACGTACCAGTCGAGAATCCAGCTCGGGTCCTCGGTGCTGATGGCCCGCTTTGATTTCCAGTTGGTGAAGAACAGTCCGCTGTCCGTGGGTGTCGCTGCCTTTCCCGTGCTGGTAGGTCCCCAGCGCACCAGCTTCCCTTCCTCGTAGGCCCCGAACGCCTGTACCCGCCTGGAGACCAGAACGAACTTGGGGATGTTACGGAGATTCGGCAGTGAGTCGGGGAAGGGGCTGTAGCTGAGTTCCGGCCCGACCGAATCCGGTACGAGCAGCACCCGGCCCCGGGCATGCTTCGCGTCGATGCGATTGATCTTGAGTACCGTCAGAAGATCGGCGGAGTCGAGCGCCGCGCGCCGCCCCCAAGCCAACTCCGAGACGCGCCGGAAGGCGCGCGTGGTAGACCAGCGCCTCAACGTCGTTGCGCCGGTGTGCCCAGCGTGGATGCCGACGACCGCCGTGCTGAGCGGCATCATCGGGCGGCACTCGGCGGAGGCGCAGGTGGGCGGCTGTTTATTGTGGTGTGCGCCCAACATCAACCCGGCGCTGCCCAACACTATCGAGACCCTGAAAAGGCTGATGAAACCGCCGCTTTTTGGACCAACCATACGCTTGCTGGACATCGTTCCTCGAGCTTCGGTGATGCAGGAACGACGCGCCAAGCCGAGTAGTTCCAATGCTTTGCCGCCAAACAACGCGTCCGGATGCGGCATGCGCACCCGGACGTGGCGGGGTGGCGCGTCGTGCTGCCACACCCCTGAAAAGCAACCCGTGTACCACCGGCGATGCTGCTATTCCAGTCGAGCGTCGAGTTCCACGGTGACGTTGCCCTTCATCAGGTTCGAAATCGGACACCCGTCCTTGGCCTCGTCTGCGGCCTTCTGAAACGCCACCTGATCCAGCCCGGCGACGACGGCCCGGACGGTGAGCTTCATCGTGGTCACCCGCGGCGCACCGTCCACGATCGCCATGGTGCATGCGGCAGTGGTGGTGACCCGGGTCGCTGGTGTACCGGCCTTCTCGAGCCCGGCCGAGAGGGCCATGCTGAGACAGGAGGCGTGAGCGGCCGCGACGAGTTCCTCGGGGTTGGTGCCCTTCGCCCCCTCGAACCTGGTCGCGAAGCTGTACGGGCCCGAGATGAGACCCGATTGTCCCGCGAAGGTGCCCTTGCCGCCCTTGAGGCCGCCTTCCCAGGTGGCGGATGCTGTAGATACTGGCATATACGTGCTCCAGAAATTGAGGGTGAGGGGTACTTAGTACTTAGTGCTTAGTACTTAGTGCTTAGTGCTTTCTTCTTGCAGCTAAGCACTAGGCCCTAGGCACTAGCCACCAGTGCTGAAATCAAGGTCCGACTCTGTGTTCCCCGGTGACCGCTTGCGCCACCTGGTCGATCGCGGCGTTGCCGAAGACCCGGCGCGCCAGCCGACCGAACCACTCCCGTACACTGTCCAGAATCTCGTAGAAGGTCGGGATCGCGATCAGCGTCAGCAGGGTCGAGGTGATCACCCCCCCGATGACGGCGACCCCGAGCGGCTGCCGGAACTGCGCGCCTTCACCCCGGCCCAGCGCCACCGGAATCATGCCGGCGATGAGCGCGAAGGTCGTCATGAGAATTGGGCGGAGCCGGATGGCACCCGCCTCGATCAGCGCCTCACGCAGCGCTAGACCCTGCCGCTCCCGCGCCCACTTGGCGAAGTCGATCAGCAGGATCGCGTTCTTTGCCACGATGCCCATGAGCAGGATCACGCCGATCAGGCTCATGATGTTGATGGTGAGGCCGGTGACCGCCAGTCCCAGCATGACGCCAATCAGCGACAGCGGCAGCGAGATCATGATCGCGATCGGATCGATGAAGGACCCGAACTGCATCACCAGAATCAGGTACATGAGCATCGCCGCCACGCCGAGGGCGAGGAAGATGTTGCCGAACACCTCCGCCTGCTGCTCGGCGTCGCCCCCTTCACTGATGCGGACTCCCGGGGGCAGGGGAAGCTTGGCGACCTTTGCGCGCACATCGTCCATCACCGGCCCGGTCGCGCGGCCGGAGACGTTCCACTCCACGTTGACCACCGGGTCGCGGTTGAGGTGGTTGATCACCGCGGGGCCGACGCTCGAGGTGATGTCGGCGACCTGGCCGAGCGGTATTGTACTCGTCGTGCGGTTCGGGCCGACGACGAGGAGCGGCAACCGTCGCAGATCCTCGGGGCGGCTCCGGCTCTCCGGCACCAGTCGCACCTCGACGTCGCGGGTTTCGCCGCTCGGGTCGACCCAGTCCCCGGCATCGATCCCGGCGAAGGCCGGCCGGACCGACTGCGCCACGTCACCGACCGTGATGCCGAGGCTGCCGGCCAGTCCCCGATTGAGCTTGACCGTGATCTCGGGCTTCTGGCCTTTCGAGGACAGGCCCAGATCGACCACGTTCGGCACGCGTCCCACGATCTGCTGGATCTGCTCCGCAACCGCGGTGATCGTCGGGACGTCATTGCCGCGTATCTCGAGCTGCAGCGCCTTCCGCCCGCCGCCGAAATCCGAGGTGAAGACCGAGACCTTGGCGCCGCTCAAGCGGTCGGTCTGCGACCGCAGCCGGGTCGCGAAGTCCTCGACCACAATGTCCCGCTGGCCCCGCGGCACGAGCCGTACATAGATGTTGCCTTCATCCACCGCGCCTGAGGTGCTGCCGCCGAGCGTGGTGTACGTGTATTTCACTTCCGGATACTGCCGCACCAGGGCGGCGACCTCCTCCGCCTTGGTCCGGGTGTAGGCGAGGTTGGAGCCCGGGGGCGTTTCCAGCTTGATGTTGAACTCCGCCCGGTCATCGAGCGGGAAGAATCCGACGCCCACCAGCCGCATCGCCGGCATCGCCAAAGCGAAGACGAACGACGCCGTCGAGATCGCGACCATCGACCACCGGTGGTCCAGCGCCCAGGCGATCACCCGGCGGTACCGTTCCGCCAGCCGGGTAAACCAGGCGTTGAACTTGTCGAGCTGTCTGGTAATCCACGCCTTCTCATGCTCGTGCTGGTGCGGGTCAGGCCAGTAGGCCGAGAGCATCGGATCGAGGGAGAACGAGACGAACAGCGACACCGCCACCGAACAGGCGATCGTGAGCGCGAACGGCTTGAACCACTGCCCTGATACGCCGTTCAGGAAGGCGATCGGCAGGAAGACGGCCAGGATCGAGAAGGTCGTGGCAGCCACCGCGAGACCGATCTCGTCGGTACCTTCGCGTGAGGCGGTGATGTGGTCCTTGCCCATCTCCAGGTGGCGCACGATGTTCTCGCGGACCACGATCGCGTCGTCGATCAGGATGCCGATCGCGAGCGAGAGCCCGAGCAGCGACATCGTGTTCAGGGTGAACCCGAAGGCGTAGACCGCGATGAACGAGGCCAGCACGCTGACCGGCAGGGCCAGGCCGGTGATGATCGTCGAGCGCCACGAGTTGAGGAACAGGAAGACCACCAGCACCGTGAGGAGCGCTCCTTCGACCAGCGTCTCCTCGACGTTCTTCACCGAACGCTCCACCCGTTCGCCGGCATCCTTCACCAGCTCCAGCTTGGCGCCGGCCGGGAGCCCCGCCTGCAGTTTCGTCACCCGTTCCATGACCCGGGTGCCGACGTCGGTGGTGCTGAAGCCCTTCGACTTCTTCACGTCGATGCCGACGGCCTCCTGGCTGTTGTACATCGCCAGCGACCGCGGCTCGGCGGTGCCGTCGATCGCCGCCGCCAGTTCGCCCAGCCGGATCATCCGGCCGTTGCGCTCGGTGACGACCAGCGAGAGAAAGTCCTGCGGTTCCACCAGGCGGCCGGAGAGCCGGATGCTGCGCTCTTCGAAGTCACTCTCGATGCGGCCGACTGGAGCCGCGAGGTTCTGTGCCTTCAGCGCACCCACGACCTGTGCGACGCTCACGCCGGCCGCCTGCAGCGCCTGCGGGCGGAGCAGCACCGTCAGCTCCCGCTCGTGCTTGCCGATGACGTTCACCTCCGCCACGCCCGGCAAGGAGCGCAGCTCCCGGGCGATCCCCGGATCGGCGAGCCGCGTCAGCTCCGCGGCCGAGAGGGTGGTGGACGACAGCGCGAGCGACACCACCGGCCGGTCGGTGTCGGAGAGCTTCTTGATGATCGGTTCCTTGAGCTCCTCCGGAAGGTCGCTGCGGATCGTGGAGATGGCGTCGCGCACATCCTGGGTGGCCTCGAGGATCGGCTTCTCGAACTGGAATTCGATGACGATCTGACCATAGCCGTCCTGCGCGGAGCCCTGGATCTTCTTGACCCCGCTGATCGAAGCGATGGCTTCCTCGACCGGTTCGAGGACTTCGCGCTCCACCCCGTCCGGTGAGGCGCCGGGGTACAGCAGCCCCACCAGGACGAACGGGGGCTGCACATCGGGGAACTCATCGGTCTTCAATTTGAGCAGCGCGATGACGCCGAAGACGGCCAGCGCCAGCATCGAAACCACCGTGACGACCGGTCGGCGGATTGCAAAGTCGGAGATCAGCACCGGTCACTCCCTTTCTGACGCGTTGCCCACCTGGACCGCGGAACCCGGGGCGATCCCGCGGGCCCCGCCGAGCAGGAGCGTGTCACCCGCCGCCAGCCCGCTTCGCACTTCCATCTGCTCCCGCGCCGCGTCGATCACGCCCAACTCGACGTCGACACGCTCGACCTTGCCAGCCTTGATTCGGACCGCGAACGGTTTGAGTCCCTTGCGATCCACCGCGCCGTTCGGCACCACGATGCCGACCCGCGTCGAGGTGGCCACGCGTCCCTCCGCGAAAAGCCCGGAGACCACGTTCTGCCCGCCGGTCGGCAGCGCCACCGTGATCCGGATCTGCCGCGTGGCGGGGTCGACCGCCGGGTTGATCCGGCTGATCCTGCCCGTGATCGGCTTCTCGGAGCCATGGATGGTGAACGTGACCGGCGTTCCGACCTTGAGGCCCTCGAGGGCATCGGCCTCGACCGCGCCTTCCAGCTTGAGCGTGGCCGGATCCACAATCGTGAACAGGGCCGTCCCGTTCTGCACGATATCGCCGAGGTTCACCGGACGCTCACTCACCACGCCGCTGAACGGCGCGCGCAGGACGGTCCGCGCGAGCTGCTTCTCCGCGTTGGCCATCCGTGCCTTGGCGTCCGCCCATTGCGCCTCGGCATTGGAGAGATTCCACTCCGCCTGCTCCCGGTCGCGATCGGCGAGGGCCCCCGCCTGCGCCAGTGCGCGGGTCCGCTCGGCGTTGCGGCGTGCGAGTCCGGCGTTCAGCTCCGCGCTGCGTACCGCGGCCTCGCTCGAGGCGTAGCTGTCGCGCACGCCGGTGTCGTCGATCCGGGCGAGGACCTGGCCACGTGTCACCGCCTGGCCCGGCTCCGCGTCGACGGCGACCACCGCGCCTCCGACCTCCGCGCGCACCTGCGCGGTGCGATCCGCCTCGAGCGTGCCGGCGATGGCGGGCCCCACCTGCAGCGTCTCCTGCCTGGCCAGAGCGATGTTCTCGAGGCCGACAACCATCGCGGCATCCGCACTCGCGACCGCGGGCGGGCCCCCGCGCCCGCAGCCGCTGGTGCCGAGGATCAGGGCCAGAGTCCCGGAGACGAACAGGGTGTGCATGGTCCGCGTCATGGCGTGAATCCGTTGCTGCCCGAGGTCGCGACCGCGGGCTGTTGAATGTTCTGCTGCCCGCTCTGGGCACTGGACAGGATCTGGCTGACGTCGCTGCCGCCGAGGGGCAGGTCGCGCAGCAGCCGGAGACGAGCGCGCGAGACCTGGACGTCCCGCGCGGCCACCGCGCGGTTTGCCTGCGCCTGCTCGAGCTGCAGCCGGGAATCGTTCAGCTCCGTCTGGGTCGAGATCCCTTCCTTGAATCGCAGCGTGGCGATCTCGTAGGCCCGCTCAGCCTGCGCCACCGTGCCCTGGGTCGCGGCCCAGGTGGCGAGCGCCGTCTGCAGCCGCTCCACCGTCGAACTGGCGTCCAGTGAGGCACCATCCCGCGCCTGGCTGACCCGGATCCGCGCCTGCGCCAGGCTCGCCTCGGACACCAGCGAGTTGCCGGCGAGCCGCCCGCTGGTCCACAGCGGAACGGAGACGTTCACGCCGATGGTCCAGTCCGGGACGAACTTCGCATTCCACGGCAGCCCGTCGTTGGGGTAACCTATCCGCGCGTATTTCGAGGTGAGGGTCACCGTCGGGAGCCGGTCCCAGCGCGTCACGTTGGTCAGGATCTGTTGAACGGTCGCGGCCTCCTCCAGCTGCTCCACCGCCGCGCGATGCGCTACCGCTGTGTCGCTCTCGCTGATCACCACCGAGTCCGCTGATTCAACGCCACCCGACGGCGTTTCATCGAGGGTCGTGGTCAGGGTGAGCGGCGTCGACCGCGGCAGCTGCAGCAGCTGCTGCAGCCGCAGGTAGGCGAGCCGCCGATCGGAGCGGCGCCTGAGCACCGCGGCGCGCTGATTGTCCCGGGTGACCTGCGCCCGCAGCAGCTCGAATTCGGATTGCGACCCGACCTGCTTGCCGAGGCGGGTCTGCGCGAAGGTGGTCTCGGCCTGCGCCAGACTGAGCTCGGCGATCGCCACGAGCCGGTCACTCAGCACAGCGTCGAAATAGGTGGAGGTTACGTCCAGTCGCGCCTGGGCTTCAGCCGTCGCGACGCCGATCCGCGCAACCTTCCGTCCGGCCACGGCGGCGCGCGGACGGCCCTTGATGATCGCACTGTTGAACAGCGTCTGGCTGAACCCCAGGCCGAAGTTGTACTGGTTCTTGCGCCCGAACGGCAGGCTGCTGAACACGCTGGACAGGTCCAGCGCGGACAGGCACTGCACGCTCTGTTCGAGTGCATCCACCCGCTGATCGAGCGGCAGCAAGGGGTCCCCGGCGAAGCGGTTGCAGAAGCTGGTCGCCGTGGTGTCGACCTTGCCGCCCCCGGTGTTGAACTGGGACTTGAGGGTCCGGGTGTAGGACGCCGTGCCGGTCAGCTGCGGCAGAAGATCGGCCCGCACCCGCTTTACCTCGCCCTCGGCGCGCATCACATCCGCCCGCGCGAGCCCGACGGCATCGCTCGCGGGGATCGCCAGGTCCAGG
>Ga0209797_10001152_pt1 | contig 13286 bp, 10 predicted proteins | sample DOMMetBare3Fresh_2_FD_187472 | JGI IMG/M metagenome (GOLD analysis project Ga0209797, IMG submission 187472) | Wetland sediment microbial communities from St. Louis River estuary, USA, under dissolved organic matter induced mercury methylation -... | ecosystem: Environmental > Aquatic >... | reverse complement strand
TGCACTTCGAAACCTATGCATGAATATGAAAAATTACTGGAAGATGCAAGCTTTGTGCGAATTCACAAATCTATTCTTGTTAACCTGCTTCATGTAAAGGAATATCTTCGTGGTGAGGGTGGGTCAGTAATTCTTGCCAATGGTAAAGAACTGGAAGTAAGTCGTAGAAAGAAAGATGTTTTTTTAACTAAGATGAAAGAGTTTTATAAATTCTGAACTGTAATAAAAATTATACCTGATGTATTAAGCGTTTGCTCACTGCTCATCGCCAATTGTAATCTCCCCTTTCATATAAAACACACATTGCCCTGCCATCGTTACCCTGTCGCCCCACCACTTACATTCTAATTCGCCACCACGTTGAGAAATTTGTTTTGCCAGCATTTTTTTCTTATTCAATTTTTCCGCCCAGAAAGGAATGAGTTGGGAATGGGCGGAACCAGTTACCGGATCTTCATCAATGCCGGCGGAAGGTGCAAAAAACCGGGATACAAAATCAATTCCATTTGTACCCGGGGCAGTGATTATAACTTTATCGCCAAGCGTTTTTAATAAACTAAAATCAGGATTGCAGGCAGCAACTGCCTTTTCATTCTGCAGTTCAATAAGTACATCACGGTTTTTATATACACCCACTACTTCATTTATCCTGAGAGCTTTTAATAATTCCGGAGCATAATCATTGAAGCGTTCTGGTTTCCAGGATGGGAAATCCATGACATAAACATCAGCTCTTTTTTCAATTGACAGTTTCCCACTTTTAGAATGAAAATTCAAATTAAATTCTCTGAAATTCAGAAAATTGAAAATGATATATGATGCTGCCAGTGTAGCATGTCCGCAAAGATTTATTTCCAAAGCCGGGGTAAACCACCTGATATCATAATTTATACCAGCTTGTGATGATGGAACAAAAAAAACGGTTTCACTTACATTGTTTTCCATCGCTATATTTTGCATAAGATTATCATCCAGCCATTTTTCCAATGGAATAACAGCAGCCGGATTACCTCCAAATAATTTATTTGTAAATGCATCAACCTGGTAAATAACTAATTTCATTGTAAAAATTGATTGAATTTTATTCCTGCATCATTGATTTGATTACTGATTCTATTTCTTCAGCATTGGGTTTGCTGAAATAATCACCATCACTGCCATAAGGAGGACGGTGTTCTTTTCCTGTAATTGTCCTGGGGGCAACATCTAAATATTTGTATCCTCCCTGTTCTTCCATTACTTTATTAAACATAAAGGCAGCTGCACCACCCGGCACATCTTCATCCACAAATACAATGCGGTTAGTTTTTTTAAGTGATTCTAAAATTTTATGATGAATATCGAATGGCAAAAGGGTTTGTACATCCACTATTTCGCAACTGATACCTGATTGTTGAAGTGAACCGGCAGCTTCCTGAACAATACGCAGTGTAGAACCATAAGAAACAACCGTAATATCATTTCCTTCTTTTATTATTTCAGGAATACCTAATGGTACAGTAAACTCCAGCAAATTGGAAATTTGTTTTTCTTTCAGCCTGTATCCATTCAAACATTCAATGACGATGGCCGGGTCATTACTTTGCAAAAGTGTATTATACATTCCCACAGCCTGAGTCATATTCCTGGGTACACATACATACATTCCGCGCAAAGAGTTTATCACCATTCCCATTGGTGAGCCGCTATGCCAGATACCTTCCAACCTATGACCTCTTGTTCTTACAATTAACGGGCAGCTTTGCTGGCCTTTTGTTCTGTAGTGTGTCGTGGCAGCATCATCACTGAGTGTTTGCAATCCGAATAATAAATAATCCAGGTATTGAATTTCTGCTATTGGACGCAAGCCTCTTAATGCAAGTCCCACACCCTGCCCCATAATGGTTTGTTCACGAATGCCGGTATCAAAAATTCTATGTTCTCCGTGTTTTGCCTGCAAACCACTGAAGCCCTGGTTAACATCGCCAATAAATCCGAGGTCTTCTCCAAAAGCAATTAGGAATGGATTGCTGGCAAAAAGGGCATCAAAGTATTTATTTAAAATTTCAAAACCATTAATCATGGGTGCATCTTTTGCAAACTCAGCTGTTACTTCTTTTATGTTTAAAGCGCATTTGTTTCCTTCGTTATATAAATGAGAATTAAAAAGCTGTTTGCTTTCATTTAATAAATCATTGTAATAATCTTTTATCCAGAACGAGGCATCGTTATTAAGACTTAAATTCATTGCATCATACAAAGTTTTCATTACATCTCTGCGCAATGGTTCCCGGTTAGCTGTCAAATCAAGAGCCAGTTTTTCCAGTGCAGAAGATTTTTCTGGTAACGCACTTGCCAATGCTTTAATTAAATCGACTGATCTGCTTACTTGTTTTATTATTGGACGATGATAGTCATCCCATGCTTTTGTTTTTTCATCGCGTACAAATTTTTTGGCCTCCACATCCAGGTTTTCAATTTCTTCAGCAGTAGCAAGTGTGTTTGCCAGCATCCATTCCCGCATTTTGATTAATCCGTCCCACTGTCTTTCCCATTCCAATCTCTCCGATGTTTTATACCGTTCATGACTACCCGATGTGGAGTGGCCCTGTGGTTGTGTCATTTCTTCCACATGAAAAAGCACAGGAATATGTTGTTGCCTTGCAATTCTTATACCTTCTTCAAATGCTTCGCACATGCCGGCATAATCCCAGCCTTTTACTTTATAAATATTAAATCCGTTTGAATCATCATTTTTCTGAATGCCGCTCAATGCTTCAGAAACTGATCCTTTAATAGTTTGTAAATTTTTTGGAACTGAAATTCCATACCCGTCGTCCCAGATAAAAACAGCAAGCGGAACCTGGAGTACACCTGCCGCATTTATAGTTTCCCAAAAATGACCTTCTGATGTTGCTGCGTCACCAATTGTTACAAAACATACTTCATTGCCATTATCTGAAAGATGCGGAAATGATTTGAGTTGTTTAATATTTCTGAAACTTTTTGAAGCAAAAGCAAGACCCAGTGACCGGGGCATTTGCCCTGCAGTAGGAGCTACATCTGCAGAAATATTTTTTCTGTTTACCAGGTCAAGCCAGTCTCCTTTTTCATCTGTGAGCGGAGTACAAAAATGGGAAACCATTTGCCGGCCCCCGCTGTTGGGGTCGTTATTCAAATTCGGGTCTGCGTATAATTGCGCAAAAAACTGTCTTACGGTGGATTGGCCAATGGCAAAATGAAAAGTTTGATCCCGGTAATAACCGCTGCGGAAATCTCCCGGTTGAAAGAATTTTGCCATCGCCACCTGGGCTAGTTCCTTACCGTCACCAAATATTCCAAATTTAGCCTTGCCTGTTAAAACCTCTTTTCTTCCCAAAAGGCTGGCTTCCCGGCTGATGGTAGCAATTTTATAGTCACTTAAAACTTCGTTTCGGAAATTTTCGAATGATAATTTTTCTCTGGCAAGTATGGAAGCAGTGGTATTTTCCATTAAACAAAGATATAGGAATCACCCCCTGGTTTTGCTTGTGTTAAAAAAACCTGAATATCCTGGGTACGGTGCTATGTTAATTGAAAGCAATGTCTTAAATTTGGAGTCCGTAAAGTCAAAAATGAAATGAAAAAAATCTTTGCCCTCTTACTTGGTGCATTCATATTAACTCAAGGCAATGCACAACCCGCACTTCCGGTTCAGGAAGATATTGTATTAAAAGAAACAGTTTTTAATTTTGGACAAATTCCTCAGGGAAAACCTGTCTATCATTATTTTGAAGTAATGAATAATGGTAAAGATCCGATGGTCATTTCGAATGTTCAAACCAGTTGCGGATGTACAACACCGGAATGGAGCAGAGAGCCAATAGCACCAGGCGGTACTACAAAAATAAAAGTAGGTTATAATGCGGCTGCTGAAGGTAGTTTTGAAAAATATATTACACTTACTTACAACCAAAATCTGTCAAAACAACTCAATATAAAAGGTACTGTATGGAAAGCACCAGAAGGGCCAGCTCCCGGAAATGCATCCATTCAATTATTAAAACAAAAAAATAAATAAGCAATCATGAAAAAATTTTTATTACTCGCCTCTGCATTTGTTATTAGTGCAGCAGCTATGGCCCAGGTAGCCCCTCCTGCAACTATTAAAGTTTCTGATGTTGCCAAATTCAATGAAGAAAAACATGATTTTGGAAAAATCAAGCAGAACATACCAGCCGTATGTTTTTTTGAAATTTCTAATAGTTCTTCAAAGCCATTGGTGATTGAAAGCGCATCAGCCAGTTGTGGTTGTACGGTACCGGAATATCCAAAAGAGCCAATTGCACCGGGTAAAACTGCAAAAATAAAAGTACAATACAGTGCTGCTAATGTAGGAGCTTTTACAAAAGAAGTCTATATTAAACTTGCCGGTATTGAAGAAAGAAAAACATTGAACATTGTCGGCGAAGTAGTAGCAGCAGGCAGCAAATAAATTTATCTTAATTATTTATAATATACCCCGCATTAAAAATGCGGGGTTGTTTTTTTGGAGAATACTATTTTCATTGTTTTAGATAATTAACTTTGACTATGCTAAATATTTCTACAAGAGGTGAGCAAATGCCGGCATCACCAATTCGTAAACTGGTGCCTTATGCCGAAGCTGCAAAGAAAAAAGGTATTCATGTATTTCATTTGAATATCGGCCAACCGGATATAGAAACACCGCCAGCGATACTGGATGCTGTAAGAAAAGCTGACATTAAAGTATTGGAGTACAGTCATAGTGCCGGCAATGAAAGCTACAGGAAGAAATTAGTGAAGTATTATAAAAAGGTTGGAATTGATGTAACACCAAACCAGATAATTATTACTACAGGTGGAAGCGAAGCAATTATGTTTGGTTTCTTTTGCTGTCTTAACCCGGGCGATGAAGTAATAATTCCTGAACCATTTTATGCAAATTATAATGGCTTCGCTTGTGCTGCTGGAGTAAAAGTGGTCCCAATTACTTCAAAAATAGAAACTGGTTTTGCGTTACCACCCATTCCAGATTTTGAAAAAGTAATTACTTCAAAGACAAAAGCAATTATCATTTGCAGCCCCAATAACCCGACAGGATATTTATACAGCAGGAAAGAGATGGAAGCATTAAAAGAAATTTGTATTAAATACAATCTCTTTTTTTTCAGCGATGAGGCTTATCGTGAATTTTGTTACAGTGGTGACTATGTAAGTGCTATGCATCTTGGGGGATTGGAACAGCATGTTGTACTGATGGATACTATTTCAAAAAGATACAGTGCCTGCGGAGCAAGATTGGGAGCATTTGTTACAAAAAATAAAATGGTTTATGATACGGCCATGAAATTTGCACAGGCAAGACTTTCTCCTCCCGGCCTGGCGCAAATAATGGGTGAAGCGGCGGTTGATCTTCCCGATTCATATTTTGAAGCTCCAAAAGCTGAATACTTAGCCAGAAGAAATTTATTGGTAAAAAGATTAAATAGTATTCCCGGTGTATTTTGTCCAATGCCCGGAGGTGCTTTTTATGCTATTGCAAAACTTCCTATTGATGATTCAGATAAATTTTGCCAATGGTTATTAGAGGATTTTTCTTACAATAATCAAACGGTTATGCTGGCGCCGGCTACCGGTTTTTATGGTACAGAAGGATTGGGTAAAAATGAAGTAAGGCTTGCCTATGTTTTAAAACTTGACGATATTAATGCTGCGATGGATTGTTTGGAAAAAGCCCTGGAACAATACCCCGGAAAAGTTTTTTCAGAAGAATTAATTAATGCTGCTTCAAAATAAGTGTAAAGATTTTCTGCATATCAGGTTATTGAATAAACACTTTTATTATTCTTTCTTTTTCACCTTCTTTCAGAAAGCGGAATAAATAAATTCCTTTACTCAGTTTTCCGGGTTGCATTATTTTCAGATAATCATTTATTGTAAGTTCAAATAATTTTTGCCCATAGATATTCATTACTTGCAGTGTTACGGGTATAAAAGAATCATCTGTCAGAATACTCAGTGGCTGATTTTGCCTGACCGGGTTTGGAAAAACAATAAAGTCTGAGCCGGAAAAATAATAAATTGTTTCAGCTGACGAGTATATTGTTTTTCCTCCCGTTAGTTCAAGTTTTACGCGATAAATATTTAATCCTTTTTTCAATGATGCATCTGTAAAATTTATCTGAAGATTACTGAAAGCATTTAACTCTTGAATTGACACAAAGTTTTTGCCATCATATTTTTCCAAAATAACCTTATTGATATTATATAATGTTCCAAGCGACAAGAGAAGTTCCGCTGTATTATTTTGTAAAGAAGCAAGAAAAGCCCGGATATAGCATTCAACACCCTGGGTAGTATAATTGAATGTATAACTTTTCATTCCCTCTGAATTTCCAATTACAGGAGCAAGTGCATAGTGCAGGGAAGGGTTTAAATTTTTAACCAACACTACAAAACTATCCGTTGTTGAAATCAATGGTTGAAGAAATTTATCTCCTAATTTATAAATCTTATAAGTGTTTGTGCTCTGCAATTTATTCCAGTAAATAAGAAAAGAATCAGGGCAGTTAAATCCCACACCCGTAATTGTACGTTGAGAGATTGTAAACGTATCAGATAAAAACTGAATGGTGCCTACTGACATCCTGAACATGGCTTCTTTTATTATTGAAGGCGCCGGCCATTGGTAAAATCCGGCAGACAGGTTAATTGAATTATTAATTAATTGCCAGTTTGCACCATAATCTGTTGTATACTCTAAAACACCGGTTCCTGTATTAAATGAAGATGACCATCTTATTGTATTCCTGTTTGCAGAAAAAATAAAATCATTCCTCGTTGGATAATTCCAATCGAAAATGTCAATAGAATCAAATTGATAAGCAATATGAAAGTTTTGTGAAGAACCGGCAACATTATAACCAATCACTTTTATCTGGTAATTACCTGCGAGAGGGTTATCAATAGTAATTTGTTCTGTATTATTAAGGCTGTCTCTTTTCCTGGTAGCAGGTAATTTTAAAGAATCAATATGTGGAAAGCTATTCAATACCCATGGTTTCCAGGTTTCTCCGGTACCTGTATTTATCAATTCCATATCTAGATCATTTACCAATGCTTTCGATGCATTTGGAGTAGCTGGTGGATCAGTCCACACTAAAGTGGCCTTTACTTTTTTTATTCCTGACGGAATTGAAATTGAAAAAGTTTGAATGCCGGAATTTGCTACTGATCCACTGATAAACCGGCCAGCCTGAAATGTTTTAATTGCATTTAATGCATGAAGGCTTCCGTATCCACTGCTATAATCTATTCCTGCATTTCCTGCATCATCTGCACTGTTTAATAAAATTGCTTTTACCAATGAATTGGCAGGTAATACGCCATTCAATTGCTTATACTGTTGTTGCAATAGCAATGAAACTCCTGAAACAAGAGCTGCGGCACCAGAACTTCCATCTTCTCCAAAAGCTACTAACTCAGGTTTTACACGGCCATCATAGGCTGGTCCTTTTGAACTTAGGTTTGCAATCACATTAAATGAATCTGTTGCGCCAACTGTAAGAATATTTTTTGCCATTTTAAAACTACCGGTAAGATTAGCTAAGCCAGCTATGCCCGTATATATACCATTACTACTTGTTGAAGTCCCGGAGTTGCCAGATGAAAAAATATGCAGAAGTGATGGATTAGAAATTGCAGAAGCATCATAAGCTGCCGCGTCTGAACCGTAATAATTTTCTATTCCTACACCGTATGAATGATTTTGTACAGATATAGCATACTGCTGGTAGGATGCAGCATCATCAGGCAAAAGTGAAGAAAAATCTGATGAGCTTATTCGACTGCCCCACGCAGCTCCTTTGCCAAGATGCCAGCTATTACCTGCCCCGGAAATCATGGTTGCCATTATTGAAGCATGAGTACTTACAGTAACGGAGGAAAGATTTGTTGAAAGAAATCTGCCCTTGAAGTCAATATCGGTTGTATCAGGTTTGTTTTCTTTTATTGAAATTGTGACACCATTGCCATTCCATTGAGGAAAGTATCGGTGAACCATATTGATTTTGTTAAGACTTAAATCAAGATTTTGAACCTGTAATTCTTCCTTAGGTTTTCTTGTACCGTCTTCCACAAAAACAATTTCCGGGCAGGATTTTAAAAGTGAATTGAGTTCATTTGCTGAAACATTTAATTCAAAAAAAGAAATGCTTGCTATTGAATGTATTTTTTTTGAAGTTGGAACATATTGTTTCAAAATCGAAGGGATTTCAGTTCCATTTATTGTAATTACGAGATTTACCTTTTTGCCAGCTTCCAATTTATTAAGTTTGGTTAGCAGGTTGGGCGATAGTTTATTATACAAGCCTGGTGATTGGGCAAATGATGTTATAGAGAAAAGCAGACCTATCATTACAAAAAACTTGCGAATGGGTATGGGGTTATATAAAAACAATATGTGGGTTCTCATAACATTCAAAAATATTGATTTAAATGGCTTTTAAAAGAATCGTAAATCCACTTGGGGAATTATCGAAAACGGTTTAATTGGTAAAAGAATGTTTAAAATGGGATTGAATATTTTGAAAAAATAATTCTATCTTTTGCCTTTCAAAATTATCTCAAATTCATATTTACTCACAAATCAAACTAAACCACATGAAACACATGATGAAAACTTTTGCTATTTTGATGATTGCAGGTTTTGCTGTTACTTCCTGTAAGAAGGATATAAAGCAATCCGTTGCACAGGAAGAAATCTCTCAAGCAACATTGGCTAAAATCTATGATCATGGATTTGGCACTACCAATGTTCAAAAAGTTGAAGAAGGTTACCTTGTAGAAGGAGATATTATTCTTACTGATGAATACCTGAATTCAAAACCGGGTGGGAATCTTTTACGTATTGCTAACACGGAGCAGTACCATACAACAAATCTCGTAACCGGGTTGCCAAGAAATATTACAATCAGCAGCAGCGGAAATGTAAATGCAAATGTTTCTGCTGGTATTGATGCAGCAATTGCCCGCTACAATGCAGAAAATCTTCAGATAACTATGTCAAGAGTTGCAAGTAACGGAAATATCAATATCAGAATAGTTAATGGTGGATCGTATATAGCTTCAGCTGGTTTTCCAAGTGGAGGTAATCCCTATAATGAAGTAAAATTTAACAAGCAATATCAAAATTACAGTTTAGGGTTTGTTACTACTGTTATTGCTCATGAAACTGGTCATTGTATCGGTATGCGTCATACTGATTACATGGACAGAAGTTATAGCTGTGGTGGTTCACCAAGCAATGAAGGTGCTTCTACTGTTGGTGCTATACTTATTCCGGGCACTCCTTCCGGACCTGATGCAGGAAGCTGGATGCTTTCTTGCCTGAGCAGTACAACTAACCGTCCTTTTAATACTAATGATAGAACAGCATTGAATTTTCTGTATTGAAAATAATTTATCAATAAAATAAAGCGTCCTGATTTTCCGGGACGCTTTTTTATTTCTCTATTCTGAAGCATAAACGGAAAAGCTTTCCTTCAAAATCAAAAGGCGTAGTTTGTTTTGTAATATCATTTATTGAAGAAGATCTTATTTTTTCCTTGTCAAGAATAAACTGTTTAAAGTTAGTACTGAAGTAAAGTACACCTCCGGGCTTTAAAATCCGCAGGCATTCGTTTATCAGAAATACATGGTCTTTTTGAACATCCAGGAAATCATTCATTCTTTTACTGTTGCTGAAAGTGGGAGGGTCCATGATAATCATGTCAAAACTTGCATCTTCCGGTTTGGTTAAGTATTGTTTTACATCAGCATGAATAAAGGAGTATTTATTTTCATCAGTAAAATCATTCAGTTTCATATTTCTCTCTGCCCATTGCAAATAAGTTTTAGAAAGATCAACAGTAATAACTTTTTCTGCACCACCTGCTGCTGCGTACACAGAAAACGATCCGGTATAGGCAAAAAGGTTCAATACTTTTTTATTCTTAGTCTCCGCCCTTACTTTCTCCCGGGTAACACGGTGATCAAGAAACAAACCCGTGTCAAGATAATCAGTAAGATTTATATAGAATTTTAAACTGTTTTCTTGAACAATAAATTCCTGCTTACTGCTTTCCAATTTTTGATATTGTCCAAGCCTGCCGGGTTTTCGCTGCCGCAGTTTTAAATAAATATGGGAGGGTTCTGTCTGTAATACTTCAGTTAATACCTGCAAGCATTGTTGCAGCCAGTCGTCATGCTGTTCATCTGTCAATCCATGCCGGCGTTTGTATTCTGCCACATAGAGTTTATCTCCGTAAAATTCTATGCAGAACGGGAACTCAGGTAAATCATGATCATAAAGCCGGTAGCAATTTAATTTAAGTCTTTTGGCCTGCTTGCCAAGATGCCTGTGCAGTTTTACCAGCCTGTTTCGAAACATTATTATTTTATCATTTTCCATACTTTGCAGAATTTCACGAAATTCGTATTTCGTACTTCATCATTCAAAATTACTTTCATGTATGCGATTGTAGATATAGAAACCACGGGTGGATATGCTTCGGCCAATGGCATTACAGAAGTAGCTATACATGTTTTTGACGGTAAAAAAGTAATTGAAAAATTTGAGACATTAATCAATCCTTTACAACCAATACCCAGGTATATTCAGGCATTTACAGGTATTACAGACAAGATGGTGGCTAATGCGCCCCGGTTTGATGAAGTAGCTGAAAAAATACACAGCATACTCTGTGAAAATATTTTTATTGCACATAATGTAAATTTTGATTTTTCTTTTATGAAGAGCCACCTGTTGGCATCGGGTTATGATCTTAATTCAAAAAAACTGTGTACAGTAAGGTTGAGCCGTAAAATATTTCCCGGTTTTTCATCATACAGTTTGGGCAATCTTTGCCACTCTTTAGATATTCGTATTAAAAACAGGCACCGGGCAGGGGGAGATGCAGAAGCAACCGTTGCTGTGTTCAATAAACTTTTACAAAACGATAAAGAAAATTTTATTGCAAAAAGCCTGCAACGTAATTCCAAAGAGCAATCGTTGCCTCCAAATGTACCCAAGCAACATTTTGAACTATTGCCATACACACCCGGTGTATATTATTTTCATAATGCGAAAGGAAAAATAATTTATATCGGCAAAGCCATCAATATCCGCAGCAGGGTCAGTAGTCATTTCAGCAATAATTCAGATGGCAGGCAAAAACAAAATTTTATCCGGCATATTCATTCCATCAGTTTCCAAAGTTGTGCTACCGAGTTGATGGCACAGGTTCTGGAATCAACGGAGATAAAAAAATACTGGCCTCAATTTAATTATTCCCAAAAAAGCCGGGAAGATGTGCTGGGTATTTATTCATTTGAAGATCAGAACGGGTACCTGCGACTGGTTATTGAAAAAAATAAAAAAAACCTGCAACCTGTTTGCACGTTTCAGAATATTACAGAAGGGCATACCATTTTAAGAAAACTGATTGAAGACTTTTCCTTATGCCCGAAACTTTGTTTTATGCAACATGGATCCTCGCCTTGCACCGGTATAGAAAACAATACATGTAAAGGGGCCTGTATAAAAAAAGAAAGAAAAACCACTTACAATAAAAGAGTTAAAAAGGCTATAGAAGAATTAAACCAACATATTTCATTTGCAATTATAGATAAAGGTTTGAAGGAAGATGAACAATCATGCATACTTGTACACCAGGGAAAGTTTTTCGGCATGGGTTATTTACCATCAGAATTAAACAGTATCAATACCGAACTTGTAAAAGATTATTTAACCCCATACCGGGCAAATAATTTTATACAAAACCTGCTGATGAGCTACCGCGAAAAACACCCCGAGAAAATAATTTTATTAAATGATTAACCCGGGGAAAATATCAGTGGTATCGGGAGCTGAAGCCAATCACTTATATTTGCCATCTTAAAAAAATCTATGTTTAAAAAAATACTTTTACCCTGTATATCAGTCATGGCAACAGTCATTTGTTTTTCTCAAAAGCCAAATATAAAACCAGCAACAAATCCTGCACCCAAGCCTGTTTTAAAAGATTTGCGTGATTCTGCCAGTTATGCCATGGGCATATTTGTAATAAATGTTTTTCGCCAGCAGGGCATTACCAATATTAACAGTACAATAGTTGCCAGGGCTATTAATGATTTGCAGGGAAATAAACCACAACTGTTGAATGATAATGCAGCTAATAATGCTATTATAACTTACCAGAATAAAATACAGGCTCAAAAATCAAAACCCACTATTGATGCGGGTACGAAGTTTCTTGCAGAGAATAAAAAAAAAGCAGGTATAAAAACTACGCCAAGCGGGTTGCAGTATGAAATACTAACAGAGGGGAAAGGTCCTGTACCAGTTGCCGGGGATACAATTATTTGTCACTACGTCGGTAGCTATATTAATGGAAAAGTTTTTGAAAGTTCATATAATAATGGGAAACCCATTACTCACCCGGTTACTCAGTTTATCCAGGGATGGACCGAAGCATTACAAATGATGCCGGTTGGCTCCAAATGGAAACTCTATATTCCTTACCAGTTAGCTTATGGCCCGGCAGATTATAATGATATTCCCGGTGGCTCAGCCCTGATTTTTGAAATGGAACTGTTAGGTATTAAAGGCAAAGAGTAAAATTTTTTATCAGGAGATAAATTTTCGAGGTAAGAAGCAAAAATTTTCCTAGCAATCATTTTTGCCCCAAGGCTTTCAAGATGCTCTGTATAAACCTGGCAGTCTATTAAATCAACTCCTTCAGCTTGTAATTGTTGAACATATTTTATAAATGCATATTTGCTTGCATTGGTTTCCTTACTAAACATACTTTCTCCAAAGAAAATTTTTCCAAGTCTTATACCATACAATCCGCCTACAAGTTTTCCTTCTTTCCAAACTTCTGCACTGTGTGCTATTCCTTTTTTGTGTAAGATTGTATATGCCTTCTTGACATCATCTGTAATCCAGGTTCCTTCCTGTCCTTTTCTTGTAATAGTTTTACAATTATTAATGACCTTTTCAAAATCTTTATTGATGGTAAAATCAAATCCGGTAGCTATCGGATCATTTTTTTTCAAAACCTGTTTCATGCTTTTACTCACTTTAAGTTCTGCGGGAAATAATACAAACCGAGGATCGGGGCACCACCAGAGAATATGATCTCCTTCATACCAGGGAAATATTCCGCTTTTATATGCGAGTAATAATCTTTCCACAGAAAGATCACCTCCAATGGCAATTAAACCATCAGGCTCGGCCAGATGAACAGGGGGAAAGGAAAGAT
>Ga0209797_10001149_pt1 | contig 13293 bp, 15 predicted proteins | sample DOMMetBare3Fresh_2_FD_187472 | JGI IMG/M metagenome (GOLD analysis project Ga0209797, IMG submission 187472) | Wetland sediment microbial communities from St. Louis River estuary, USA, under dissolved organic matter induced mercury methylation -... | ecosystem: Environmental > Aquatic >... | reverse complement strand
GAGGAGCCGATCCCGCTGCACCGCATCGACCCTGCGCTCGAGCAGCAGCAGACAGAGCGGGTGCAGGCGGTGCGCGACCGTCGCGACGGCGCCGCCGCAGACGCGGCGCTCGCGGCGCTGCGCGCGGCGGCGGCCGGTGACGTCAACCTGATGCACCCGATCATCGATGCCGCGCGGGCCGACGTCACGGTCGGCGAGATGTGCGACACGCTGCGCGAGACGTGGGGCACCTGGCGCGAGACGCCCGTCTTCTGATGGCGTGGGATCCGCTCACCGGCGAGCAGCGCGAGGTGCGGGAGCTCGTGCGCACGCTCGCGCGCGAGCGGATCGCCCCGCGGGCGGCGGAGATCGACGAGTCCCACGAGTTCCCCTGGGACGTGGTCGAGCTCTTCCGCGAGCACGGCATCTTCGGGCTGTTCTTCGAGGAGGCGGACGGGGGGCTCGGCACCGGCACCCTGCTGTCACTGATCGCGATCGAAGAGGTATCGAAGGTGTGCGCGACCTCGGGGCTGCTCCTGGCGGTGCAAGAGCTCGGCTCGCTGGGGCTGAAGCTGGGCGGCTCCGCCGGCCAGAAGGCGGCCTGGCTGCCGCGACTGGCCTCGGGGGAGGTGCTGGCGGCCTATGCGCTGACGGAGGCGGGCTCCGGCTCCGACTCGGCGGCGATGCGGACGACGGCAGTGCGTGAAGGCGACTCCTACGTGCTGGACGGGTCGAAGCGGTTCATCACGAACGCCGGAGTGGCGGGGCTGTACACGGTGTTCGCGAAGACCGCTCCGGAGGCCGGCCACGCGGGCATCTCGGCGTTCCTGCTGGAGGCGGGCACGCCCGGGTTCGAGGTGTCCAGGCTCGAGCCGAAGCTGGGGATCTCCGGGTCGACGACCGGCGAGCTCGTCTTCTCCGACGCGCGCGTGCCCGTGTCGAACCGTCTGGGGGAGGAGGGCACCGGCTTCCGGCTCGCGATGCGGATCCTCGACCGCTCGCGCCCCGGGGTGGCGGCGCAGGCGCTCGGGATCGCGCAGGGCGCCACCGATTACGCGCTCGAGTACGCGCGCACCCGGGAGACGATGGGCAAGCCGATCGCGGCGCACCAGCTGATCGCCGGGAAGCTCGCCGACATGGAGACGAAGACCGAGGCTGCCCGCGGGCTGCTCTACCGCTTCGGCCGCATGGTCGACGAGGGCGCCGACGACGCCGAGCTGACCAAGGCCTCCGCGATGGCCAAGCTGTACTGCGGCGACGTCGCCATGGAGGTGGCCACGGAAGCCGTGCAGATCCTGGGCGGCTACGGGTACATCAAGGAGTACCCGGTCGAGCGCATGATGCGAGACGCCAAGATCACCCAGATCTACGAAGGCACCCAGGAAATCCAGCGCCTCGTGATCGCCCGCGAGATGCTGAGGGAACAGCGCGCCTTCCTGCTCGACGGCATCGCGTAGCGGCTACCGTCACAGGCGCTGGATCAGCGTGCCCGTGCCGATGCCGCCGCCGCAGCACATCGTCACCAGGCCGATCTCCTTGTCGGAGCGCTCGAGCTCGTGCAGCAGCGTCGTCAGCAGCCTGGCCCCGGTGGAGCCGAGCGGATGGCCGAGCGCGATCGCGCCGCCGTTCACGTTCACGCGCTCCAGGTCGGGCCGCAACTCCCGCTCCCACGCCACCACGACCGACGCGAACGCCTCGTTGATCTCCACCAGGTCGATGTCGTCGATCGTCATCCCGTTGCGCTCGAGCAGCTTCCGGGTCGCCGGGATCGGGCCCGTCAGCATGATCACCGGGTCGACGCCGACCGCGACCTGATCCACGATCCGCGCACGCGGCTTCAACCCCAGCTCGTCCGCCTTCTCTCTGGAGGTGAGGAGCAGTGCGGCCGCTCCGTCCGAGATCTGCGACGAGTTGCCTGCGGTGATCCTGCCGTCCTCGCGGAACGCCGGCTTCAGCTCCGCCAGGCCCTCCACCGTGGTGCCCGGGCGCAGGCCCTGGTCGGCCGTGACGGTCTCGCCGCCGAGCTCCCACGGGATCACCTCCCGCGCGAACCGGCCCTCCTCGGTCGCCGCCACGGCCCGCTGCTGCGAGCGGGCGCCGAGCTCGTCCAGCTCGGCGCGGGAGATGTCCCAGCGGTCGGCGATCATCTCTGCGCTCAACCCCTGCGGCACCAGGTCGTAGCGGGACATCAGCGCCGTCGAGAACGGCACGCCCACCTCGTCGGCCCACTTGATGCCGACGAACATCGGCACGTGGCCGAGATGCTCGACGCCGCCGCCGACCACCATGTCGTTGACGCCGGAGGCGATCTGCGAAGCGGCGAAGTTGACCGACTGCTGCGCGGAGCCGCACTGACGGTCGATCGTGGTCGCCGGCACCTCTACCGGCAGGCCGGCCGCGAGCCACGCGTTGCGGGCGACGTTGATGGACTGCTCTCCGTACTGCTGCACGCAGCCGGCGATCACGTCGTCGACCGCCAGTGGATCGACCCCGGCGCGTGCGAGCAGCTCCACGTAGGTGCGCCCGAGCAACTCGGTCGCGTGTGTGTCGCGGAAGTAGCCCTTCTCCGGGTGGCCGCGGCCGATCGGTGTACGTACCGCCTCGACGATCACGACCTCGCGTCCGGTCATGCCACTCCCTCTCCTGTCCTGGTAGGCCCTGGGCGACGAAGGCTAGCGCTCGCGCGGCATCCAGCCGAACCTGCGCCACGCGACCAGCATGCCCGCCCCGCCCCACGCCAGGACCACGAGGATCGCGGTCGGGTCGTGCCAGAACGACTCGCCCCGCAGGTAGACGTTCTTGAAGATGTCGATCAGGTAGGTCAGCGGCAGCACGTCGGCCACCCACTGCAGCACCGTCGGGTAGCTCCGTGTCGGTCCGAACGAGCCCGACAGGAAGGCCATCGGCAGCACGACCAGGTTGACGACCGCGGACGATCCCTCCGCCGAGCGGATCAACGACGTCGCGCCGAACCCGAGCCCCGCGAAGCCGCCTACGCCGAGCAGCAGCGCGAGGACGAGCCCCGGCCAGTTCTTCGGAGTGTGGGCGCCGTAGAGGACGAGGCCGAGCACGAGCGTCAGCAGCATCTGCAGCAGGAACACGATCAGCGTGGACACGAGCACGGCCGCGAGGTAGGTGGCCGCCGGCAGCGGCGTCCCGCGCACGCGCTTGAGGATCCCGCTCTCGCGCCGGATCACGAGCGTGATCGCGAGCCCGGCGAAGGCGGTGTTGGCGCAGCCGTACCCGATCAGCCCGACGAGCAGGGCGTCCACTGCCGGAAACCCGTCGATCTTGTCGTTGTAGACCGCGCCGAGCAAAAGGAAGAGCATCGGCGGGAAGACGAAGACGAAGATCGCCGACTCGCGGTTGCGCCAGAACAGCAACTGCTGCGTCCGCACCTCGTGCACAAAGAGCCTCATGGAGGTGCTCATGCCGGGTCGTCGCCGTCCACGAGGTCGAGGTAGACGTCCTCCAGCGAGGGGCGCACGACCTCGAGCGCGTCGAGCTCACGGCCCTCGGCGACCGCCGTGCCGGTCAGCTCGGCAAGCACCCGTGTCGGCTCGTCCGTCTCGATCACCACGTCCTGCTCGCCGTCGCGGTAGCGGATCTGGACCTTCGGGGCGACGCCGATCAGGTCGGCAGGAGACCCCTGCTCGACGATCTTCCCGTCGCGGATGACGGCGACCCGGTCGGCGAGCTGCTGCGCCTCGTCGAGGTAGTGGGTGGTGAGGAGGATCGTCTTGCCGAGCTCCCGCAGCGACCGCACGAGCTCCCAGGCGGTGCGGCGTGCCGACGGGTCGAACCCCGTCGTGGGCTCGTCGAGGAAGACGAGCTCGGGGTCGCCCACGAGCGCGATGCCGAGATCGAGCCGCCGCTTCTGACCGCCCGAGAGCGTCTTCACACGTGCGGCCGACTTCTCCGCGAGACCGACGAGCTCGATCACGTGGTCGATGTCCCTGGGGCGCTCGTAGTAGCCGGCGAACATGCGGTGCACCTCGCGCACCGTCAGGGCCGCGGGCAGCTCCGACGACTGCAGCACTACGCCGATTCGCTGGCGGAGCGCGCTGCCGCCACGCCAGGGGTCGACGCCGAGCACCTCGACCGTGCCGCCGTCCCGCGAGCGGTACCCCTCCAGGATCTCCACCGTGGTCGTCTTGCCCGCGCCGTTGGGGCCGAGCAGGCCGAACACCTCGCCGCGCTGCACGGCGAACGAGATGCCGCGCACCGCCTGGACGGCGCCGTAGCTCTTGCGCAGGTCGGAGACGGCGAGGGCGGTCAGGGCGCCAGCTCGATCTCGGCCACGCCGGCCACGGGGAAGCCTGGGTCGTCCCCCGTCAGCGCGACGGCGATCTCCGAGCAGTCGGGCTGGTGGCCGACCGTCGCCACCGGGCCTGTTTCCCCGGTGAGTGCGGCGACGAGCGCTGCTGCGGTTGCCCCCGGCGCCAGGCGCTCCTCGATTCGCAGCGGTGCGCCCGTGGCCCGCGCGATCGCCTCGGCCGTCTGCCGTGCGCGCACGAGCGGGCTCGACAGGACGAGCGCAGGGACGTCGGGCCGGGCTGCCAGCAGCTCGCCCAGCGCGAGCGCCTGCTCGTGCCCCTCGGGGGCGAGCTCTCGTGCCGCGTCGGGCTCGCCGGGAGCGGCCTTCGCGTGTCTGCAGAGGTAGAGGAGCATCGGCAGCAGGATAGGCGCTACGGATCCTTCACCCAGCCGTAAGGTTTTGGAAAGGATCTCGCTGGCATAGTTCCCGCATGAGCTTCTGGGCTGCAGAGTGAACGACCGCCTGATCGGGCGCGCCGGCTTCCTCGGCCTTCTGGGAGCCGGGGTGGCGGGGCTGTTCTACGCGAAGGACTTCACCGGCACGGTCGACCGGCTCGTGCCGAAGACCGTCTCGGCGGTCGTGCCGACCTCGGGCTGGCGCATCTACACGATCGCGGACACGATGCCGGACGTCGCCCCGGCCGACTATCGGCTCACCGTCGACGGTCTCGCCGGCAAGCCCGCGAGCTTCACGCTCGACGACCTGAACACGCTGCCGCGGGCCGAGCAGGTGTCCGACTTCCACTGCGTCACGGGCTGGTCGGTGAACGGCGTGCGCTGGGCCGGCGTCCGCCTCCAGGACGTGCTCGACCGTGTTGCGCCGGCGCAGAGCGTCACCAGCCTCCGCTTCGTCTCCGCCGAGGCGCCCTACGAGGACAGCCTCACGCTCGAGCAGGCTCTGCTCCCCGACGTGATGCTGGCCTACGAGATGGACGGAGGGCCGATCCCACGTCCGCACGGCGCCCCCGTCCGGCTCGTGATGCCCCGCATGTACGGCTACAAGAGCGTCAAGTGGGTGAACCGGATCGAGCTGCGCGCCGAGGGCACGGCGGGCTACTGGGAGCGTCACGGCTACGACGTCGACGCGTGGGTCGGCGACTCGAACGGCCTCGCGTAGTGGCCGGTCGCTCGGCGGCCGCGCCTGCGCGGATCCACCGCTTCACCCTCACAGAGCGGCTGCTCCACTGGACGCACGCCTCGGGGTTTCTCCTCATGCTCGCGACCGGGCTGATCCTCTACCTGCCCTCGCTGTCCACCTGGATCAGTCGCCGCAACCTCGTCAAGAACGTCCACATCTGGACGGCGGTCGCCTGGGCCGTCGCGATCGCCTGCATCTTCGTGCTCGGCAACCGGCGGGCGCTGCTCGCCGACTGGCGCGACGCCGAGACCTTCGACCGCGACGACCGCCGCTGGCTCACAGGCAGGCGCGCGCGGCAGGGCAAGTTCAACGCGGGGCAGAAGCTGAACGTGATCGTCACGGTTGCGTTCGCGCTCCTGTTCGCGCTCTCCGGCTTCTTCCTCTGGCTGGGAGAGCGCGACCACACCTTCCTCTTCGACGGCACGGGGACGCTGCACGACACACTCACGTTCGTGTCGGTGGCGGTGCTCGTCGGCCACCTCTATCTCGCCGTCATCCACCCGAGCACCAGGCACGCGCTGCGCGGGATCACAACGGGCGACGTGGACGAGGCGTGGGCCGCCAGGCACCACGCGAAGTGGGTCGAGGCGGAGCGGGCCTCTGAGTAGGATCGGGGCGTGGCCACCACGCTCCGCTACGTCGTCTGCGACGTCTTCACCGACACGCCGCTGACCGGCAACCAGCTCGCCGTCTTCACCGACGCACGCCGGCTCGACGAGCTGACGATGCAGGCGCTCGCGCTCGAGGTCGGCTTCTCCGAGTGCGTCTTCGTGCTGCCGCCCGAGGGTGAGGGCAACGTGAAGATCCGGATCTTCACGCCCGTGACGGAGCTCCCGTTCGCAGGCCACCCCGTGCTCGGCACTGGCTTCGTGCTCGGCGCGCCGCTGCAGCTGCCGGTGATCCGGCTCGAGACCGGCTCCGGCGTCGTCGCGGTCGAGCTCGACAGAGACGAGTCGGGGAGGATCGTGTTCGGGCGCATGGAGCAGCCGATCCCCCGTGTCGAGCCGGTCACCGACGTCGAGCCGCTCTTCGGCGCGCTCGGCATCGAGGGGTCCGTGCTGCCCGTCGAGCTGTACGACAACGGCGCCACGCACATCCTCGTTGCTCTCGACTCGGAGGACGCGGTTGCGGCGCTGCGCCCGGACGTCGCCGCCTTGGCGTCGTTCGGCGTCACCGGTGTCGACTGCTTCGCCGGGTCGGGCGCGCGCTGGAAGAGCCGCATGTTCTGGCCGCTCGGCGAGGACGCCGCCACGGGCTCGGCGGCCGGCCCGATCGCCTGCCATCTGGCCCGGCACGGGCTGGTCGCCTGGGGCGACGAGATCGTGATCGACCAGGGGGCGGAGATCGGGCGCCCCTCGAAGCTGCACGCACGGGCGGAGGGCGGCGCCGGCCTGATCGACCGGGTGATCGTGGGCGGTCAGGCCGTCACGGTCGCCCGCGGCGAATACCGCCTCCCGTAGCAGCGAGGCGTGCCTCGCCCCTTCCGCCCGGCGGCTAGCCGCCCAGCTGCTTCAGCGCGTCGAAGGCAGAGGCGAGCTCGCCCTCGGGCGGGAGTTGACCCTCGGGGGAGACCTTGTCGACGACCACCGGCAGCACGTGGGCGACGGCCTCGGCGGCCTCGTCCTCGGACACGCCGAGCCCCTGCGCGATACGGGCGATCTCCTGGTCGCCGACGGCCTGGCGAACGTCCGCTCCGCTGACCGGCTGGTTCTCGCCGGTCCCGACCCACGAGTCGGCCTGCGCCGAGAGCCCGTTCGCCTTCAGGCCCGAGAGGATCTTCTGCAGGCCGCCGCCTGCCAGCAGGCCGCCGAGCATCGGGAGCAGGGCGCCGAGCATGCCGCCCATGCCCGCGCCGCCGGACGAGGAGCCCAGGCTGCCGCCACCGCGTCCGCCCAGGATCCCGCCCAGGATGTCCCCGAGCCCGCCGCCTCCGCCTGAGGAGCCGCCGCCCGCGAGGCCGCCCAGGATGTTGCCGAGCCCGCCGCCGGAGCCGCCGGAAACGCCTTTGATGAGATCGTCCAAACCGCTCATGTCCGCCTCTTTCGTGTGGATGCCGCAGCGATCATATTCAGCCCTCCCAGGCGACGGCGACGACGTCGATCAGCTCGGGTGCGAGCGCCCGCCAGAAGCGGCCGCCGTCCTCGGAGAGGTACAGCCGCGACGCCGTGGCGAAGAGGATGTGGTCGGGGTGATCCGGCGAGATGGCGACGGCGCGGCCCGCAGGCAGGCCGCCGCCCGACTCCCGCCAGGTGCTGCCCGAATCGTCCGAGACGACGAGCGGCGGCCTCCGGTTGACCACGGCGACGATGCGCGAGCCGTGGCGGTCGGCGCCGATCAGCAGCGGGAGCGTCAGCTCCACGGCCGGGCGGGTGAGCGTGCCCTCGCCGGTGAGCTCCGCCTCTTCGCTCTCGAGGTCGACGGTGACGAGCCCGAGCGACGTCTCGGCAAGGACGTGCATCAGGCGGCGAGCAGCTCGGCGACGAGGCGACTGGCGGCCCGCGCAGCATCGATCGGGTCGACTCCGCGGCTGCGCGCGTCGAGGTAGGCGGCGGAGATCATGTCGCCGGCGCCGGTCGGGTCGATCGGCCCGTCCAGGGGCGACACCACGATGCGCTCCTCCAGGTCTCCTGCCACGATCAGCGACCCGTGCGAGCCGAGGGTGAGCAGCGCCTCGGGCACGCGTAACGACCGGATCGCCTCTGGGTCGATCCCGCCGGCAAGGACCTCGGCCTCTTCGTCGTTCAGCTTCAGCACCGTGACGGTGTCCAGCACACCGCCGATTTCGTGGTCCGTCACCACCGGCCCGAGCGCCGGCGTGCGGACGAGCCCGTGCGCGTCGACCAGCAGGCGGCGGCCGCCGGCGGCGAGAGCAGCGAGCGTCTCGAGCGGGAAGTCCGTTCGCGTGAGCGCGGCGACGTACACCCAGCCGGCGTCGCCCGCCGCCGCGAGCGCGCGCTCCGGCGTCCACGGGTCGCCGACCGCCTCCTGCCGCATCACCCTCCGCTCACCCTCGTAGTAGAAGGAGTACGCGGTCGTGCGCTCCGCCCTGATCACCGTGGTGGGAAGCCCGAACGCTACGAGCGCCGGGGCGAGGCGAACCGCCTCGGCGGCGGCGCATGCGGCAGCGATCGTGACGTCGCTGCGGCCGAGCGCCGCGAAGGCCCGGGCAGCGTAATACGCTCCGCCTCCGGGACGTGGAGCGGCGCCAGCGACGACGTCGCTGCAGAGGTTCCCGAGGACGGCGATGCGCTCTATGGGCGGACTGTAACCGGGGCGATGCGCCGCCAGGTCGCGTCAGGCGACGACGACTCGCCGGGAGAGAGGGGCCCATAACCTCCGGAGGTGTCCGGCAGGAGAGTGGCCTACGCGGCCATGAGCCGGCGCAGCACGTAGCGGAGGATGCCGCCGTGCCGCACGTACTCGCGCTCGCGTGGCGTGTCGAGTCGCACGATCGCGCGGAATGCCTTGCCGTCGGCGTGCACCGTCACCTCGCGCGCCTCGCCGTTCGCGACGCCGGTGACGGAGAACGCCTCGTGGCCCGTCAGGCCGAGCGTCTCGCGGCTCTCGCCCGGGAGGTACTGCAGCGGCAGGATCCCCATCATCAACAGGTTGGAGCGGTGGATGCGCTCGTAGCTCTCCGCGATCACCGCCTTGACGCCGAGTAGGTTCGGGCCCTTGGCGGCCCAGTCGCGCGACGAGCCGGAGCCGTACTCCTTGCCCGCCAGCACGATCGTGGGCGTTCCCTCGGCCAGGTAGCGCTGTGCGGCGTCGAAGATCGTCATCTCCTCGCCGGATGGGACATGCACTGTCCACGTCCCCTCCGAGCCGGGCACGAGCTGGTTGCGCAGCCGCACGTTGGCGAAGGTGCCGCGCACCATCACCTCGTGGTTGCCGCGCCGCGAGCCGTAGGAGTTGAAGTCCCCGCGCTCGACGCCGTGCTCCACCAGGTAGCGGCCGGCGGGCGAGTCGGCCTTGATCGAACCGGCCGGTGAGATGTGGTCGGTCGTGACCGAGTCGCCGATCGAGACGAGGCAGCGGGCGCCGGCGACGTCCTCGATCGTGCCGGGCTCGGGGCTCATCCCGTCGAAATAGGGAGGCAACCGCACGTAGGTGGAAACGTCGTCCCAGGCGTAGAGGCTGCCCGAAGGGGTCTCGAGCTCACGCCAGGCCGGCTCGCCCTCGTACACGTTCGCGTAGGTGGAGACGAACATGTCGCGGCCGATCGCGCTCGCCATCGTCTCCTGCACCTCCGCCGGCGGCGGCCACACGTCGGAGAGGAAGACGGGCGCGCCGTCGGGATCGTGACCGAGCGGCTCGGTCAGGAGATCGACATCCATGCGGCCGGCGAGCGCGTAGGCGACAACGAGCGGGGGCGAGGCGAGGTAGTTCGCCTTCACTTCCGGGTGCACGCGCGCCTCGAAATTGCGGTTGCCGGAGAGCACGGCGCAGGCGACGAGGTCGCCCTCGGCGACCGCATGTGAGACGGCCTCCGGCAGCGGGCCCGAGTTGCCGATGCAGGTTGTGCAGCCGTAGCCGACGGTGTGGAAGCCGAGGGCTTCCAGGTACGGGGTCAGCCCGGCCTTGTCGTAGTACTCGGTCACCACCTTCGAACCGGGTGCGAGGCTCGTCTTCACCCAGGGCTTGCGGTGCAGACCGCGTTCGACCGCCTTCTTCGCGAGCAGTCCGGCGGCGATCATCACGGCCGGGTTGGACGTGTTCGTGCACGACGTGATTGCGGCGATCACGACGGCGCCGTGCGAGAGGTGAACGATCTCGCCGTCGATCTCGCAGGCGATCGCCCGCGGCACGTCGGCGAGCGCGGTAGCGCGCACGGACTGGTCGCCGCTCGGCGCGACCGCACCCGGCTCGGCGGTCGAGGGCGGGTCGCTCGCCGGGAAGCTCTCCGCGAGTGCCTCGTCGACCGGTGTTCCATAGTCGATTCCGAAGGACGGTAACGCCTCGTGGAAGGAGCGCTTGGCGTCCCTGAGCGCGATCCTGTCCTGGGGGCGCCGCGGCCCGGCGAGCGACGGCTCCACGGTGGAGAGGTCGAGCTCGACGACCTGCGAGTACGCCGGCTGCTCGTCCGGGTCGTGCCAGAGGCCGTTCTCCTGGCAGTAGGCTTCGACGAGCGCGACCCGGTCATTGTCGCGGCCGGTCAGGCGCAGGTAGCGCAGCGTCTCCTCGTCCACGGGGAAGAAGCCACATGTGGCGCCGTACTCGGGGGACATGTTCGCGATCGTCGCCCGGTCGGCGAGCGGCAGGCCGGCGAGGCCGTGGCCGAAGTACTCGACGAACTTCCCCACGACGCCGGTCTGGCGCAGGATCTGCGTGACGGTGAGAACGAGGTCGGTGGCGGTCGCCCCCTGCGGGAGCGTGCCGTGCAGGCGGAAGCCGACGACCTGTGGCACGAGCATGGAGATCGATTCGCCCAGCATCGCGGCCTCGGCTTCGATCCCACCGACGCCCCAGCCGAGCACGCCGAGGCCGTTCACCATGGTCGTGTGCGAGTCGGTGCCGACGAGGGTGTCGGGGAAGGCCTGCCCGTCGCGCTCCTCGATCACGCGGGCGAGGAACTCGAGGTTGACCTGGTGGCAGATGCCGGTGTTGGGCGGCACCGCCTTGAAGTTCGCGAACGCCGACTGACCCCAGCGCAGGAATGCGTAGCGCTCGTGGTTGCGCTGGAACTCGAGCTCGGAGTTGTGCTGGATCGCGAGGCGGGTGGCGAAGTCGTCCACCTGCACCGAGTGGTCGATCACGAGCTCGACCGGGATCAGCGGATTGATCCGCTCCGGGTCGCCGCCGAGGCCGGCGACGGCGGCGCGCATGGCGGCCAGGTCGACGACGGCAGGGACGCCGGTGAAGTCCTGCAGCAGCACCCGGGCCGGGTTGTAGGAGATTTCTCTCGACGGCTCTGCCTTCGCGTCCCAGCCGGCGACTGCTTCGACGTCGGCCGTCGTGACGGTGACGCCGTCCTCGCGGCGCAGCACGTTCTCGAGCAGGATGCGGAGCGTGTACGGGAGGCGCGCAACGTCGTAGCGGGCCTGCAGCGCGGCGAGCCGGAAGAAGGCGAGCTCGCGGCCACCGACGGAGAGGGTCGAGCGGGCGCCGAAGGAGTCGGGGTGCGCCATGGGATCCGATTGTAGGCGCGATCTCCAGGCCGGGTGTCTCCCCCAGGGTGTCTCCCTGGGGGAGACACCCTTTGTGACGCGCGTGCAACTTCTCGTCCACAGGCGGGTGTGGCGACCGCCGGCGTCGGAGGTCGAAGCTCAGCCGTGCACGGCGATCACGCCGCACCAGTCGCGCAGTCGTGCGCGATCGAGGCTCGCGGCGGCGGCGAGCGCCTCGAAGCGGGCGCGGCGGCCCGGGCGCCCGCCCGCGTGGATCCAGGTGGCGGCGTCGTAGGCCGGGTCGCCCGCGCACGGCTCGGGATCGATCGCGCACAGGCCGCGGAGGGCGCAATGCACCACGTGCCGGGGCCCGAGGTCGCCGTGGACGAGTGCCGGGTCTGGTGCGCCGGCGGTGAGGCGCGTCAGCGCCGACCATGCCCATTCCGCGCGCGGGCCGTGCGCCCGCTCCTCCGGCACCGCTCGCTCGAGGCGCTCGCGCACGAGTGCCTCGAGCGGCGGCAGGCCGGCCGGCGGCCCAACGCGCAGGAGCGAGAGCAGCGCCGCGATCTCGTCTGCACTCGCGTCGGCGGCCGGCGTGCCGGGGCGGATCCGCTCGAGCAGGACGATGGCCATGTCCTCGTCCGCCCGTAGCACCTCCGGCGCTCCGCGCCCGTCCCAGGCGCGCAGCGCCCCGAGCTCGCGTGGCCCGCGCGCGGGAGGAGAGAAGACCTTCAGCACCGCCTCACGGCCCTCTGTCGTGGTTGCCGCGATGCAGCGGCCGGGGCGCCCTCCGGGCAGCTCCTCGCCGAGGGTCAGGCCCCACGCGTCGACGATCGCCTGCAGGCGGGCCGGGAGAGCGGCGATCTGGCGCATCGTCTACCTAGTCGAGGCGGCCGACGTAGAAGGCGGCGGCACGATGGTGGCCGCGCAGGTCGGCCCCGGCGAGTGCGAGCTCCGCCATCGCCTGCATCCCGTCGCGCTCGCGCCCGCCGCTCCACAGGGCGAGCGCGAGGAAGAAGCGCAGCGCCTGATCGTCGGGGTACTCGCGCACGGCGCCTGCCAGGAGCGCGATCGCGTCGGTGTGGCGGAGCAGGTTGCGGTAGGTGGAGCCCAGGCCGAGCAGCGCCTGCTGCCGCAACGGGTCGGGCAGCCCGAGCGCGAGCGCCTCCTCGTAACAGGGAACGGCAGCCTCCTCGCGGCCGGCGCGATCGTGGGCACATGCCTCGTCGTAGCGCTGCCGGGCGAGCTCCTTCACGCCATCGCCTCCAGCTCGCCGGGTGGGACGGCGCGCTGGATGTCTTCGAACAGCTCCCGCTCCTCGACGCGGACGTGGTCGTGCAGCAGCTCGCCGAGGGCGCGGAGGGTTTGCGGAGCGACGTCGCCGGCCGTCGCCTCCGCCCGCAGGGCACGTGCCAGGCCGTGCAGCTGCATGTGCTCGTGCAGGATCCGCTCGAGCAGCGCCGTCCTGCCGGCATGCCGGACGTAGAGAGGGAAGAGCTCCTCCTCCTCGCGCCGGAAGTGGTCGACGGTCTCCGAGAAGAACGCGCGCACGTAGTCCTCGGCCGCAGCCAGGCGTGCGGCGGCATCGCCGTCAGCGGCCTTGCGCAGCCGGTGGGCGTGTGCGAGCTCGTGGTGATGGTCGTGCGAGAACGCCACGAGAGCGGGGTGACGGTTCACGGCGTGCCCTGGTCGCTTCCCCGGAGCCGGTCGAGGCCGCGCTCCGTCAGCGTCTCCCGCCCCGGGTCGAAGTGC
>Ga0209797_10001147_pt1 | contig 13294 bp, 12 predicted proteins | sample DOMMetBare3Fresh_2_FD_187472 | JGI IMG/M metagenome (GOLD analysis project Ga0209797, IMG submission 187472) | Wetland sediment microbial communities from St. Louis River estuary, USA, under dissolved organic matter induced mercury methylation -... | ecosystem: Environmental > Aquatic >... | reverse complement strand
CGATCGGACCGGTTCCCGCCACGATCCGGACGAAGCGCCCCTCCTCGACCACGAAGCCGATCGCTGCGCTTTCACAGGCGAGCAGGTCGGCCGCGGCATCCGCCACGGTCTGGAGCACGGTGTCGAACGTGTCGCCTGACACCATCGTTCCCGCGACCCGCTGCAGCCAGGTCAGCTCCCGGTCGCGGAGCGCGGCCTGCCCCCGCGCTTCGAGCAGCGCCGTATCCCGCGGATCGGGGATCGCGCGCAGTCTACGGAATCCGGCCCAGAGCGCCGCCCCGCCGAACAGGAAGAGGCCCCAGCCGATCGGTTGCCCATGACCGGCCAGCCACGCCCCCGCCGCGGCGGCAACCGCGCCGGCGGCCAGGAGGCCGATGGGCAGGGTGCGGTCGGCGGTTGGGGCTGGGGTCATCTGGGAATCCCGTTGGCGCGCACGGCCGTGCGCGCGTACTCGTTCCTGAGATCGCTGTTGGGGCGCACGGCCGTGCGCGCTTACTCCTCGCCGTGCGTGCGCACAGGATCCTCGGCCTATTCCGTGAGCAGCTCGGAGAAGGAAGTTTCCCCCGTCTCGAGCATCCGGCGGAGATAGGGGCGGCAGAGCCCGCAGTTGTCGCCACATCCCGTCTCCCGCATCACGTCCGCCAATGTCCATCCGCGATCCCGCGCGAGTGGCAGCAGCCGCTCGAAGGGGAACCGCCGGCACACACATTGGGTGACACTTATTCTCGGCATGAGCGAGATCGGATATGAGGGGGCGCGGCCGCGGGTGCGGCCCGGCGCCCGCTCATGCATCCCGGCTAGGGATTGCTCGGCCGGATATCCAGCTCGCTCACCGTCGCCCTTAGAGGCAGGCGGAGGGCGCCGAGAATCGTCTCCGCGATGTCGTCTGCGTGCAGGATCTTGTCCAGGTTCGGGGTCAGGGTGGACTGATTGCGGATGAGCGGCGTGTCCACCGAGCCGGGACAGATGGTGATGACGCGAACCCCATCCTTCCGCACCTCCATCATCAGCGCGCGGCTGAAGCCGAGCACCGCGTGCTTCGAAGCGCAGTAGGCGGTGCCGCCGGCGAAGCCGCTCCGGCCGGCGAGACTCGAGACGTTGATGATCGCTCCCTGCTTCGCGGCGCGCATCGCCGGCAGCACCTCCCGCGTCACCAGGAACATGCTGCGCAGATTGGTCGCCATCGTCGTGTCCCATTCGTCCAGGGTCATCTGGTCGAACGGCTTGAGGATCGCGACGCCGGCGTTGTTCACCAGCACGTCGATGGGGCCGAGCGCGGCGGTGATGACGGTGATCATCGCCTTCACGTCGCTCTCGACGCCGACGTCGGCGGGATGACCGGCGGCGGTGAGCTTCGCCTGGGCCAGGTCGTCGAGCAGGCCACGGAGCTTCGAGGGGGTACGGGCGCACACGCCGACGGAGTATCCGGCGCGGCCGAGGGCGAACGCGGTCGCGCGGCCGATTCCTTCGGTGGCGCCGGTGATGAGTGCGGTAGGCATGGGATACAATCTAGCTCATCGGGCCTTCAGGGCTGCCAGCTCCTGCTTCATGAGGTGCAGCTCGCGCATGATCTGATGATGGTGGGCCGCTTCGGCCGTGGGCACCTTGCCGATGAAGCAGAACGTGCCGCCGGGGTAGAGGATCGCCTGGTCCACTTCCTTGAGTGAGGCAAACCCCTGCTTCCGGGCCGCGGCCTCGAGTTCCTCGACCGTGATCGTCTCCGCCCTGAGGCGATCGGCGATCACCTGTCCCTTGTGGATCAGGACGTCGGGACCACCTTCGATGACCTCGCCCAGCCGCCGGTTGCGGTAGGCGATCAGCACCACGAAGTAGTTCACCACCAGCAGCGTCGTGGCGCCGATGATCCCGCCGAGCACCGAGTTGTCGTCGCCGATGATGGCGTTCTGCACCGCGTTCGACAGCGTCAGCAGCACGATCAGGTCGAAGGGGTTGAGCTGCGCCAGTTCACGCTTGCCGGCAAGCCGGAGTCCGGTCACCAGGAAGATGTAGACCAGAATCGGACGGATGATCTTCTCGGCGATCGAGACGCCGGGAATCAGGAGGTCATGCCAGAAGGGGGACATGGGCGGGCGGAGGTGGGAGTTGAAGGAGAGTGCATAGTGCATAGTGCATAGTGCATAGTGCTTAGTCGTTGCTAAGGAGTAAGGTCGGGTGACCGCGGAGTAAAGGCATTGCCCGGGGCACTAAGCACTACGCACTAGGCACTACGCACTACGCACTAGGCACTACGCACTAGCTTTCCGACATGACCGTCCCCCTCCCTCCCGGCCGTCCGCCTCGCCGAAGTGCCAGGCAGATCGACTCGGCCCCCACGTGGCGGGATCGGCTGCGCGCGACCCGGCACCTGCCCCGCCTGCTCAAGCTGGTGTGGCAGACCCATCCCGGCTACACCGCGGCGATGGTCGTGCTCCGGGGGCTCCGGGCGCTCCTGCCGGTGGGCGTGCTCTGGATCGGCAAGCTGATCATCGATGCCGTGGTGGCGGCGCTGGCGCACCCCGGTATCGCAACGGGCGCTCACGAGGCGCACCCGTATGAGCGGCTCGCGCTGCTCGTCGGCGCCGAATTCGCGCTCGCGGTGACCGGCGAGCTGCTGGCCCGCGCATCGGCGCTGGTCGAATCGCTGCTCGGCGATCTCGTCGCCAATCGGACCAGCGTCCAGCTGATGGAGCACGCCGCCGGGCTCGATCTCGAACAGCTCGAGAACTCCGAGATTTACGACAAGCTGGAACGCGCCCGGCGGCAGACCGTGGGGCGCATCGGACTGGTGACCGGGCTCCTCGCCTCGGTGCAGGACCTGGTCACCCTGATCACCCTCGCCGTGGCGCTCACGGTCTACGTGCCGTGGCTGCTGGTGCTGCTCGCGCTCGCGGTGCTGCCCTCCTTCCTCGGCGAGAGCCGCTTTGCGGCCCTGGCCTACTCGCTGCTCTTCTCCTGGACCGAGGAACGCCGGCAGCTCGACTACCTGCGCTACATCGGCGCGAGCGATATCTCCGCCAAGGAGATCAAGCTCTTCGGCCTCGCCCGGTTCCTGGTGGGCCGCTACGCCGCGCTGTCGACCGAGTTCTACGAGGCGAACAGGTCGCTGGCCATCCGCCGCACCATCGTCGCGTCACTGCTCGCGCTGATCGGAACGCTGGGCTATTACGGCGCCTATGGGGCGATCATCTATCTCACCGTCACCGGACACCAGTCGCCGGCGGGTCCCTTCACCATCGGTGTGCTCACCTTTCTCGCCGCCTCGTTCCGGCAGAGCCGCGACCTGATCCAGCGGACCCTGCTGTCGGTGTCGCAACTGGTGGAGCAGAGTCTCTACCTCGAAGATCTCTTCTCGTTCCTCGAGGTCGAGCCGCGCATCCGATCGGCGCCGGGCGCCCCGCCGGTGCCGAGCCCGTTCCGCACGGGATTCGTCTTCGAGGATGTCGGATTCCGCTATCCCGGCTCGGAGCGCTGGGCGGTGCGGCACCTCTCCTTCCGGGTCGCGGCCGGAGAGCGGATCGCCCTCGTGGGCGAGAACGGAGCGGGGAAGACCACGCTCGCCAAACTCATCGCCCGGCTGTACGACCCGAGCGAGGGCCGGATCCTGCTCGACGGGCGCGACCTCCGGGAATACGACGTGGACAGTCTCCGCCGCCATGTCGGCGTGATCTTCCAGGACTTCTTCCGCTACGACTTCACCCTCCGCGAGAACATCGCGGTCGGGGACATCGACAAGCTCGACGACTCGGCGGCAATCCACGCCGCCGCGGAGCGCAGCCTGGCCGACACCGTCGCCGCCCGTCTCAAGGGGGGCTTCGACCAATTGCTCGGCCGGCGCTTCGAGGGGGGAGTGGATCTGTCCGGTGGCGAATGGCAGAAGGTGGCGCTCGCGCGCGCCTATCTCAGGGACTCCGATATCCTCATTCTCGACGAACCGACCGCCGCCCTCGACGCCCGGGCCGAGTACGAGGTCTTCCAGCGCTTCGCGGAACTGACCGTGGGGCGGATGGCGGTGCTGATCAGCCATCGGTTCAGCACGGTGCGCATGGCGGACCGTATCCTTGTGCTCAAGGACGGCGAACTGCTGCAGCAGGGCACCCACGAGCAGCTGCTGGCCTTGGGAGGGCTCTATTCGGAGCTGTTCCAGCTGCAGGCAGCGGGCTACCGGTAGGCTGCGGGATGGTCGGAGTCGATCGACGATATGGTCGGAGCGGTCCACGATAAGGTCGGAGCGGTCCACGATACGGTCGGGACGATCCACGGTGTGGTCGGAGCCTATTGACGATAGGGTCGGAGCGGTCCGCAGTATGGTCGGAGCCTATTGACGATCGGGTCGGACCAGTCCGCAGTATGGTCGGAACGACCTCGCAGTATGGTCGGAGCGGTCTGTCGGCCGCTCCGAACGGGTCGTCACCCGTTCCAAGCCGTGCGACAACAGACTCCGCCCCTGCTGCTGATGGAACTTCGTCGCCGCACCCGACGTTCGGGCTGTTTCACGCCGAGATCAGAGAGAAAAACGATGCCCCGCCCGATCACGCTAGTGCTGATGCTGAGTGTCGCCGCTGTCCCGCTCACCGCGCAGGCACGCACCCCGGAGTGGCGTTCCTGGCGCGCCCCGTCGCTTGCGGCCGCCACCGGCCCGCGTACCTCCACGCGGCCGGCACCATCCACCGGCACCGCACCCCTGGTTCTGGCCGGTCTCGGCGGCGGAACCGTCGGACTCTTTGCCGGTGGGCTCGCCGGCTGGCAACTCGCGGGCGGGAACTCCATCTGCGGGGACGATGCCTGCGGGCTCGAGGGCGGCGCCTACGGGGCCATCATCGGGGAATCGGCCCTGCTGCCGCTGGGGGTCCATCTCGCCAACCACAATCGCGGCAACTACTGGCTCTCCCTCCTCGCCTCCGCGGGGATCGGAGCGGCAGGGATCCTGGCGGTGGACGCGGCGAATGACGGATGGCCTCTCATCGGCGTGCCCGTCGCTCAGGTGATCTCGTCCATCCTCATCGAGCGGGCGACGGCCAGGTAGTTCCGAGTTCCGAGTTCCGAGTTCCAAGTGCTTAGTGCTTAGTGCCTGGTGACAGTTCAGTCTCGTGGCGACGTCGCGCGGCGTCGCCCCGATTAGATTCTCCTCGAGACGCCACCCAGCCGAACCCGTCCGAGGATAGTCGTTCCATCATGACCGACACGACCCAGCTCCCCACCTCTACGCTCCAGCAGCTCCGCGCCGACTACGAGGCCTTCAAGGCGCAGGGCCTCAAGCTCGACCTCACTCGAGGCAAGCCTTCCCCTGCCCAGCTCGACTTGAGCAGCGAACTCCTGGGTCTCCCCGGCCCCGCCGATCACGCAGCTCAGGACGGGACCGATTGCCGGAACTACGGTGGACTCCAGGGGCTGCCGGAGGCTCGGCGCCTCTTCGCCGGCCTGGTGGGAGCACCTGCCGATCAGGTGCTGGTCGGCAACAGCTCGAGCCTCGCGCTGATGCACGACTGCGTCGTCTACGCGCTGCTCAAGGGAACCGGCGACGGTCCGGCGCCCTGGGGGAAGCAGGGAGAGATCGCCTTCCTCTGCCCCGTCCCCGGCTACGATCGGCACTTCACGATCTGCAAGGACTACGGCATCCGGATGATTCCGGTCCGGCTCGGCCCCGATGGGCCGGACATGGACGAAGTCGAGCGGCTGGTCGCGGCGGACGGGTCGATCAAGGGGATGTGGTGCGTCCCCAAGTACAGCAACCCCACCGGCTCGGTCTACTCGGATGCGGTGGTCCTGCGGCTCTCGGCGATGAAGACCGCCGCGCCCGACTTCCGGCTCTTCTGGGACAACGCCTACGGCGTGCACCATCTCGGGGCCGAGCGTGTCGAGATCGCAAACATCCTGGAGTTGTGCGCCAGCCACGGACACGCCAACCGGCCGTTCGTCTTTGCGTCGACCTCCAAGATTACCCTCGCGGGATCGGGGCTGGCGCTGTTTGCCGGTTCGAAGGAGAACGTGAGCTGGCTGCTGGCCCGCATGACCCCGCGTACCATCGGGCCCGACAAGATCAACCAGCTCCGGCACGTCCGCTTCCTGAAGAACGCCGAGGGCATCAGCCGGCTGATGGAGCGGCACCGGGCACTGATCGCGCCCAAGTTCGAGAAGGTGCTGAAGATCTTCGACGAACGGCTCGGCCACACCCCCGGCGTCACCTGGACCAGGCCCAGGGGCGGCTACTTCATCTCGCTCGAGGTGCCTAGCGGCTGCGCGAAGCGGGTCGTGGCGCTCGCCAAGGAGGCGGGGATCGCGCTCACGCCGGCGGGTGCGACCCATCCGCTCGGCAACGACCCGGACGACCGCACCATTCGCATCGCCCCGACGTTTCCCGACCTGTCGGAAGTGGCCCAGGCGGCGGAGGGGACGGCGCTCTGCGTGCTGCTCGCGGCGGCGGAGCGGTAGGGATGGGTAGGAGCGGAGCTCGGCTCCGCTCCTGCCCGGGGCACCACTGTGCGCTGGGTCACACACCTAACATCCGTAGTGCGCTGGCGTCTCCCCGCTGAACCCCAACGAGGAAGCCACCATGTACGCCCTGCTTACCGCTCTGCTGCTCACCGCCTGTGCCCCCGCGCAGCCGCACCTCGCGCCCGCCGCTCTGCGGGCAGACTGGGAACTGCTGGGCTCGCGCCGGGTCAGTTTTCGCGCCGAGAAGGACGTGATCCGCGTAACCGCGCGCGAGGGGCTGTTCACGGCGGTCAAGCTCGAGGTCGAGGGCGGGAACATCGAGATGTACAACGTGCGGATCACCTTCGGTGACGGTGAGACCTTCTCCCCCGAGACCCGGTTCATCTTCCGTGAGGGGAGCTGGAGCCGGACGATCGATCTGCCGGGCAGGGCGCGGGTGATCCGAAAGATCGAATTCTGGTATCGCAGCGAGTTGAAGCGCGGCCGGGCGACGGTGCGGGTGTACGGGCGACAGTAGGCGTGGGGAAGAGTTCCGAGTACGTAGTGCTTAGTGCTTAGTGCTTAGTGCTTGGGGTTCACCCTGGTCTCCGCCCCGGCCCGAAACGCAATCTGGCGGAGCAGGCGAGCCTCGTCGGGGGTGAGCCAGCCGGCCCCCTCCCCGACCAGCACCAGTCGCCGGAGGGTCTCGGCCAGGTCGGCGAAGTAGAGTGGACGGATTCGTTCGGCGACGAAACGCATCGGGCAATGTTACGGGCGCCGCGTGAGGCGGCGGTACCGAATCAGCGCACCAGGATCCGCAAATCCGCAGATTACGCAGATTACGCAGATCAAAATGGCCGAGGGGGAGGGTCGCCGCTCATCTGAGCGACGACCCTCCCCCTGTGAATCTGCGTAATCTGTGAAATCTGTGGATCGATTAGCCGAGCTGTGGCGGCGCGGCTTCCATCGCCATCAGAGGCTCGATGTGCTTCGGCTGCCGGGTGCCCGCGGTGGTCTTCGCTGCCATCTTCACCAGCGGGGTGCTCTCCGTGGTGCTCTTGAGATAGGCGTTCGGATCGTGCTCGAGCCCGCCCTCCGGCAGCCACTGGTACAGTGAGCCGAGTTCGTTCTTGATCCGGTTGAGGTAGAACTCCGGCAGCACCGTGGTCTCGCCTTCCATGTAGGCGCGGACGCTCTTGTCGGTGTCGAGCAGCTTGCGGATCGTGGTGTGGTACTTGATCCGCCCGAACCCCTCCGAGGAGATGGCGCGCATCACGTTCATCCACTTCGGGATGGCGGTCGGCGTCGCCGGAATGCGGCGGGCGATCGCCTTCCACGAGAACGAGTAGCGCGTCACATCCACGACGTGGTCGTAGAACTTCGTCCACGAGTAGTTGAGCGGCTTCACGTTCATCGCGTGATTGTTGTTCAGGAAGTGGAAGGGGAACGGGAGCAGCCGTCCCGCCCTCTGGTAGTCCAGATTCATCGGCGCCGCGCGGCCGAAGGCCGAGAGCAGCGAGTACGCCGGGAAGGCGCCCGGCGAGAGGTCGATGAACTTCTTGGTCAGCTCGAACGGCTCATCCCCGGAATCGCCATCCATGCCTACCACGAAATTGGTCTGGATGTAGGGGATGTAGCGGAGGATCATGTTCACGTGATCGGAGACCTGGCGCACCTTGTCCATGCCGGTGCGGCTGGTCTTCGACTTGTTGCCGAGGTCGTACCACGACTCGATGCCCGGGAGGATGGCCTGGAAGCCGTTCTGCCGGAGCCGCTTGAGGTGCGGCTCGGACAGCAGCGACAGGCTGCTCTCGGCGATGTGCCGCATGCGGCCCTGGGGGACGACCGCCTCGATGGCTTCCATGTAGTCGTCGAACCGGACGCCGAAGTTCGGGTCGTGCCAGCCGATGATCGGGTTCTTGAACTTGGTCAGCACGAAGGCCAGGTCGTCGCGCAGCTGCTGGAAGCTGAACGGCTGGTAGTCGACCGTGGAATCGATGCAGAAGCTGCAGGTGTAGGGGCAGCCCAGGCTGCCGAGCATCGGAACGATCTTGATGGTCGGGGCCTTGGCGAGGGTCGGCTGGATGAAGGTCCAGCGCTCCTGCAGGGACGGGATCTCGTTGGGCTGGTTGGCCGCGCTCAGGAACTGCCCGATGGGGCGGTGCTGGGAGCAGTCGGCCAGGATCTCGTCCACGATCTTCTTGTCGGTGAACCCGACGACGTAGTCGAAGTACTTGACCGCGTCTTCCGGATAGCAGCGGGCGTGCGGCCCGCCGAGGACGGTGACCGCGCCCCGGCTCCGGAAGAGCGCGCTCAGGGCGTACGAGAGCTGAGCGGACTGGGTGAAGGCCCCGATGAACAGCAGATCGAGGTCGCTGGGCAGCTCCTCGAGGAGGTCTTCCATGCCGGTGTAGCAGACGAAGCGCACATCATGGCCTGCCTGCTGACACCACACCCCGATGGCCTGGGGCATGATGCTCGCCAGGTTCGGATTCATGACCCGCCCGTACAGGGAGGGGTTGGGGCTCTTCGTGACAAGATCCAGAATGCCGATACGGAGGCGGCGCAATCGCCCTCCCGGGATGAATGACCTGTGGGGGTTGGGGTGCCGTAGGGAAACTCACGGCCGTTCGGTGGGTGTCCGGTGGTGGCGAGACAGCCCTATACAGCCTGCAAAATCCCCTTTCGGACACGCAGGGTCAAGGTCTGAACCGATTTTCACGCTCTTCTCACGCCCAGACATTTGACACGTCCGGACCCGGCCTGCATGATAACCCAACCCCTACAAGGAGGTTGGCCCTATGCGGGTCTATGGCTCCAGCGCCATCCGCAACGTGGCAGTCGTGGGCCACGGTGCGGCTGGCAAGACAACCCTCGTTGACGCGCTCGCCTACGTCGCAGGCTCCTCCAAGCGGCATGGCAGCATCCTGGAAGGCACCACTCTCACCGATTACTCCGCAGACGAAGTCGAACGGAAGCACTCCATCTCCCTCGGGCTGGCCTTTGCCGAGTGGGCCGATACCAAGATCAACCTCCTCGACGCTCCCGGATTCCTCGATTTCCTCGGTGAAGCCACCGCCGCGCTCCACTCCGCCGACGCGGCCGTGGTCGTGCTGAACGCGACCGGCGGCGTCGAGGTCGGCACCGAGAAGGTCTGGGAGATCTGCGACCGGCTGCACCTGCCCAGGCTGCTGTTCGTGGGGCAGATGGACCGCGAGCGCGCCAACTTCGATCGGGTCTTCGACGATGTGAAGACTCACCTCTCGCCCAAGGTGGTGCCGGTCGAGATCCCCATCGGCAACGGGACCGATTTCCACGGCATCGTCAACCTGCTGACCGATGAGGCGCTCACCTACCGCAAGGGCACCAAGACCGGCGAGTACGACACCGTCCCGCTCCCGGACGACGTGAAGGAGACCTACGCCAAGTACCATGAGCAGCTGGTGGAAGCGATCGCCGCGACCGATGACGCCCTCCTCGAGAAGTACCTCGGTGGAGAGGAGCTGTCGCGGACGGAAATCGTCGCCGGCCTCAGGAAGGGTGTGCTGGCGGGGGAGATCGTCCCCATGCTCGTGGGCAGCGCGACGCTGACTTACGGGATGCGTCAGCTCCTGACAGAGATCGTCGATCTGCTGCCGTCACCGGTCGAGGCGCCGATCCCCCTCGGCGAGGGCGACGGTAACGGCACGCCGCTGCTCGGCCACGTGTTCAAGACAGTCTCCGAGCCGCACGTCGGCGACGTGACGCTCTTCCGCCTATATCGCGGCACCGTGAAGACTGGCGAGGAGATCTGGAACCACGAGCATGGCGTCGCCGAGAAGCTCAACCACCTCTCTCTGCAGCAGGGGAAGGAGCGCATCGAGGTGCTCGAGCTGAGCGCCGGGGACATTGGCTCCGTCGCCAAGCTGCGGAACACTCACACCAACGACACGTTCTGCCGGAAGGAACACGCCGTTCACCTCGAACCGATTCCCTACCCTGAGGCGGTCGCCACGGCGGGCGTGGTGGTGAAGAACCGGGGCGAGGAAGACAAGCTCGCGGCCGGGCTGCACCGGCTGCACGAGGAAGATCCGACCTTCAATTTCGAATACAGCTCCGAACTCGGTCAGACGCTCATCCACGGCATGGGTGAGCGCCACTTTGAAATCGTCCTGGGCCGTCTGGAGAAGAAGTTCGGGGTGCACGCCGAGCTGGTGCGTCCCAAGGTGGCCTATCGCGAGACGCTGAAGGGGAAGGCGGAGGGACAGGGGAAGCACAAGAAGCAGAGCGGCGGCCGCGGCCAGTACGGCGACTGCTGGATCCGGCTTGCCCCCCGCCCGCGCGGCGCGGGCTACGAGTTCGTCGACAGCATCGTGGGCGGCGTCATTCCCAACAAGTACATTCCGGCGGTGGACCGCGGGATCCAGGAAGCGGCGGTACGGGGCGTGATCGCGGGCTATCCGCTGGTGGATTTCCAGGCGGAGTGCTTCGACGGCTCCTACCACGACGTGGACTCCAACGAGATGTCATTCAAGATGGCGGGCATACTCGGCTTCAGGAACGTCGCCCCGAAGGCGCGTCCGGTGCTGCTGGAGCCCCTGCTGGATGTCACCGTCTGGGCGCCGGGGGACATCATGGGCGACGTGATGGGTGATCTCTCGTCCCGCCGGGGCCAGATTCTCGGCACCGATCAGGACGGCCGGCTCACCCGCATCAAGGCGATCGTGCCTGAGGCGGAGATGTACAAGTACGCGACCACGCTGCACTCGATCACCCACGGCCGGGGAACGTTCCATCAGGAACCCCACGGCTATGCCGAGGCGCCGCCGGACGTGACGGCGAAGGTCGCGGCGGAGCACAAGAAGGACGACAAGGAAGAGGAGTAAAGGAACAGTCATGGCGATCGAACCTCGCTTCACCACGACGGCGTTTCAGTTCGACGGGTACAGGGTGTCGCAGACCCTCGGTGTCGTCCGCGGGATCACCGTCCGTTCCCGTTCGGTCGTCGGACTCGTTGGCGCGAAACTCCAGACGATCTTCGGCGGGAACATCACGATGTTCACCCGGCTGTGTGAGGCGGCACGGGAAGAGGCGTTCAACATCCTGCTGGTCCACGCCGAAGAGCTGGGCGCTAATGCCGTCATCGGCGTCCGCTATGACGCGGGCGAACTGATGCCGGGGGTGACGGAAGTGCTCTGCTACGGTACCGCGGTGGTGATCGAGAGCCCCTGACCGCCCCCGTTGGACCAACTGACTGCGTCAGGTGCAACGCGCCGAGCCATAGTGGCTCGGCGCGTTGCACATAGAGCGCCCGTGAAAGGCGTAACCCGTTGCCGTTGGAGGGGTTCTGAGAAGATATCGGAGGCCTGATGATTGCAGTTGGTGCCGGCAAGGGACGGCCGTTGCGATTCATCGGCGGTTCATCGGCGATTTACTCGGCCGCGATACACTTCCGATGGCCCGATCCGCCAACCGGACAGGAACCCCATGAACGCCGCCCTGCTTGCCCTCGCTCTGTTGGTGCCGCCCCAGGATACCGTCATCGCGAGCCTCGCGACCGACACCGCGCCGGCCAGTTATGCCCCGACGCTGCAGAACACCTCCGCTCTGGCCTCGATCGGGCCTGTGGTCCTGGGGGACTCCGCGACCGTCGCTGACGATTCGGTCCGCCGGCGGCCCAAGGCGGTGCAGTATGGTGATCTGTATTACACCAGCCTGAAAGTCCACCGGCTTGCGAGCTATCTCACATTACCGCTCTTCGTGGGGCAGTACCTTAGCGGGAGCTACCTCTGGAACCACCCGGGCTCGGACGGGTTGGCCAGGGATGCCCACGGCCCGCTGGCCGCGGGCGTCGCGGGGCTGTTCGCCGTCAACACGGTGACCGGCGTCTACAACCTCTGGACGGAACGCAGGGAGTCGAAGGGGCGGACCAGGCGGTGGGTCCACGGTATCGCGATGCTTGCCGCCGATGCCGGTTTCGTGGTGGTCGGCGCGACCGCACCCGACGACGATTACACCGGCGGTGGTCATACGTCAGGTGCCCGGACCCACCGGAATGTCGCCATAGGATCGATGGGATTGGCGCTGGGCAGTTACGTCATGATGCTTCTCTGGAAGGACTGACATGTCGCTCGTACACCAACTGGCTTCGGTTGTCGCCCCCTGGGCCGATTTCTACAACGGCAGCATGGTCGCACAGTCGGCGGTCAACTTCGGGCACTTCGGCGGGATGATGACCGCCGGGGGATTTGCGCTCGCGGCGGATCGCGCGACCCTCAAGGCCGCCGCCGCGCCGGCGAGCGAGCACCCGCGGCATCTGAAGGAACTCGCGACGATTCACCCGATCGTCGTCGCCGCCCTCGCGGTGACCGGGGTCAGCGGTCTCCTCATGTTCGCGGCTGATCTCGAGTCGCTGATCGCCACGCCGGCCTTCTGGATCAAGATGGGGCTGGTCGGGCTGCTGCTGTTCAACGGGTGGGTGATGCTGCAGGCCGAACGCCGGCTCGAGTCAGGCGATCCCTCCGATGCCCGGGGCTGGAAGCGTCTCCGGACCGCCTCGCTCGTCAGCCTGGTGCTCTGGTTCGCGGTGGTGCTGGCCGGATCAATTCTCCCGAACGTCAGTTGAGAAGGGTCTCTCGTGACTGATTGTACCGACGGCTGCGGCCTCCCCGGCCGGCGCCAGTTTCTGAAGGAAGCCACCCTCGCCCTTGGCGCCGTGATGGCGGCGCTCGCCGCCACGCCGCGTGAGGCGGCGGCGCTGCCGATGAGCCTCGGCCGGGCGCTCCGTGCGCTCGGGGACGAGGTGACGTATCCGCTCCCCGCCGCCGATGGCGCGACCATCGACCGCGCCAACGAGGTCATCCTGGTGCGCTGGAAGGCCGCGGTCTACGCCTTCGCCCTTTCG
>Ga0209797_10001146_pt1 | contig 13306 bp, 10 predicted proteins | sample DOMMetBare3Fresh_2_FD_187472 | JGI IMG/M metagenome (GOLD analysis project Ga0209797, IMG submission 187472) | Wetland sediment microbial communities from St. Louis River estuary, USA, under dissolved organic matter induced mercury methylation -... | ecosystem: Environmental > Aquatic >... | reverse complement strand
CAGAGAAAGCAATACGAGCCCCTTGAGGATCAGTTTCGCCTGCAGCCTCGTCTGTACGGGAGCCCGGGCGATGACCTCGCGCTCGACGCGATCGTAAGCTTCGAACGCCTCTCGGAGATCAGGAACGGCACGGAGCTTATTCTCAACGCTGTCAAACACCTCGTCGAGGCCGATCAGTGAATTGGCCGGCCGGCCAAGGATCTTGACACCCGCTTCTGACGCAAACCCCAACAGCGCAAAATCCTGAATATACAGCCTAATAAGCGGCGCGATCTCAAGCGTTGCGGGGTGCAGAGGATAAAGGGAGGAAAATCTAACCTCGCTCCACTGAAAGCCCGGCAGAACCTCGCGATAGTAATCGTAAATTTCATGCAAGATCGGAAAGGTCGTGCTGTGCTTTGAAAAGATGTGCGAATCGACGATCTTGTATAGATGTTCCTGATCAAGATAATCTATCGTAAAATTGCGTGAAATCGAGGAATTTGCCCCATCTGCTCCCGAGATGTCATCGTCAAGTGCAACACCGACAAAAATACCGAGCGACTTAGCAGCCTCGGCGATCTCGCCCAGGACCGCGCCATCGTCCCGCTTGACCCTTGCTTCGCGACCAAGAGCCGTGTCGACGAGAAGCACAAGCGGCGATTCACCGGCCTTGTCCGAAGCCGTTTTCAACAGATCGCTAAGCGAATCACCGAGATCGCCGACACCGATCTTAAGGCTGCCGGCAATCGAAGTTTTTAACTCTTCGAGCAGCGAACTGCCCGACCCTCTGTGAACAAAGACGACGGCGCTTCGTCGGCGGGAAAGCCGGTCGGCAAGCGACGCTACGTGGGCATCGCTGATGCGCGATCGCAATTCGGGTTGGGACACAATTGCCGCCAGGACCGCTAAGAAGTGGCTCTTTCCAACACCGCGGAAACCTGCCAGCGCAACCGAAGTTTCGTTGCCTGACTTGACGCCCGCCACCTTTTCCACCCACTTTGCCATCAGGTCAGAGGTGATATCGGTGAAATAGTAATTGGCCAGCGTCAGTGCAGGGTCGGCGGCAAAATCATGCACGTGAGTAAACGCGCGAACTTCGACTATGTCCTTAACTTTTTCCGTGACTCGTTTCATCAATTTAATCTGCCGGGCTTAGAGGAATAATGAGCTGTTGACGGTAGCGCTCCGCCTTTAGCAAGGATACGGTTACCACATGAGTGGCCGCCGACTTTTATTTTAACAAGTTTTATCGAAAATATACACACTTTTTCGGCGCCTCGGTAGAAAAATATTTTTTTCCGGTTTTTCGTTAAGTTTCGCAACTATATATATGCGGATTGCATCTCAGAATTGTTGAAATGGAACTCACACGCGGTTACACTTTTTTGGTAACCACAGTCAGTATTTTGGAGGCTTTTTATGCATAACGGGATTCCCAGGCGACTATCGGCATCTTTGCTGATCCTGAGCGTTTGGGCAAGTGCGATTGTGATTTTGCCAATATCGGGATTCTCTCAGACAGACTCGAAAGATACGGCGAAACCAGAAACTCAAAGCAAAAAGGAAAAAGGCAAGAATGCGGCTAAACCTGAGCCAACGCCGTCTGGCCCAACGCCGTTGGGAGCAAAAGACGACCCAGCGCAAATAGGCAAACGCAATATCAATAAGGGTTCGGACAAGTTTTTTGGATGGCTCGGCGGCTCGCAGGAGAAAGAAATACAGATCGGCCGGCAGATCGCGCTTGAGGTCGAACAGCAATCTAAATTGGTCGAGGATCCGGTAATAACCGAATACGTCAACCGCGTCGGCCAGAATATTGTTCTCCATTCCGACGCCAAACTGCCTTTTACCATAAAAGTGATCGACAGCGACGAGGTCAACGCTTTCGCTCTGCCCGGCGGCTTCTTTTTCGTCAATCGGGGCTTGATCCTCGCAGCGGATAACGAGGCGGAATTGGCGGGTGTGATGGCACACGAGATCGCTCACGTCTGTGCCCGCCACGCTATGGAGAACCAAGGTAAGGGGGCCTTTATCAACTACGCGGCGTTGGCCGGTATTATCTTTGGCGGCCCTATTGTAAGTACTGTATTGCAAAACGGCGGCGGCATAATGGCCGGCCTGGCTGGTTTGAAGTTTTCACGCGGAGCAGAAACCGAAGCGGATAATCTCGGCGTTCAATATTTATATGCGTCCGGTTATGACCCGACGGCAATGTCCACGATGTTCGAAAAACTTGCATCGCAGAATAAGAAAAAACCGGGCACTATTACTAAACTCTTTTCGACCCATCCGCAATCCATAAACCGTCGCGATACGAGCCTGCAATTGGTGTCCCGATTTCCGGAAAAGGAAGAGTATGTGATCAGCACGTCGGAATTCCAGCGTGTAAAAAGTCATTTACTGAAGCTCACGAACGCTAAGGCAGGTATTACCTCCGATTACGACCAAACCGACGACAGTAAGCCGACGCTCAAGAAACGTCAGCCTGATTCGACAGATCCTGTGGGTACCGACGGCGATTCGAGTTCGACATCAGACGGACCTCCAAAGCTGAAGAAAAAGGATCAGCCTGATCCGATTCCGTCGCCGACGCCTTCGCCGGAATAATAAGCTAAAGACCATAAATAAAAACACGAACCAGGTTACTTTGGTTCGTGTTTTTTGTTTCATTGAATACGTGGTCTATCGTATTTAGGGCTGCGGCTGCGGATTCGGTTTGGGCTGCGGGTTAGCTTGCCGCTGCGAGATGACCGTTGTCAACGCTTGCGGAATTTGATTGACGAGTATATCGCCTTGATTCTCAATGATCTGATCTATCATTTCGAATTTCTCCTTGTCAAAATCCTTGGTCATCAACACCCCGTCCTTGTCGATCGTCATCGGATAAATGCCAAAGAACTGGTTCTTGAAGTTCTGAAAGAAAGACACGTCTTCGGCGGGCAGGATAGCCATACGATCCGGATTTGGCTGGGGTATTGTGGCCCCGATCAATTCCAGCTGCTCTTTCGATTTTTCGACATATTCGCTGTTCGGGTAATCGCTGACAATGCGCTGAAAATACCGCGCCGCCTGGTCAGTTTCTTCCTCGACAAGATACGTGACCGCGAGTTTATAGAGCACTTCGTCCATGAAGCTGAAATTCGGATACTTGTCGATGATCTCGCGAAATCTCGACTGCGAGCCTTTGAGTCCGCCCTTCTTTTGGTCCACCGAGAGAGTATAGTAGTAGTTAGCGATAAGGAGATTGTGAAGACCTAGATTGTCCTGAACTTGTTTTAGCCGTCTGTCAGCCTCACCACGCAAAATTGAATCAGGGCATTGCTGAAGCAGCGCCTTTAGACGCGTTTCAGCACGCTTTGCGCGCGTCGCATCACGATCAGGCAGGCCGATCTGACGCATTTCCGACTCGCCGATCTTTAAAATCACCCTGCACGAAAGCGGATGTGTGGGAAAAAACGTCAACCAATCCTGATACGCCCCAATTGCCTGGATCAATGAACTGGTCGAACCCTCAAGATAGAACGAATCGCCCACAGCGAGCTTCGACATCGGTAGGTATGGCGAATCGGGGTACGTGGTTATAATGGTCTGAAATAGAAGGCGACCGACGTCATAGTTACGCTTTCTTACTTCGCGGGTCGCTACGACGAATAATTCGCGGTCGCGACCGGGGGTTACATTGCCCAAGAGCTCTTCGTACTCATCGCTGCCGCCGCCGCCAAAAATACCCAGAAACTTTTTCTTTTTCTTTTTTTCGCGTGGTTGACCGAGGGTCGATGCCGGATTTGCACGTGCCGAGGCCGTTTCGAACTGCGCCGTGTCGACGCGTGCCTGCAATTCCGAGACCTGCTGTTCAAGCGTATCAACATCGCCCCGCTCAAATTTTTCGCCCCGATCCACTTTGCCGCGGAGGCTGTTTACATCCGATTGCAGCCTGGACGTGTCTTTCTCTAACGCAACGAGGCGGCCAAGCGGGGTATCGAGCTTTTTTTCGTCGTCCTTTTTGGCTTTATCCGACTTATTTTCTTCCTTTAAAACTGATGTCGCGCTGTTGAGCGAACGCCGCATACGTTCAAGCTTGTCACGCATGACCTCGAGCCGCTGCGATGCGGTCCCGTCGCCAGGTTTAGCCTGTCCATATCCGACGGCCGTCATTGCCAAAAGCAGCATAAAAGAAAGAATAATTGCCCTTTTTAGTTCAAAAAACATAATATTTCGCGGTAACTGTTAAATTCGTTAGTAGCTCCCCTGAATCTCAGATTCACACCCAGACTGTTCCTTTTTCGATAAGACCCTTTATCGACGTCGTTGCATCGCCACCACCAAAGACCGCGGAGCCCGCAACAATCAGGTCGGCACCGGCTTCGACAACTTCGGCGATATTCGTTTCGTCTATGCCACCGTCGATCTCGATCTGCACGGCAAGCCCCCGGCTTTGAACAACGGACTTTAACCGGCGAAGCTTGTCGAGCGTGGAGGGGATAAATTTCTGCCCGCCAAAACCCGGGTTTACCGACATAACAAGGATAAAGTCGGCATAATTGAGCGCTTCGCTCAAACTCTCGATCGGCGTCGCCGGGTTAATCGCGACTCCGGCTTTGGCACCTGCATCCCTTACGGCCGTCAGAGTACGATTGAGATGAGCGTCGGCTTCGACATGAACCGAAACCATGTCAGCACCGGCCTTGACGAATTCGACAGCGTATCGGCCCGGCTCCTCGATCATCAAGTGAGTGTCGATCACCATATCCGTCGCCTTTCTGATCGACCTGACAACCGGCAATCCGATCGTAATATTTGGCACGAAATGCCCATCCATCACGTCCACGTGCAGCACCTTTGCGCCGCCCGCACGAGCCGCCTCAATTTCCTCCGCCAGCCTTGTAAAATCAGCCGATAAGATCGACGGTGCTAATTCAAACATTTTTCTCTGATCTTCATTTTGGGTGCAAATACCACGCGAGCGACAGGTTTTACGGAAATCAGGGTTTTGGTGCCGGTTTTGGCCTGTCGTCAGTCTTCGGTTGCTTTATCGTCAGTGTATTCGGCTGACGGTCGCCAGGCGGTGTTTGCGAATTCTTATTTGTCTTCTCGTTTGAATTTCTGTTTGATCCGGCTTCCTTCTTATTTGAGTTTGAATCGCTTGAGTTTGAATCGGAGTTAGAGTTTGAATCCGAGTTATTAGCGTTAACGTCGCGGGCGGTGTCGGCCTTTTTCCGGTTGGTATTCGAATTAGTTTTCGGCTTCTTAGGCTTGTCCGAGATCATTTCCTCTATCTTTTCCGTATCGTCCTCGTTTGTATTCTTAAGGCTCGAGGGTGGAGCATCACCGTCTCCCGCACCCTTGCTCGTGACGACAAGGATCATTTGTCCGGTCTTAACTGTCTCGCCGGGTTTTGGAAGCTGCTCGATGACTGTATTCGGCGCTTCCTGACTCGACCGTTCTGCACGCTTCTTGATCTTCAACCCAAGCATCGACAGCTCTTTTTCACCCTCAGGCAGGACTTTGCCGGTAATATCCGGGACAGTTACCTGAGCGCCTCTCAGCGACATGTAAACAACTCCGGCCAAGCCAAGAACAAAGGCCGACACGAGCAAAACCAACGCTCCTAACCTACCTACCGCTGATAATCCGGAATTGACGAAAGTCACTGAATAAAAACCTCAAAAAATCAAAACAAGAGTCTATCATCTTTAGCAAAAACAAGGAACTTGAACTTGTCTAAGCGATGCATTCCCGGCCTTACGCCGTTGAAAAGCCGCGATAAAGAATCCGTCCATGTTGTCACGCTGCGGCCACGTCCTCCCAAACCCGTCGTCCGTAATAAAAGCTTCCGAAACGCTCGGCATCACCTTTATAAATTCCGGATTCTCGCCGAGGAAACGCCTGCAAACCGCCTCGTTCTCCTCCGATTCGAGAGAGCAGGTCGAGTAGATTACTAAACCGCCGGTTCTTACGAGTTTTGATGCATTCTCAAGGATAGAAAGTTGTTTTTCAAAAAGGTCCGCAAAATCAATTAGATTGAGAAAATAGCGAATTTCGGGATTTCGCCGAATCGTTCCCGTGCCCGAACACGGTGCGTCAACCAAGACAACGTCAAATGAGCCTTCCGCGAATGGTAATTCCCATTCCGCATCGAATTCAATGATCTTGACAGAACTCACACCTTGGCGTCTGCAATTTTCGCGCAAAAACTCGAGCCGTGACCGGCGTTTGTCCCCTGCGGCTATCAACACGCCCGGGCCTGCATGACCGAGTGCAATTAACGTTGTTTTCCCGCCGGGAGCCGCGCAAACATCCAAAAATCGTTCACCGGATGAGACCTTTACGGCCTTTGCGACCATCTGGGACGCCTCATCCTGAATATAGATCTGGCCCGAGTCCGCAAGGTCGAAAAGTTGCCGCTCGTCTAAATCGGCGATGAAGCAACCCTCGACGTACTCAGATCGACGCGCTCGTGACGCGATAGCTTCACCCATCTCACTTGCCGTACCAACCATCCGAAAAGCTGTCGTCGGAACCTCATTATTTGCAGCCGCTATTCTCGCAGTCTCGTCAATTCCAAAATCGCCGGACCATTTTTCGATCAGCCATCTCGGGTGAGAGGTTTCAACTGAAATCCTGTCGATATCGTCAATAAAGTGGAGCTCTGGTCGTTCTTTAACAGCTCGCCTGAGGATAGCGTTTACAAATCCTTTCGCCGATGTTTTTCTTGCCCGCTGGACGAGATTCACGCTTTCGTTTATCGCTGAATATTGTGGAATCTTCGTGAGGAAATACAACTGGTAAAGGGCGATTCTGAGAGTTAGTCGAACCTCAATGTCGAGTTTCTTTCCAGCCGAAAACGTATCGATATATCTGTCGAGATAAATCTGCCGACGAAGCGTCCCAAGCGTCAATTCATGGCAAAGTCCCCGATCACGTGTTGAGAGGTTTTCTTCGAATAATGGCAGCAGAGCCGATGAAAACGCCTTTTCGGTCTCGATTCGAAACAAAATGTCAAAAGCCGCAATGCGTGCAGGTGAGATGTTCATCCCGCAACCTTAAACTGCGGCTTTTTGCGTTTCTCGAGTCTTTGAGAATGGTCAGGCCTGCTTCCCTTCTGCAATGTCGCATCAACCGTCACGCGTTCGTCGAAAACAAAACACTCGCCCTCCCAGAGCGTTTCGTCCGACGGCGTTTCCTCAAGATATTTCAGGATTCCGCCGTCGAGCTGAAAGACCTCCTTGAAACCCATCTGTTTCATGTAAGGAGCAAATTTTTCGCACCTGATGCCACCGGTGCAGAACATTGCAACGCGCTTATGCTTTTCGGTATCGAGATTCTCCGCAACGAACGCAGGTAGGTCGCTAAATTTGGCAATCTTTGGGTTAACCGCTCCTCGAAAGGTGCCGGTTTTGAACTCATAGTCGTTCCTCGTATCCAAAATAAGGGTTTCCGGATCTGAGATCAGTTCGTTCCATTCGCGGGGCCTGACGTGCGTTCCTTTTCCCAGCGATATGTCTACTAGTTGTTTAAGAGTGACGATCTCAGGCTTGATCTTGACGTCGATCTTTCGAAATGGAGCGTTCTGGTGAAAGGAGGATTTGACCGCGAGTTTTGTTTCGAGAATTTCTTCCGTTCGGCGGGTAAAATGTGTGATCTTTTCACTTGCTCCGCAGACCATTCCGTTAAATCCCTCGTTGGCAACAATTATCGTACCCCGCACGTCAAACTCGAGCAGCGCGTCCTTTAGCTGCACCTTAATTTCCTCCAGATCGCCGATCGCCGCAAGGTCCTTGAACTCGTAGAACGAGATTATTTGGATTTGGTTTGTATCGTCCATCACCTGATCAATAGCCTAACTTCGCTCCGATTCGCGGTTTGAAACCGTTTAGAAAATCCCTGACCGCCATACGCCGTTTGCCTTCGGGCTGCAATTCATCGATCTTCAGAATCGAGCCGTCTCCGCAGCCGACAAGCAAATCATCACCGTGCGCCGCAACGATCTCGCCCGCTTTCGAAACGCTTCCCTCATTCATATCGAGTGGAAACGCCCGCCAAATCGTCAATCTTGCCTGCTGCCAATACGTGAAAGCCGTCGGAAAAGGCTGAAATCCACGCACCCTGCGCGAGATATTTTCGGCCGACATTTCCCAGTCTATAAGTCCGTCTTCCCTTTTCATAATCGGAGCAATCGTGGCCCGATCGTGATCCTGTTCAATCGGCTTGATCCCGTCAAGATTGGCGAGCGTCTCAGAGAGCAGATCGGCGCCGACAACGGCCAATCTGTCCATCAGTTCTACCGATGTCTCGCTTGCACCGATTTGCACCGCTTTTTGCATTAGGACGGCACCCGTGTCGAGCCCGACGTCCATCTGCATCGTTGTCACGCCGGTTTCCATTTCGCCGTTTACGATCGCCCAATTTACGGGCGCGGCTCCGCGATATTTCGGCAGTAGCGAGAAATGTACGTTTATCGCACCTTTTGGAAAGGCATTGAGAAACGTCGCTGGCAATATCCGTCCGTAAGCCACGACGATCGTGACGTCCGCATTATGCGATTGATAAACCTCAAGCGTTTCCGGTGCTTTTATTTTCAGCGGCTGAAATACAGCCAAATTATTTGCTTCGGCACATTCCTTGACGGGTGAGAACGCGATCTTATTTCCGCGACCAGCCGGGCGATCCGGCTGCGTGTAAACCGCCACGATCTCGTGCTTGTCGCGCAATAACCGTTCGAGCGACGGCACAGCGGCTTGCGGCGTGCCCATAAAAACGATCCTCATTTGCGTCCGAGCCTCATGGCATCGGCCATCACGTAAAAGATCCAATTTTGTTCCATTGAGCCGCGGATAAGGTGCGAATTTGGGCCGGTCGCAAAGATCGCGACGTCCTCACCGCCATGCGTTTCGGAGGTCATTGGAATATTCGCTTCTTGTTTGTAATCAGGATCTAAGACGGCTTCCTTGGTAAGTTGTGGCCGCTCGCTGCCTCTTGCCCCGGCTCCATTTGCATATCCAAGCGTCGTAAAAGTCTTCTTATTGCTGTCCCTCTTAAAATCTCCTTCTATTTCGCCATCGCCCCCGATCTCTCGAACAAGGCCCAGGATATTATTACCTCTCGCGGGATAACCTTGAATGAAGAGCGTATGACTGTGATCGGCCGTTACGATAATCAGCGTTTCGTCGAGATTGACCTTTCCGACCGCCGCACGCACGGCGTCGGATAGTTCGACCGTGTCTTCCAGCGCACGATATGCATTGCCGTCATGGTGCGCGTGATCGATCCGTCCGCTTTCGACCATAAGAAAATAACCCTTCTTATTGTTCGAGAGGATGTCGACCGCCTTCGTCGTCATTTCCGCGAGGGACGGCTCATTCACAGTACCTTTCAGCCGGTCATTTTCATATTGCATATGCGACGGCTCAAACAGGCCAAGCAAATGCTTGGTCTTTTTCGGGTCGACCGCGTCGAACTGGGCTTTGTTCCATACAAAACTTGATTTAGTGTATTTCTTTAACCACTGCTGCGCGAGATCGCGACCGTCGAGGCGCTCACCAAACTTGTTGTCATACTCAGGGTCGCGAGTTTCCTTCGGCAAGAATTTAGACCGGCCACCGCCAAGTGCGACCTCAAGACCGTCTCCATAAGGAAACTCCAGTAGTTGCCTCGCTATATCCGGAAACCCGGCGTCAAATGCGTCTTTCTTTCGGTCAAAAATGTCCTTGTCCGATTCCCAATCGCGAGCGGCCGTGTGTGCGTAGCACGCTCCCGGAGTTGCGTGCGTAAGGCGAGCGGTCGTGACCACGCCAGTCGAGCGGCCGGATTCCTCGGCAAATTCCAACAAAGTCTTTGTTTCGTTTCCCTTGACCGTCCTATAGTCCGCGTGTACGACATTCTGGTTTACCGACAGTGTTCCCTCGTCGGTTTTCACGCCCGAAATTATAGCGCTCATCGTCGGAGCCGAATCCGAGGTCTGTTGGTTCGCACTATAAGTTTTCGAAAGAGCCGCGAACGGAAATTCCTCAAAACTCAGGCGATTTTCCTCGCCGCTTTCGCCTCTTTTCTGGCCCTCGAATATCCTCGCAGCCGTTAAAGTCGATATTCCCATTCCATCGCCGATAAACAGGATCACATTCTTGGCTTTACCGGTTCGGATTTTCTCACGTTTTGCGAGATCGACTGCACGCCAGCCGTCGCGGCGCCAAGTCTCTGCCGACTCCGCGCGCTTTACGGGAAAAGGTGGCTGCACGACCTGTGCAAAAGATGCCACGGTAAAAATGACCAAAACGGCTGCGGTAAAAGCCTGTTGCTTTGCAATTTTCATAACTTCGAGCGCAAAAAAAGTGCTAAATTCACCAATGAATTTAACACTTGAGTTCTAAAAACTGAAATTTCAATCCGGTGACGGATCAGTAACCGCAATGATAATTCGAGCCTTCGAATGACTTGACCCATTTGCTGCCGCTGCGGCTATAGGCATTAAAACCGGCACCTTCGAAAGATTGAACGTACGTAAATATATTGCTCACACCGTCGCCGTCGTAGTCAAACGCATCGAGCAGCAGTTCGTGATAGACGCCTTCGTCGACATTCTTGATATCACCGCTCATCACATTTGCTTGTTCAATCGTGCGGTAATCTTGATAACCTATCAAGTACTTTCCATTACTGCCTTTGCCTGCGATCAGGAACAACAGTGCCCGGGTCAATTTATCGATCTCTACCCAATATGAACCGACGAATTCAGCCTTTCCGTCGTTATCGAGATCAAGAGCGGTAAGATTTTGCGACCGCAGGATCGCGGGAGCCAATTTTTGTTTCGCGAATTCAGCCCGCGCGAGTGCGTCGATCTCAACTTTTTCCGCAATGGTCGGTTTTCGGCGGTAACTTGCGGCGGTCGACGCGTTCTGAGAATTTGTCGCCAAACCCATTACGTTCCCTTTCAAAGGAGTTTTTAAGGCATTGGTTGTCGCCTGAGCCATATGTGCAATACATTCGCCCTTTGGATCGGAAGTTTTTACGGTTACGGTCCCTGCGGTCGCACCGCCGAAGATCAAACGATAGACCGTTCCGGATTTGTAATAAGTCTTGTTGAAAACCGAGATAATGTTGCTTTCGGTCGAACCGTCAACCGCAGCCTCGAGTTTGCCTTTGTTTATATAGGCGATCGGTTCGAGAGTCTTGCCGTCGTTTAAAACGGCGAACATCATCGGTCGTGCGACCTTCGCCACCGGATTTGGCTTTTGTGCCGTCGCAGTCGCGTAAACCAACGAGATTGCCGATAAAACTATAAGAACGTTTGTGAATTGTCGTCCTCTCATATAATCAACTCCGTGAAGAAAATCAGATCTTTTGAGCGATCGATTTGCCCTGCATAAATTGCAGCAGATATTCGCGGCCGCCGGCCTTTGAGTCAGTTCCGCTCATGTTAAACCCACCAAACGGATGCACGCCGACCAGTGCGCCGGTGCATTTACGATTCAAGTACAAGTTGCCGACGTGAAACTCGCGTCTTGCACGTTCGAGCCTTTCCTCCGAGGCAGAATACAGTGCGCCGGTCAATCCAAATTCGGTCCCGTTTGCTATCTCAAGGGCGTGATCGAAATCGCGTGCCTTTATCACAGCTAGAACGGGCGCGAATATCTCTTCCTGCTCGATCGTCGCACCGGGCTCGACATTGTCGATAATCGTCGGCTCAACATAAAAACCTGTCGAATCGTCGCCGGTTCCACCGGTTAAAACTACGCCGCCTTCGTCGACACCCTTTTTGATGTAACCGAGCGTCGTGTCGAACGACCGTTTGTTGATAACCGCGGCAACATTTGTATCGCCCTCGGTCGGCAGGCCAACCTTCAGGGCTTTGGTCAAAGCCACGACCTTTTGCATCAACTCGTCGTGGACCTTTTCATCGACGATCAGACGCGAGCAAGCCGAACATTTCTGCCCCTGATAGCCAAATGCCGCCTGAACAACGCCGGTTGCAACGGCATCGAGATCGGCGGCGTCATCGGCTACGACGATTGCATCTTTGCCGCCCATTTCGGCCACAACCCGCTTGATCCAGATCTGGCCCTCACGCGTTTTCGCCGCTTCTTCGTTAATGTGCAGACCGACACCTTTTGAACCTGTAAACGAGATAAATCTGGTTTTTGGATGCGTTACCATCGCTTCGCCCGTCTTCGAACTGCCGCTGATAAAATTCACAACTCCCGCCGGCAGCCCTGCCTCCTCAACGATTTCCATAAATTTCGCGGCGATCGTCGGCGAATCTGACGAAGGCTTGAGTACGACCGTATTTCCGGCCACAACGGCGGCCATCGTCATCCCAACCATAATCGCGAGCGGGAAATTCCACGGTGGAATAACGGCGCCGACGCCGAGCGGAATATACTCGAATCGATTTTTCTCACCCGGAATCGAGGTAATTGGCTGCTCATCGGCCCAGCGAAGCATTTCGCGGCCGTAGAATTCGCAGAAATCGATGGCTTCGGCGGTGTCACCGTCGGCCTCGGCCCATGTTTTCGACACCTCGAAAACCATCCACGCGGACAGTTCGTGTTTTCGCTCACGCATCAGCCCGGCGATCTTGAAGAGATAATCGGCCCGCTCGGCCGGCGGCACGTTACGCCAGGTTTTAAACGCATTCGTCGCCGCCGTGATCGCGCGTTCTACTAAGTCAGTATTTGTATCGCCCTCTGAGAATCGACCGACGATCTCGGACTTATTCGCCGGATTGATGCTGTTAAATTTGGATTCGAGTGCGATCTTTTCGCCATTAATAACGATCGGATACTCGCGTCCGAGCTCACCGCGCACTTTCTCGATCGCAGTGCGCATCGCCGCCGCATTCTCTGCGTTTGAGTAGTCCGTAAACGGCTCGTTTTTAAATTCGTCAAGTGTTCTTTGTGTCTGCATAATCCTCTCTCTATTTATCTATATTTCTGTTTGTCCATCTCACTAAGCTCCCACTCATCCAGGAGCTCCGGCGTCTCCGGTTGCCCATCGCTCTGCCATGCAACGATAAAGCACGGTTGTTGCGAATCATTCGAATGTTTTACATACGTGAGAATCAGAACCCAACCTTTCAGGAGATATAAGTTCAGCTCGCGGATGGACCGGACCTCGGTTGTCAATTTGGTATCTTGGATGTTCAATCTAATTCCATTTCCCTGTTTTTTGCAGTGCTTTGATCTTTCTCTTTGCGAGCTGCCGCTTGAGCGGCGTCATCCGGTCGAGAAAGACGATGCCGTCGCAGTGATCTGTTTCGTGCAGGATGCAGCGCGCCGCCAGGCCGGAAACGTCCAACTCAAATTCCTCACCCTTTATGTCCCGGGCCCGT
>Ga0209797_10001144_pt1 | contig 13314 bp, 10 predicted proteins | sample DOMMetBare3Fresh_2_FD_187472 | JGI IMG/M metagenome (GOLD analysis project Ga0209797, IMG submission 187472) | Wetland sediment microbial communities from St. Louis River estuary, USA, under dissolved organic matter induced mercury methylation -... | ecosystem: Environmental > Aquatic >... | reverse complement strand
TGGAACTTGCGCAGGTAACCCATGATCGGCCGCGCCAGCCAGCCCACCTTGTAATGGCGCCCGTAGGCATGGAAGTTGGTGCGGTAGTCGGAGGTGACGGGCAGGTCGAGGTGACGCGCGGCGTGCAATGCCGACCAGCCGAGCGGCCCTTCGGTGGCGATGTGCACCACGTCGGGCCGGCGCAGCGACCACAGGCGCACGATCGCGCGCTTGGACGGCACGCCCAGCCGCATGCTGGGGTACATCGGGATCGGCCATCCGGCGGTCAGGACTTCGTCGAAGCGCGCGCCGGGCCGCGCGGCATGGCCCTGCCCCTGGCGCGGCCGGATCAACTGCACGTCGTGGTCGCGCGCATGCAGCCCGGCCACCACGCGCGCCATCGACATCGCCACGCCGTTGACTTCGGGCGGATAGGTCTCGGTGACCACGGCCACGCGCAGGCGGCGGCGCGAGGCGTGCAGGTCCTCGATCACCAGGTCGTCGAAGGCGTCGCGCAGCATGGCCCGATCATCGGCGCCGAGTGCAACAGTTCGATGACAGTCGCCTGACGTGAGAGAAGCCACGCGCCGCAACCCACCGTCACGCGGTTTTCACGTGTCGAGGTCACCATGTGGTCACGCGGCGTCGCGGGTGACGCCGCCGCACCCAACCCAGGAGCACCATGAAGGCTTTCCTGCAGACCCTCGAGACGCAGCGCTGGGACGACCACCGCTACTACCACCACAGCCGCATCAACCAGAGCCTGCATCTGGTGAGCGCGATCAGCTTCCTGATCGCCTACGGCCTCCTGTTTGTCGATCCCGCGATGGCCGCCATCCTGGCCTGGTGCGTTTCGATGACGACGCGCCAGGCCGGGCACTTCTTCTTCGAGCCGCGCGGCTACGACCATGTGAACCAGGCCACCGACGAGTACAAGGAATCGATCAAGGTCGGCTACAACATCCGCCGCAAGATCGTGCTGATGAGCGCCTGGGTGGCCCTGCCGCTGGCGCTGTGGCTGTCGCCCTCGCTGTTCGGACTGATCGATGCGGCGACCACGTTCCAGGAATACCTGCACGACGTGGGCATCGCCTGGCTCGCGCTGGGCGTGACCGGGCTGTTGTTCCGCGTCACGCAGTTGTGGGTCCAGCAAGACGCGACGCAGGCGCTGGCCTGGCTGACCAAGATCCTGACCGACCCCTTCCACGACATCTGGCTCTACCGCAGCGCACCGCTGCACCTACTGCGCGGCGAACTGGTCGACCCCATGCCGCACGTGCGGCACCACTGATCAGAAGCGCTGCGCCAGCATCTCCCTGAAGATCCCGCGACGGATCGCCTTCGTGGTCAGCGCGGCGTCGCTCCACCACCAGCCATCGGACTTCATCTCGATGCAGGCGGCGACGAAGCGCTCGATCATCGCGGCGAACTCCTCGTCGCCGTAGTTCAGGCTGAAGATCAGGCGTCCGGTGCCGACCCAACTCAAGGCCAGGCCGTGCCAGCGCAGATAGAACTGGAGCATCCAGTGATAGCGGCCCGGCTGCGTGTAGAGCACGGTCCAGATCGACGACAGGTTGGCCACCCGCACCGGGATCTCGGCATCGGCCAGGCGAGCATTGAGCAGCGCGGCGCGCGCGTTCCAGCGCTCGTCGAGGCCGTCGTACAGCGCGCGCACCGGCTCGGAGTCGAGCCGCTCGAGGAAGGCGGCCATCGCGCCCATCACGTAGGGGTGTGCGTTGAAGGTGCCGCGGGCAAAGCAGATGTCGGCCGGCCGCTCCTCGCGAAAGCGCTTCATCAGGTCGGCGCGGCCGCACACCACGCCCACCGGCAAGCCGCCGCCCAGCGTCTTGCCGTAGGTCACCATGTCGGCGCGCACGCCGAAGTATTCCTGCGCGCCGCCCGGTGCGAGCCGGAAGCCGACGAACACCTCGTCGAAGATCAGCACGATGCCGCGCGCCGTGCACACCTCGCGCAGCTTCTTCAGCCATGCGGTGTAGGCCGCGCGATCGAAGTGCGCGCGGCGCGCGCCGTCGACCAGCGCCGAGTCGCCCGGCGCGTTGGCGTTCGGGTGCAGGGCCTGCAGCGGATTGACCAGCACGCAAGCGATGTCGCGCCGCGTGGCCAGCACCTTGAGCGAGCGCTCGTCCATGTCCTTCAGGGTGAAGGTGTCGCGCGGCGGCAGCGGGTTGCCGGGACCGGGCTGCACATCCTCCCACCAGCCGTGGTACGCACCGCAGAAGCGCACCAGGCGGCGCCTGCGCGTGTGGTAGCGCGCCAGGCGCACGGCCTGCATCACCGCCTCGGTGCCGGACATGTGGAACGAGACTTCGTCCAGGCCCGAGATCGCCTTCAGGCGTTCGGCGTTGCCCAGCACGCAGGGGTGGTAGCTGCCGAGGACGGGCCCAAGCTTGTGCGCCGTCTGCACGCCTTCGTCGATGCAGGCCTTGTAGAAGTCGTTGCCGAACAGATTCACGCCGTACGAACCGGTGAGGTCGTGGAAGCGGTTGCCGTCCAGGTCCTCCACCATCACGCCGTCGGTGGCGCGCACGAAGCTGCCGATCTTCAGGTGCTCGCGCACCAGCGGCGCGTACTGGAACGGCACGCGATAGCTGCCGGTGAAGCGCAGGTCGGAGATCGATTCGCGCGCGCGATCGGTCATTGCCGCGCTCCTGGCATAGCGCTGGGCGAACTCGGCCGAGAGGCGCGCCAACGCCAGCTTGCGGCGCAGCGCAACGTCGACGGGCGCACTGTCGCTCGAGAAGAAGTGGGCCTCGTCATAGGCGTAGCCGGGCACCCAGCGCGCCAGGCGCTTGGCCAGGCGCGAATGGCCCGCCAGCGAGCGGTGCTTGGCGCGCGAAAGCTCGAGGCGGCGCTTGGCCGCGGGCACCAGAGCGAGCACGCCCAGTGCGAGCGCCGACAGCGTGAATGTTTCTTCCATGGGTCTTTCCAACGATGAATCCCTCAGATGTAGCGCCTGCTGTTGACAGGCCTGTGAAAACCGGCTGGCTGGCGCGCCTGGGTGCGCAGGAAGACCTCAACTTCCTGCTCACCAACCGCGTGCCCCGCATCGCCCTGACGCGCCTGATGGGGCGCTTCTCGCGCATTCGCAGCCGCTGGCTGACGCGTGCATCGATCGCGGTCTGGCGCCGCTTCACCGAACTGGACCTGTCCGAGGCCCGGCTGCGCGAGTTCGACTCGCTGCAGGCCTGCTTCACGCGCGAACTGGTCGAGGGTGCGCGGCCCTTCGACCCGCGGCCCGATGTGTTCGCCAGCCCGTGCGACGCCATCGTCGGCGCGTGCGGCCACGTCGACGGCACGCGCGTGTTCCAGGCGAAGGGCTTCCCGTACTCGATCGACGAGTTGTTCGGACCGACGCAGGACGCGTCGGCCTTCAGCGGCGGCCACTACGTGACGCTGCGCCTGACGTCGGCGATGTACCACCGCTTTCATGCGCCGCATGACCTCGAGGTCGAGCATGTGAGCTATCTCAGCGGCGACACCTGGAACGTCAACCCGATCGCGCTGGGGCGCGTCGAGCGCCTGTTCTGCCGCAACGAGCGAGCGGTGCTGCGCGCGCACCTCAGGGCCGGGAGACACCCAATTGCGCTGGTGCCGGTGGCGGCCATCCTGGTGGCCAGCATCCGGCTGCACTTTCTCGACGTGCTGCTGCACCTCGGGCGCCGCGGTCCGCACGAGCTGCCGTGCCACGCGCGGCTGGCCAAGGGCCAGGAGATGGGCTGGTTCGAACACGGTTCGACCATCATCGTGTTCGCGCCGCCCGGCTTCGCCCTGTGCGAAGGCATCGCGCCCGGCGTGCGGCTGCGCGCGGGGCAGGCGCTGATGCGGCTGCCTGCGAATACCGCGGGGCCTGTCATCGACCGGTCATCACCCGACCGCAGCATCGCGACGTGACCACCATCGACCTCGTCTACTTCAACGCCGGCGGCGGGCACCGCGCCGCGGCGCAAGCCTTGCGCGATGTGATCGAGCGCCAGCGACGGCCCTGGCGGGTGCGCCTGGTGGACCTGGCGCGCGTGCTCGACCCCAACGACAGCTTCCGCCGCGTGGCCGGCTTTGCGCCGGAGGACTTCTACAACCGGCGCCTGAAGAGCGGCTTCACGCTCGGCCTGGCGCAGGAGCTCAAGCTGCTGCAAGGACTGATCCGACTGGCGCACGCCTCGATGCTGCGCAGCCTGAGCCAGCACTGGGCGCGCACCGAGCCGGATCTTGTGGTCTCGCTGGTACCGAATTTCAACCGCGTGCTGTGCGAGTCGCTCGCCCAGGCCCTGCCCGGCGTGCCCTATGTGACGGTGATGACGGATCTGGCCGACCTGCCGCCGCATTTCTGGATCGAGCCGGATCAGGACCAGACGCTGGTGTGCGGTACCGAGCATGCGATCGCGCAGGCGCGCCGCGCCGGCTACCGCAGCGAGCAGCTCGTGCTGACCTCGGGCATGGTGCTGCGGCCCTCGTTCTACGGCCTGGGCGAGGACCACCGCGCCGGGCGTCGCATCGCGCTCGGGCTCGATCCCTTGCGCCCGACCGGTGTCGTGATGTTCGGCGGCCATGGCTCGGCGCGCATGCTGCGCATCGCGCGCGAACTCGATGGCGTGCAACTCGTCCTGATGTGCGGGCGCAACCCGACCCTGGTGGACAAGCTGCGCGCCCTGCGCCGCAGCGCGCCGCATGCGGTGTTCGGCTTCACCGAGGACGTGCCGGAGGTGATGCGCCTGGGCGACTTCTTCATCGGCAAGCCCGGTCCGGGTTGCCTGAGCGAGGCGGTGCACCTGGGCCTGCCGGTGATTACCCTACGCAACGCCTGGACCATGCCGCAGGAGCGCTACAACACCCAGTGGGTGCGCGAGCGAGGCTTCGGCCTCGTGATCCCCTCGCTGGCCGCGCTGCAGGCGGCGACCGGCGAGATGGTGGCGCGCCTGTCCGAGTTTCGCGCCGCGACGGCGCTCGACGACAACCGTGCGGTGTTCGAGCTCCCGCAGGTGTTCGAAGACCTGCTCGTGCGCGGGCAGGGGCTTTCGCGCGTGCGCCATCCGGTCGCGGTGCAGCTGGCCGAGCCGATCGCGACCTAGAGGGACTACTCGCGAGGCACGCGTGCGTGCATCGCCTTCAGGCCACGGTTTCCACGATGCCCAGCGCGGGCTCGGGCAGTGGGGTCGGCGCGGGCAGCGGCGCCGGCGTCGGATTGACCAGCGCCTGCACGGGTGGCGCAATCTGAGCGCTGCGGTCGATGATCTCCAGACGACCGTCATGATGCTCGACCAGGGCAGTCAGGCTCTCGACCCAGTCGCCGTCATTGCAGTACAGCACGCCCTCGATCTCGCGCATCTCGGCGTGATGGATATGGCCACACACCACGCCGTGGGCACCGCGCCGCTTGGCCTCGCGCGCGACAGCGACCTCGAAGTCGTTCACGTAGCTGACCGCGCGCTTGACCTTGTGCTTGAGGTAGCGCGACAGGCTCCAGTACGGCAGGCCGCACTTGGCGCGGATGTGGTTGAACCAGCGGTTGACCTTGAGCGTGAACTCGTAGGCCATGTCGCCGGCGATCGCCAGCCAGCGCGCGCACTGGACCACGCCGTCGAACAGGTCGCCATGGGTGATCCAAAGTCGCCGCCCGTCTGCAGTGACGTGCATGCAATCGGACACGACGTCGACGCCGCCGAAGTTGTGCGTCACGAAGTGGCGCGCGAATTCGTCATGGTTGCCGGGGACGAAGACCACCCGGGTGCCCTTGCGGGCCTTGCGCAACAGCTTCTGAACCACGTCGTTGTGCGCCTGGGGCCAGTACCAGGAGCGCCGCAACTGCCAGCCGTCGATGATGTCGCCCACCAGGTAGAGGGTGTCGCAATCGACATCGCGCAGGAAGTCGAGCAGCGCGCGGGCCTGGCAGCCGGGGGTGCCCAGGTGCAGGTCGGAAATCCACACCGTGCGCACGCACAGCGTTTCGCCCCCCTCATGGGGCTCGTTCGATTCCGGGGCCACCACCATGAGGCTGCATCCTGACGCAGCCTCATGACGCGGTTGTGAATGCGGCCTAGCGCAGGCGCCTGAAGCTCAGGTGCTGGATCAGCGGCTCGTCACCGAACACCACGCGCCGTTCCTTGACGATCTCGATCAGACCGCGCTCGGCCAAGGCCTTGAGTTCGCGCGCCGAATCGTCGTAGACATAAGGGTTCTCGAGCGCGCTACCTGCGTGGGGCAATTCGCACTCGACACCGAAGTGCGAATCCAGATAGGCAGCGTGGGCCAGCGTTCGCATGACAACACTCCAGGACATGACTGAGTTTCGAAAAGGCAATCCTAGCGCCTCGCACCGTGTTCAAGACAGGGTTCGTCCCTCACAATGCAGAAACCCAATGTGTGATTGACCTGCATCAGTGCAAGAAGTCGAGATCAAGTTGCAGGTGCCTCGGCAGCGCCGTGCTGCAGTGCTAACGGAAATGAAGCGCGGGCGGTGTGCGAGTACTCGCCTGCAAGCCTGCTATTTCGACACGCCCGAGCGCGACGTGCGAGCGGCGGGATTCGTCCTGCGGCTGCGCCGCGAAGGGCGTCGGTGGGTCCAGGCGATCAAGGGGCCGGGCGACAGCCTGTTGGCACGACTGGAGCACGAGGCCGACTGCGGCACCGCGGCGGCACGGCCGGCCCTGGACCTGACGCACCATGCCGCGACGCCGGCAGGCCAGGAGCTGAGCAAGGCTCTCGATCGACAGTGCGAAACGCTGAGCCCGCTGTTCGAGGTGGATGTGCGCCGGCTGCACCGGATCGTGCGCCTTGCCGGCGCCACCGTGGAACTCGCGCTCGACGTCGGCTGGATTCGTTGCGGCACGGCGCGCGAGCCGGTCTGCGAGCTCGAGCTCGAACTGAAGTCGGGATCGAGCGACGCGCTGATCGCGCTCGCATCGCGCTGGGCCGAGCGGCACGGGCTGTGGTTCGACATCCGGACCAAGTCCGAACGCGGCTACCTGCTGGCCGATGGCGCGCTGTCGCGACCTGCCACCGTGGCCGCCGTGCCGCACCTGTCGGCGCACGATTCGGCCGATGCCGTGCTGCGCACGTGCACGCGCGCGGCACTGGCGCAGTTGCTGCCCAATACCAGCGCGCTGGCCGCCGACCGGGGCGGTGCCGAACACGTGCACCAGGCGCGCGTGGCCTTGCGCCGCCTGCTCAGCTTGTGGCGCGAGTTCGGTGCTTGGGGGGGTGGCATCGATGCGCATTGGGCCGAGGCGGCGTCATTGCTGTTCGATCGCCTGGGCGCCGCGCGCGACCGCGACGTGCTCGAAGCGCTGTGGCTGCCGCGGCTGCGCGACGCCGGTGCGCCGGCGATCGAAATGGATCGGGTGGTCGATGTGCCGTCGCCCGGTGAGGCGTGCCGCGACCCGGCCGCCAGCGTGGCGATGCTCGATTGGCTGCGTTACGCGCATGGCGTGCCCGGCACGACCGGCGAGCGCGCGCTCGATCTGGCGCGCCAGCGCCTGGGTCGACTGCACCGGCGGCTGCGGCGCGCCGGCCGGGCATTCGCCACGCTCACCGACGACGATCGCCACCGCGCGCGGCGCCAGCTCAAGCGATTGCGCTACTGCGCCGACGCGCTGTCGTCGCTGTTCCCGCCCTACGCCTGGAAGAACTACCTCCAGCGCATGAAGGCCGCGCAGGAGGCGCTGGGGGGGCTGCAGGACTGGAGCGTCGCCCATGCGTACTTCGAGGCGCGCCCGAACGCCGATGCAGGGGCGTGGTTTGCACGCGGCTGGCTCGCGGCGCAGCGCTCGGCGTGCATCGATGGCGCAGGGTTGGCGCTTGCCGCGATCGGCAAGCGCCCGCGCTTCCTGCGCTGATCAGGCCGCCAGGGCGTCAACCTCGATCGGCGCCTCGGTGCGGACCGGGTCGAGCGCTGCGCGACCGATGGCGCGGTAGTCGAACCCGTGCGAGCGCATCGAAGCTGGATCAAACAGGTTGCGCCCGTCGAAGATCACTGGCTGCTTCATCGATTCACGCAGGCGCTCGAAGTCCGGGCTGCGGAACTCGCGCCACTCGGTCACGATGACCAGCGCGTCGGCCGCGGCGGCGGCGGCATAGGGGTCGGGCGCGAATTCGAGGCCCAGGCGGCCTGCCCAGCGGCGTGCCGCGTTTGGCATCGCGACCGGATCGAAGGCGCGCACGCGCGCGCCGCGCTTCAGCAGCTCGTCGACCACGACCAGGCTCGGCGCTTCGCGCAGGTCGTCGGTGCCGGGCTTGAATGCCAAGCCCCACAGCCCGATCGTCACGTGGGTCAGAACCGCGCCGAAGCGCTCGACCACGCGCTCGGCCAGCAAAGCGCGCTGGCGGTCGTTGACGCGCTGCGTGGCGTCGAGCAGCGACAGCTCAACCCCATGGTCGCGGCCGATGCGAGCCAGCGCCTTGACGTCCTTGGGGAAGCAGGAGCCGCCCCAGCCGCATCCGGCATAGAGGAACTGGGTGCCGATGCGCGGGTCGGTACCGATACCCAGACGGACCTGCTCGACGTCAGCGCCCACGCGCTCGGCCAACGAGGCCATCTCGTTGATGAAGCTGATGCGCATCGCCAGCATCGCGTTGGCCGCGTACTTCGCGAGCTCGGCGCTGCGCACGTCCATCGCCAGCAGGCGGTCGCGATTGCGCAGGAAGGGCGCGTACAGCGCGCGCATCAGCAGCAGTGCCTGCTCGTCGTCGCTGCCGATCACCACCCGGTCCGGGCGCATGAAGTCCTCGATCGCGGCGCCTTCCTTCAGGAACTCGGGGTTGGAGACCACCGCGAACGGCACGCGCGCACCACGCCAGCGCAGCGCCTCGTTCACCGTGGCGCGCACGCGGTCGGCCGTGCCCACCGGCACGGTGCTCTTGTTGACGATCACCTTGTAGTCGTTCATGTGGCGGCCGATGCTCGCCGCAGCCGCCAGTACATGTCCGAGGTCGGCCGACCCGTCCTCGGCCGCCGGCGTGCCCACGGCGATGAAGATGAGGGTCGACCGGGTCACCGCCAGGGCCACGTCGGTCGTGAACGCCAGGCGACCGGCGCGCACGTTGCGCGCCGCGAGGTCGGCCAGGCCAGGCTCGTGGATCGGCATCTCGCCGCGACCGAGCGCGTCGACGCGTTCCTCGTCGACATCCAGGCCGATCACCGTGTTGCCCATCTCGGCCAGACAGGCCGCCGTCACCAGCCCCACATACCCCGCACCGATCACGCAGACTTTCATGGCGATTGCCTCCTGCGCCGATGCTCGCGATCACTGGTGACCGCGCGGTGAACACTGCGCGTCATTCCCATGACAGGCGCGTGTCATCCAGCCGTCACGCGGCCGCGCCAAGCTACCGGGTTTCTTCCACGCAAGGCAGGACATGGCGAAGGACTTCTCGACGATGGAGGACAGCAACCGCTCGTCCAACCCCAGCATCCATGAGCTGAGCGACCCGGCGCGCCGCGTGCTGCTGCGCACCGGCCTGGGCGCCACGGTGGCGGGCTTGCTCGCACCGCTGGCGGGCTGCGCCACGGGCGGCATAGGCAACTCCGGCCCGCTGGTCGGCTTCAAGAGCGTGCCCGTCTCCACCGCCGACACGGTGGTGGTGCCCGAGGGCTACAGCGTGCAGGTGATCGCGCCCTGGGGCGAGCCGGCCGGGATGTCAGGCGAGAACACGGCCTTCAAGTGGGACGCGAGCAACAGCGCCGCCGATCAGGAAACGCAGATCGGGATGCACCACGACGGCATCCACTACTTCGCACAGAACGGCTCCACGTCGGGCCTGCTGGTGATGAACCATGAGTACGTGGACGACGGGCTGCTGCACCCCGACGGCATGAAGACCTGGAACGCGGCCAAGGTGCGCAAGGCACAGGCCGCGCACGGCGTGTCGGTGATCGAGGTCGAGCAGAAGGACGGCCGCTGGTCGGTCGTGCGGCCCTCGCCCTGGGCGCGCCGCATCACCGCCAACACGGAGATGACGCTGGCGGGCCCTGCGGCCGGGCATGCGCTGCTGCGTACCGCGGCCGATGCCAGCGGCCGTCGCGTGCGCGGCACGCTCAACAACTGCGCGAGCGGCATCACGCCGTGGGGCACCTACCTCACCTGCGAAGAGAACTTCATCTTCTACTTCAATGGCGGCGACACGTTGTCACCGCACGAGCAGCGCTGGGGCCTGCGCAAGGGCGGCGCGGGCGGCTACCGCTGGCACGAGCACGACGAGCGCTTCGACGCGACGAAGCATCCGAACGAGCCGAACCGCTTCGGCTGGGTGGTCGAGATCGACCCCTTCAACCCGAGCAGCACGCCGGTCAAGCGCACCGCGCTGGGCCGCGCCGCGCACGAAGGCGCCACCACGGCCGTCACGAAGGACGGCCGCGCGGTGGTCTACATGGGCGAGGACGCGCGCTTCGAGTACATCTACAAGTTCGTGAGCCGCGACAAGGTCAAGCCCGGCGGCTTCAGCGAGAACGCCACCCTGCTCGACCACGGCACGCTGTACGTCGCACGCTTCGAGGCCGACGGCCGCGGGCGCTGGATCGCGCTCACGCACGGCCAGGGTCCGCTCACCGCGGCCAACGGCTTCGCCGACCAGGGCGAGGTGTTGATCAAGACGCGCCAGGCCAGCGACGCGCTGGGTGCGACCAAGATGGACCGACCGGAGTGGATCGATGTCGACCGCGAACGCTGGGTCTACTGCACGCTGACCAACAACAGCAACCGCGGCGGCGACAAGCAGCCCGGTACCGACACCGCCAACCCGCGCGCCAACAACACGATGGGCAACATCATCCGCTGGCGCGAAGACGGCGATTTCGACGGCACGAGTTTCCAGTGGAACCACTTCGTGCTCGCCGGCGACCCGGCCAACGAGCGCGCCGAGGCCAAGGGCAACGTCAAGGGCGACGCCTTCGGCTGCCCGGACGGCCTGTGGGTCGACGGCCGCGGCGTGCTGTGGATCCAGACCGACATGTCCACGTCGGCGATGGGCAAGGGCGAGCTGGCCCGGCTCGGCAACAACGCGATGCTGGCCGCCGACCCGAAGAGCGGCGAGATCCGCCGCTTCCTCACCGGCCCCGCGGGCTGCGAGATCACCGGCGCCACTGGCACGCCCGACGGGCGCACGATGTTCATCAACATCCAGCACCCTGGCGAGACGCCCTCCGAGCGCAACGACCCGGAGCAGCCGCGGCGCATCTCCAACTGGCCCGACTTCAACCCTGGCGGCCGCCCGAGGTCAGCCACCGTGGTAATCCGCAAGAACGACGGCGGGGTGATCGGAACCTGAATCCAAGTGCCGCCCGCCAAGGTCGGCGTTGTCACGGTTGCGTCACGAAGCCAGCACAGACTGGCTTGTGGATGTTCGTGTGATGAAAACGCCTGCCGACGACGACGCGCCCGAGACATGGGATTCGGGGGTGTGCGAAGCCCTGATCGACGAGTTGTGGTCGCTGCGCGGATCGATGATCAGCCAGGCCGCCCAACTTGATTGCGCCTCGCTCGGCATCGACCCGGCACATACGGCCAGCGCCATCAACCTGGCGCATTACCTGGCCATGCGTCGTGTCGACCTGCGTGAGTTGCAGGAACGACTCGCCTGGCTCGGGGTCTCGTCCCTCGGCCGCGCCGAGACCCATGTGCTGGCCAGTCTCGACAAGGTGCAGGGGATCCTGCATCGCCTGGCCGGTCGGCCGTGGCACAGCCTGACGCAGGACGAACCGGTGGGATCGCGGCGCGGCCCGGCCCTGCTGGAGCGAAACGCGGCCGCACTGCTCGGCAAGGCACCGCCCGATCGATCTGTCCGCATCATGGTGACGCTGCCCAGCGAGGCCGCCAGTGACGACGCGTTGATCGAGTCGCTGGTGAATGCGGGCATGGACATCGCGCGCATCAACTGCGCGCACGACACCGCGGCGCAATGGGGCTCGATGTCGGTGCGCGTGCGCAAGGCCGCGCGCCGGGCCGGGCGCCCGGTCCGCATCCTGATGGACTTGGGCGGCCCCAAGCTGCGGACCGGCCCGATTGCCGATGGTCAGGGCGTGGTCAAGCTCAGACCGCGGCGGGACATGCTGGGGGCGGTGACCGCCGCAGCCCGGCTCGGCCTGCGGGCCGCAGGGTCCGGGGCTGCGATCGATGGCGTCGATGCAGTGTTGGGCGTCGATCCTGCATGGCTGGAGCCTCTCGAGGTGGGCGACCGCATCGACCTCAAGGACGCGCGCGCGGCTTCGCGGCGGCTCACGGTCGTCGAGCGCCATGCCGGCGCCGTTGTGGCCGAGTGTTCTCACACGGCCTACCTGACTGCGCAGACCCGCTTGAAGTCACGCCGCCACAAGCACAAGGCGGCTGAGACGGCCCTGCACGACCTGCCCACGGCCCAGGGCACTTTGCACCTCCAGCGCGGCGATCTCCTGCATGTCGTGCCGCACGGCATCGGGCACGATGCGCAAGCGCCAGGCCCGGGCCGCAAGTCCAGCCCTGCCGTGATCGCGTGCACCTTGCCCGAGGCCTTGGAGCGGGTGCGCAAGGGCGAGCGGATCTGGTTCGATGACGGTCGCATCGGCGGCGTGATCCGGCGCAAGTTGAAGGGCCGGATCGAAGTCGAGATTACCCAGGCACGCGATGGTGGCGAGCGACTGGCGGCCGACAAGGGCATCAACCTGCCGGACACGGCCCTGGACCTGCCCGCGCTGACGGACAAGGACATCGAGGACCTCGAAGTCGCAGTGCGTCACGCCGACCTGATCGGCCTGTCGTTCTGCCAGTCCGCCGACGATGTGCGTGGCCTGCGGGCACGCCTCGTCGAGCGAGGCGGCGGCCATCTGGGCCTGATGCTGAAGATCGAGACGAAGCGCGGCTTCGAGCACTTGCCGGAGATGCTTCTGGCCGCGATGGCCTGCCCCAGTGCCGGCGTGATGATCGCGCGCGGCGATCTGGCTGTGGAGTGTGGCTACGAGCGCATGGCCGAGGTCCAGGAGGAGATCCTGTGGGCCTGTGAGGCAGCGCACATGCCCGTCGTCTGGGCGACCCAGGTCCTGGAGACGCTGGCCAAGACGGGGATGCCCTCCCGCGCTGAGATCACCGATGCCGCGATGGGCGAGCGTGCCGAGTGCGTGATGCTCAACAAGGGGCCGCACATCGTCGATGCGATGCGCACGCTCGCTGACATCCTGCGCCGCATGCAGGCGCATCAGTCGAAGAAGCGCCCCCTGCTGCGGGCGCTGAAGTCATGGGCCCTGAGACTCGAAGCCGCCGCGACCGCGCCGCCGATCAGTTCCCTGCCACGATCATCGACTCGAAGCTGAACACGCTGCGGCTGCGCGGATCGGCGCTGACCTCGACCCAATGG
>Ga0209797_10001143_pt1 | contig 13316 bp, 9 predicted proteins | sample DOMMetBare3Fresh_2_FD_187472 | JGI IMG/M metagenome (GOLD analysis project Ga0209797, IMG submission 187472) | Wetland sediment microbial communities from St. Louis River estuary, USA, under dissolved organic matter induced mercury methylation -... | ecosystem: Environmental > Aquatic >... | reverse complement strand
CGACCGGCTGTACGCCGAGGTGCGCGAGGAAATCCAGGACATGAGCGACTACCTCGACAGCGATTCGCTGCGCCGCCAGGCCAACACGGTCGTGCGGCTGACGGTGGTCACCACCTTCGGGTTGATCGGCACCGTCGTGACCGGATTCCTCGGCATGAACCTGTTCGCACTCGCCGAGTCGGGGGTCGCCGCTCGAATGCTCTACTTCCTGCTCGTGCTGGTGCCCGTGGCGGTGCTGACCGCCTACACGGTCGTCAAGTCCAAGCGGCTGTCCGATTTCCTCGAGGACCTGTCCGACGAACGCATGAGCGGCCGCGCCAAGCTCGCCTCGCTGATCGCGGTGTGGAAGGACCCGCGTCGCACCGGGGCAGCAGAGCGGCCTTGACGGCTACGGGCGGGCAGGACGTCGGCGCGATCGATCGCCTCGGCGTGGGGGTGGCGTCGGTGGCGGACAACCGCGTACGCCATGTCACGGGGCGACCACCTTCAGGTCGGGAAAGCCCATCAGCCTGAAGATCACGTAGTTCACCGCCGCCTCGCCCAATGAATCGGCGACGAGGACGATCTCGGCATATCGGGGCAGGCCGGCCTGGGCCAGCGTGTTCCAGATGTCCTTGGCCGGCTTGGGCATGCCGTCGGCATCGAGGAACCGTGCGTACGGCAGATGGAGCACGCGACCGTCCGGCATCCTGGCCGGCAATTGCGCGCCCGACGCGACGTAGACCCTGGGGTAGTCGCCCCGGGCGACCTTCGCGTCGGTGGCCGCGGGCTTGTCGCGCGGCAATCCCGCCGCCGCGGGCGAGGCCGAACCCGACGATGGCTCGGGCGGCCGGGCCGCGCCGGCCGCGGCGCTCGAGCGCGCAACCTCCTGGCCGAGTTCGGCCCAGCGCTCGATGCTGTCCAGGAAGACCGACACCTTGTGGTGTCCCAGGCGCTCCATGGCCAGGAAGGCCAGCGCCGAGCTCTCGTTCAGCCCACCGTCGGAGACCACCACCGCTTCATGCGAGCGGTCCACGCCGGCCTGGCCGAGCAGGGTCGCCAGTCTTTCAGGGTTGTCCTGGTGCACCTGGAAGGCCTGCGCGGGCACGTTCACCGCCAGCGGCACATGGCCTCTGCCGAACACGTCGGCGGGCCGCACGTCGACGATGCTCACGCGCGACAGCCCGAAGGCCTTCAGCATCGGGCTGCCCCAGGCCTTCAGCCACGCTGTGTCTCGGACCAGATAGGGCGCGCCATAGGTCCAGAACGGCAGGTCGCGCTCGTCCTGCAGCCAGCCCAGCTGGGACTCCTGGAAGAGCTTGACCTTGGGGTAGCCGAGCATGAACTTGAGGGCGAAGAACGGCACCGCGGCCGCGCCACCGCCGCCGCAGTAGGTGTGGATCTGCTGCTCGGGCCGGATGCCCAGATGGTCCAGCATCCGCCTGATCTCCTCGGGCGACTTGAAGGTCTTGTCCGCGTTGTAGAAGTCGGTGCTCGGCATCAGCGTGGCATGCGGCACATGGCCGGCCCGGTTGAAGAAGGCCGCACCGCCATAGAAGTAGCTCGGCTCCAGCGCCTCGAGCATGACGTGGTTGCGCGGGTCGCCGGTGGCCGCCAGGAACTCCGGCAGCCGCACCCGCACGTCCTGGTTCGGCGTCGCGAGGCGCACCGTGCCGGGCCGTGGCGTTGGCGTCGGTTCGCTGGTCACCGCACCGCCCGCCGAGCGCCACTTGGCCATGCCCCCATCCAGGATCAGCAGGTTCTCGGCCGGCAGTCCGTGGTGCAGCAGATCCCAGAACAGCCGGGTGGCCATGTAGGTGCCTCCCGGGTCGACGATGACGATCTGCAGCTCCGGGCCGACACCCCAGGCGCGCAGGCGCCGCTCGACCTCCGCCAGCGGCGGGTCCTGCGGACCGAAGAGGAACAAGTCGGCGTTGACCGCGCCCGGGATGTGCTGCTGCTTGTGCAACTGCGCAGGCGAGGCATCGAGGATCAGCAGGTCGGTGCGCGCCCGGTTCTTCTCGAGCCAGGCGACGCTGGCCAGGCGGCCCTGGATGCCCTCGGCGGCGATCGACGGCCGCGCGATCAGCAAGAGCACGGCCATCAAGGAAAGCAATGCCAGTCTCCCACCCTTCAACATCCCGACCTCCGTGGCATGGTTGGCGCAGTCGCTCGATGGGAAGATAGCCCTGCCTGGCCTGGCTGGCCAGCGGTTTGCGACGAGCTGCGGTCCGGCGAGGATGAACCGTCAGGTCCGGGGTGGGGGAACAGCGGCCCTGGCGCGCTCAGGCGGCCGGCAACCGGATGGCCGCGACGAGTTCATCGACCGAGCCACCCTTCGCGGCCAGCAGGGCCTCGAGCGCCGGCAGCAGCGGCCCCAGCCGCTCGTCGAGCGCCTCGCGCACGGTGTCGACCACCACCTGCGTGCTGCGTTCGATCTCGAGGTTCAGGCCGTCGTCGATGCGCTTGACGGCGAAGGTCGTCATGCGCAAGGTCTCGGGGATCAGCCAGACCTCGAACCAGCCGGCACGCCGGTCGACCTCGGCGACGGTGAGACTGGCGCCATTGACCGCGATGTAGCCCTTGGCGAAGACATAGCGCCTATGCGAAGGGGGCACCTCGATCCGCAGCACGCAGTTGTTCTCGGGCCGGCGGATGCCGACCAGCCGCGCCAGGCAGTCGACATGTCCCGACAGCGGATGGCCGCCGATCTCGGCGCCGTCCCGTGCCGCACGCTCGACGTTCAGGCCGTCGCCCAGCGCGAGCGAGCCCAGCGTGGTCAGCGCCAGGCTTTGCTGCATGACGTCGAAGCAGGCCCGGCCGGCGGCTGGCCGCGAGGTGACGGTCAGGCACACGCCGTCGCAGGCCACGCTGGCGCCGATCTCGAGGCCATCGTCGAAAGCCTCGGGCAGCGCGAGCTCGAAGCTGCGCAGGCCCGGACGGTCGGTGATCGCGGCCACGCGGGCCACGCCCTGGATGATTCCGGTGAACATGGGTGCGATTATCCGGGCTCGGCGCCGCGTGCCGCCGGCCCGGCCCCCCGAGGAGGTCCCACCATGCCCACGTCCGATTCCCCGGTCCGCGTCGACATCGACGGCCACGTCGCCACCGTCACGCTGTCGCGCCCGGCTCGCCGAAATGCCGTCGACGGGCCGACCGCGCTCGCGCTGCGCGAGGCCTTCGAGCGCTTCGAGGCCGACGACGCGCTGCGCGTGGCCGTCTTCACCGGCGACGGCGGCCACTTCTGCGCCGGCGCCGACCTCGCCGCGCTGGCCGATCCGGCGCGGCGCAACGCGATCGAGCCCACCGGCACCGGTCCCGGCCCGATGGGGCCGACGCGGATGAGCTTCGCCAAGCCCGTGGTCGCGGCGATCGAAGGTTATGCCGTCGCCGGTGGCCTGGAGCTGGCACTGATGTGCGACCTGCGCGTGGCCGGCCGCAGTGCCACCTTCGGCGTGTTCTGCCGGCGCTGGGGCGTGCCGCTGATCGACGGCGGCACGGTGCGGCTGCCGCGGCTGGTCGGCATGGGCCGTGCGCTCGACCTGATCCTCACCGGCCGCCCGGTGGGCGCCGACGAGGCGCTGGCGATCGGCCTGGCCAACCGTGTCGTCGACGATGGCCAGGCCCTGGCCGTTGCCCAGGCCCTGGCACGCCAGATCGCGGCCTTTCCGCAGGCCTGCCTGCGTGCCGACCGCGCCTCGGCCGTCGCGCAGTGGGACCTGCCGCTGGCGCAGGCGCTGCAACGCGAAGGCGCCGGCGGCTACGGTGTCGTCGCCACCGAGGGGCTGGCCGGCGCGGCGCGCTTCGCCGGCGGCGAGGGGCGGCACGGCACGTTCGGGCCTTCGGGCGACTGAGCACGCCCAGGGCGGGGCTGGGCCAAGCCCGGTCCCGCCAGACATCAAGCAAAGTGGCAGAGCCACGTTTGCGCGATTCCAGGTCGCGTTCAGTGGTGTGCCGCTGTGCGTGCGGCCCGATTTCAACCGTCGGACCAAACACATCGAACGGTATCGAAGCGCCCGTTGGCCGACATTGGGCTGAGACGGCTTGCCGGCATCGCTCGGCTCGGAAAGGCAAGCAGTCTGGGCAAGAATCACGCATGCCTATCGAGGTCGCCGCGCTGCAAACGAGTTCCGTGCCCAATGAGGAGGGCGACTCCGAGGCCGCCATCTCCACCGAGGCCGCCTGGCGCGCGATCGTCGGCAAGTACCGCGGCGCGGATGATCGCATCGCCGCCTGGCAGCTGGCCAATACGGTGCTGCCCTACCTCGCGCTGCTGGCGGTGATGTTCCATTCGCTGCGCGGCCCGTATGCCGTGACGTTGCTGTTGGCCGTTCCCGCGGCGGCATTGCTGGCGCGTGCTTTCGTCCTGTTCCACGACTGCGGGCACGACATACTGTTCTCGCGCCGCCGCGTCAACGATGCGGTCGGCATCGCGCTGAGCCTGCTGGTTTGGGAAGCGTTCCACTACTGGCGATTCATCCACGCCACGCACCACGCCACCTCCTCGGACCTTGATCGCCGTGGCACCGGCGACTACGACACGCTGACGGTCGACGAGTACCTGGCTCTGCCCCCGGCCAAGCGCTACGCTTATCGCGTCTCGCGCCACCCGGTCTTCCTGTTCCTCGTGCTGCCGTGTTTCAAGTTCACGCTCTACAACCGTCTCAGGCCGCGCCCGGCACCGCAGCCGGCCTGGCGCAGCGTGCCACTCACCAACCTCGCGCTGGTGGCCGTCTACGGCACCGCCATGTGGTGGCTGGGTTGGCGCGAAGTGCTGTTGGTGTTGCTGCCGGTGTTCTGGTTGGCCAGTCTGATCGGCCTGTGGCTCTTCTACGTGCAGCACCAGTTCGAGCAGTCGTGGTGGGCCCGGCACGACGATTGGAACTACTTCAAGGCGGCGCTGCTTGGCTGCTCGTACTACCGGCTGCCGCCGCTTCTGAACTGGTTCACTGCAAGCATAGGCTACCACCACATCCACCACCTCTCGCCGCGCATTCCCAATTACCGGCTGGCGCAATGCCACAACGAGCAGCCGGCCTTGCAGGGAGCGCCGACACTGACGCTGAGGGACAGTCTGCGATCGCTGCGCTGTCATCTGTGGGACGAGGCGCAGGGCCGCATGGTTGCCTTCGGGTCGCTGCGCCAGCCGCCACCAAGCCCCGCAAAGCCGCCGAGCTGAACGACATCGCTACAGTGAGCGGCCCATGAAGGCTGATGACTCCAGCAGCGCGCAAACCGGCACCCGTACGGGCGCCGGCATGCCCCTCGTCGCCGGCACGCCGCAGGCCGAGGCCGCGATGTCGCTGCTGGGGGTGGCGCCGGTGTTTCAGAGCTTTCACGCCGCCGATCTGGCCGCGCTCATCGAGCGCTCGCATGACCTGAAATTCATCGACCATGCCGACGGTACCGACATCGTGCGCGAGGGCGAACCGGCCTCGCGTCTGCTCGTGCTGCGCAGCGGCTCGGCGCGGGTGCTGAAGCGCAGTGAGGGCGGCGACGAGTACGAGGTGAACCGGCTCGGCCCGGGCGACTGCATCGGTGAGCTGGCACTCATCGATCCGGCCCCGCGCTCGGCCACTGTGCGCGCCGACGGCCCGGTGGAAGTGCTGGCGATTCCCATCGCCGACATGCTTGCACTGGCAACCGAGCGGCCCGGCTTTGGCGTCGGCCTGCTGGGCATGGCCCGCCTGGTCGTCGAGCGGTTGCGCAACTCCACCAGCACCGTGGTGCAGTCGCTCGAACGCGCGCTGCATGAAGAGCGCACGCGCAGCGCGATGGGCAAGTTCACCTTCACTTTGATCGTCACCTACTCGCTCTACACCTGGGTGCTGGGCACCGCCACTCAGGTCAAGCAGGCTTTGGGCCGCAGCGAACTCGTCACCCTGCCGGCGGTGATCATCACGGTGGCGATGCTGTTCTGGTTCATGCACTCTTCGGGTTACCCGGCGGCTTTCTTCGGCCTGACGCTGAAGAACGTACGCCGCCACCTGCTCGAGGCGCTGGCGCTGACTCTGCCGCTGATGGCGCTGGCGGTGCTGCTCAAGTGGTGGCTGGTACAGCACGTGGCGTCGATGGCCGGCCAGCCACTCATTCAGATGGGCGCGCCTGCGGCACCCGGGCTGCCGGCCAGCACGTTCAACCCATGGCTGGCGTTGGCCTATGTGATCTTCGCGCCGCTGCAAGAACTCATCTACCGAGGCGGCCTGCAAGGGGCGCTCGAGCATTTCCTCACCGGGCCCTGGCGGCGGGCGCTGGCCATCGTCGGCTCCAACATCATCTTCTCGGCCGCGCACCTGTACATCTCGCCGGGCCTGTCGATCAGCGCCTTCGTCGCCGGGCTCTTCTGGGGCTGGCTCTACGCGCACCAGCGTGGCCTGGCCGGCGTGTCGCTGTCACACATGCTGCTGGGGTTCTGGGCCTTCGAGATCGTCGATCTGGGTGTGCTCGAGTGAGCCTCCTGCCAGCAGCGGACAGCCGCTCGGCGCAGCCGCCAGCTTGCGATCGATGATCCCGGCCGACATCGTGCGCAAATAGGTCGCGATGGTCTCCACGCGGATCTTCACCGAACCCGCCGGCTTGGTGGCGTCGAGGTCCTGGAACGAGAAGAAGAGCGTGCCCGAGCTCTCGACGATGCGCTGCACTGGCGTGTAGGTCGGCTGGTCCATGCCGCACTCGTAGGACGACAGCCGCACCACGCAGGCCACCCAGGGCATGCGCGCCGCAAACTTGGCGCCCCACAGGATCTCATTCGTATTCGCGCTGTACGAAGAGGGCCAGACGTCGGCGATGTCGAGCGGCGACTTGATGCGCCCCACATCCAGGTCGGCGCGGAACATCCATCGCAGGAGCGCCTCGTCGGTGGGCAGGTATTGCGACCATAGCACCGGATAGCCACAGCCTTGCAGGTCGACTTCGATCTCGTGGCCAATGCCCGGGTCCATGTGGTACGGGCGGGCCAGCACCAGCAGACAGGGCTGATTGGTGCGCGCGCACTGCTCGAGGATCTCGAGCGAGCGCGCTCGAATGCGCGCGCCGAAGTCGGCTAGCGCCTGCATGCCCGCACTAACTGCGCGCTGGGTTTCGGCGCTGCTCAGGCCAGGAAGCACAGGCTTCAACGCCGCGTGCAGCTGGCGTGCCGCGAGCCGCGGCTCGTCGAGGTTGACCAGCGGCGCGACGTGGCGCACGCCATGCTCGGCGAACGCATCGCCGCTGCACTCGAAGCCGGCGCGGATGTTCTCGGGTGCGGCCATCACGCGCGGGCAGCTCAGCGAGCCAATCACATGTCCGTCCAGGAACGAAGGCAGCGCGGCGATCATCGGCGTGATCAGGATATCGATCGGCCGCTTGTCGCGCGCCAGCAACTCGCCGTAGTGGCCCGACATGCACTTCACCGGGTAGCAGCAGTCCACCGTGCCGCGGCCCATGCCGAACTCGCGGCCCTGCTCGTTGGAGGTGTCGGACGAGAACTCGATGCGCCGCGGATCGATGCCCAGCGCCGTTAGAAAGCCGACCCAGAACTGGTGCGTGGACCACAGGTTCAGCGTGCGCGGCAGGCCCACGCGCAGCAGCTCGCGCGGCTTGGCCAGCGGCGCCGACGACGCCACGCCTTCAGGCGACGCCGACGCCGGACCCCGCACGAACCGGCTTGAAGGCCTGGTCGCGAACCATCTGAGCAATGTTCGGGTGTGCATGCCTGACGCTTTCGAGTTCGGCTTTGACGATCTTCATCTCACCCGGGTCTTCGACCAGCCCCTTGGGGCAGGTATTGCCGCTGATGACGCGTGTCCAGCCGGCGGCCAGTGGCACCTTGCTCCACGGGCGCCCGGCCGCGCCGTCGAGCTTGACGTCGATGAAGGTCCGGCGGCAATTGACCGCACACCAGTGGCACACGGTATCTTCGGTGGTGGTGCTGACATGTTGCAGGGCCGCGATGGCCTCGTGGCCGCGAAACCTGGAGCGTGGTCGGGACGCCAGCCCGCGCGCACGCGCCGCGTGCTCCTGCCGCGCCGCCAACGCCGCGCCGATGGCACCGGCCTCTCCGCAGTGCGGGTGCACCACCACCTCGGCGTCGGGCACCTTGGTGCGGATGAAGTCGACCTGCGCCTTCACCACCGCCAGGTTGCGATGCGTGCCGCCTTGCAGCACGAATTTGCGCCCGGCCGCGGCCAGGTTCTGCAACTGCCCGGCGTAGACCCACACGTTCAGCGGCAGCACCGCCGCCAGTGAGGCCATGATCTCCTCAGCCGACCAGCCCTTGCGCTGCTGGTTCACGATGTCGGACTGCAAGAACACGCCACAGCCCATGGCCAGCGCCGGCATGGTGCGCGCGGTGAAGGCACGCTCGCCATACTCGGCCAGAGGTACATCGTAGCGTTCGGCCACGCCTTGCAGGAAGGCGCCGTTGCCCGAGGAGCACTGCGAGTTCAGGCGGAAGTCCGACACCGTGCCCTGGCGCAGGATCATGATCTTCACGTCGCAGCCGCCGACGTCGCAGATCACGTCGGCATCGGGGAAGAAGTGCAGCGCCGCGGTGGCGTGCGCCACCGTCTCGACCACGCTGAAATCGGCGCCGACGATGTCGCGCAGCAAGTCTTTGCCGTAGCCAGTGAGACCCAGCGCATCGACGTGCTCGAAGCCGGCCTCGCGCACCTGCCGCATCAGCGCCTTGGCATCCTCGATCGGGTTGCCGGCCGAGGGCTCATAGAAGCTGGCCAGCAAGCGAGCCTCATCATCGAGCAGCACCGCCTTGGCCGTGGTGCTGCCGAAGTCGCAACCGAGGAAGACACTGCTGGCTTCGTCGTCGGCGCGCCCATCGAACGGGGCAGGCGCGGCGCAGGCGCTGCGCTCGCCGCGCACGCCGTACTCGCGCAGGAACGCCTGCAAGTCGTCGGTTCCGCGCACCAGGCCGCCTGCTCCTTCGCGCGCCTTGTGCTCCCACTGGCCGTGCGCGATCCAATGTTCGAGGTCGGCCGTGCCTGCATAGAGACTCGTACCGGCTGCCTCACCCTCGGCTACGGCCACGCAGCCCAAGCAGGCGTAGTACAGCGCCTGCTCGGGTACCTGAACGGGGTCCACGCCTGCGGGCACCTGCACGCCGCGCTCGGCCCATAGTTCGCGCAGGTGGTGGCGCCAAGCCTGCTGCAGCCCTGCGAAGAAGAGATTCGGTCCGCCGAGCAGCAGCACGCCGGGCATCGGCACGTTGCCCTTGGTCAGCGTGGCCAGGTTCTGGTGCACCACCGCTTCGAACAGGCTGGCGATGATCTCCTGCACCGGCACGCCCGCCTTCACCAGCGAGTTGGCGTCGGACTCGGCGAAGATGCCGCACTTGCTGCTCACCTTGTGCAGCGTCAGGCCTTCGTAGGGCATGACGGCAAGTTGCTCGGTGGCGATGTGCAGCTTGCGCGCCGTCTTCTCGACGAAGGTGCCGGTGCCGCCGCTGCACGCCGACTGCATGAACACCTGCTTGCCCTTGCCATTGCCGGCCGGCGTGAAGAACAAGGTCTTCATATCCTCGCCGCCGATCTCGGAGACGAAGTGCACCTCGGGATGCAGCTGCTCCACCGCCGCTGCCACCGCCACCACCTCCTGCACGAACTTGCCGCCCAGACGCGGCGCGAGCAACCCGCCGCCCGAGCCAGTGACATAGAGGCGATCGCGCCCTGGCCTCAGGCCGCATTCACGCTCGAGCCGCTGGAGGAAGTCGAGCGCCGTCTCCGCCTGCCTGGTGTGGTGGCGCTGGTAGTGTTGCCACAGCAGCTTGCCGCCCTTCACCGCCACCGCCTTGATGGTGGTGGAGCCGAGGTCGAGGCCGACGGTGATCATGCGCGTGCCAACGCCGACTGCGCCCCGCCGCGGTCGCGCAGCGACGCCAGGTGCAACGCGAAGTTGGCCGCAGCGCCGGTGACGCCGTGGTGCGGGATCACGGCCGTGGCACGGCTCAGTTGCGGATGGCGCGCCGCGATCTCGCGCAGCTGCGCTTCGGTCAGGCCGATGCGCGCAAGCACGCCTTCGTACTCGCGCAGCGCGCGCTTGCGCGCCTCGGTCAGCACCATCTGGCATCGCGAGAGCGCATGGACTTCGGCGTCGCCCTTGATCTCGATGGGCGCGTACAGCAGATCCGGATGTCTGCCCAGCACGCCGGCCATCGCACCCACGCTCATCGTGTTGGGCATGCACGAATAGGGCGACAGCTCGCAGATCATGTGCGCCTTGTGGTGCAGATGCGCCCACAGCGCCTTGCCCACCAGCATGTCACCTTCGCCGCCGTTAAGCCGGCTGTGGAACCATGGCGCGGCCAGCGCGCGCAGTTCCTGCTGCTGAGGCAGCGCACGTGGCGCGCCGCCCAGTGCTTTGCGCATGCGGCCGTGCGTCCACAACAGCAGCCGCTGCGCCAGCCGCAGCGCCGCGGCACTGCGGCGCGCACCGGGTCTGATGCCGATGCGGTCCTCATGGTCCTGCACGGCCAGTCGCATCAAGTAATCCAGCCACACGGTGATGGCGGCCGGGTAGACCTCGGCACCCTCGGCCTCGAGCCAGCGGTGGATGTGGTGATTGGGCTCGCCTTCCACCGTCTGCAAGTAGAACTCGCCGGTAATCTTGACCACCGGCTTGACGCGCAGGCGGTCGAGCTCGATGTCCTCGAAGCGCCGCCGCACGTCCTTCATCGCATCGACGAAGTAGCCGGTGCCCAGATGCCACAACGCGTTGCCCAGGCCTCGCCCGCCGCGCTGCGGGCGCGCGCGGAAGACACGTTGCAGGTCATCGACGGCCGCGCGCACCACGCGGTCGGTCTCGCCGGCGATTCGCTCGTAGGGCCGCACGCGGTATTCGAGATCCTGGATGACGTCGGTGAGCACGATGGACCATACCGCGCCCAGCGTGGCCGGCAGGTTCAGCTCGAGGCCGCCGCCGGGGGCGGCGCCCTGGTCGATGCCGTCCTGGCCGAGCAGGAACATGCGGAACGCCTCCAGCCCCGCGTTGCGCAGCGCCAGCTCGTAGCTCTGGTGGTACTGGCCGAAGCGGCAGGCGCCGCAGGAGCCGGCGGTGACGTAGACGTATTGCTTGGCCACTTCGTCGGCGCCGATGCGTTGCACCTCGCGGCGCAGGAAGTTGGCCAGGCTGCCGGTGGTGAAACTGGTGGGGCTGCACTGGCCGATATCGGCCGCCTCGCGCCCGGCCATCAGGTCGGCCAGCGTCGCTGTGGGCAGGATCTGCGCCCTGTGGCCCATGTTCTCGAGCACGCCCTGGAACAAGCGCTCCACGCGCCAATGCAGGTTGCCGATCAACAGCGTCACCTGCCCGCGTTCGGCGAGGGTGAAGGGTGCGGGGCGATACGCCTGGTAGGGTTCGCCGGGCGTACGAGATGCAACTGCGCTTGGCGCGGGTGATGCGGAGAAATTTCGCGGGCGCGGTGCAACGCGGCTGTTCTCGGCGACGATGCGAATCGTGCGAGCAGGGCGCGCGGCTTGCCGGGTCATGCGAATCTTCTCTAATCGCCTCAATCTGAAACAATGTACCCGGCATGATCCCGGGCACTGTGGGTGATGACCCGACGGCCATTGTGGGTTCGCGTCCGCTTCCCACCCCAACCACTTTTGAGGATGCCCCCGGTTCTGCTGACCAGTCTGTTCTCCGCCGTGCTGCGCACGCTGCGCTGGCTCGGCTGGCCGCGGGCGCTGGTGCGGTTGAACGTGGGTGAGGTGGGCAGCTATGCCGCCGGCATCGCCTACATGCTGCAGGCGCGCAAGTGGACGCTGCTGCGCGGCGCACCCGCCTGGCCGGTCGTACACGCCGCCTGGGCGGGCGCCGAGGGCGACACGGCGCTGCGCGACGCGCTGGCAAGCCGGCTGCACGCCAGCGATCAACTCGAACTCATCGCCGACGGCGCCGCCGGCTTCGCGCGGCGCGAGGCGCTTTATGCCGACGCCAGGCAAACCATCGCCATCGCCAGTTACTACCTGCAGTCCGACGACACCGGCCGCGCCACCGTCAATGCGCTGGCTGCCTGCGTGCAGCGCGGCGTTCGGGTGCGGCTGCTGGTCGATCGCTTCATGACCTTCAAGAAGACGCAGGAGGTGCCGGACTTGCCGGCCTTGCTGGCGCATGCGCAAGCTGCCGGCATCGAGCTGCGCCAGTGGCACGACCCGCAACGACCTTACGACAGCAACCACCGCAAGATGATCGTGATCGACGGCGCCGCCGCGGGCGCCGGCGACTCGCCGGTGGCGCTGGTCGGCGGGCGCAACTTCGCCGACCACTACCGCGGCGACGCGTGGCGCGATGTCGATCTCGTGCTGCGCGGCCCGTCAGTGGCGCCGCTGGCCGAGGTCTTCGAGGCCGTATGGGCCGGCGCAGCGCCGGCGGCCAGCGGCGGCGACCCGCCACATCCCGTGCCGCCGTGGGTGGATCAGGTGCCCGCCCGGATCCTCACCGACCCGATGATGCGCTTCGTGCTCGCCGCCACCGGCGCGGCGCGCAACAGCGTGGCGATCGAGCTGGCCTACTTCGTCGCGCACGAGCCGCTGTGCGGCGCCCTCGTGCGCGCCGCGCAGCGCGGCGTGCACGTGCGATTGCTCACCAACTCGGCCGAGTCCAACGACCTGCCCTTCGCCACTTGGACCACCTATGAGGGTGTGCGTCGCCTGCTCGAAGGCGGCTGCGAAGTGCATCTACGGCGCGGCGCCGGGCGCACGCTGCATTGCAAGTACGTGGTGATCGACGGGTGCTGGGTCAGTTTCGGCAGCCACAACCTGGACTACTTCTCACCGCGCCTGTGCTGCGAGACCAACCTCGTCGTGCACGATGAGCGCTTGGGCACGATGCTGCTAGGCTTCTTCGAAACCGGGTGGGCCGAGGCCGCACCGGCCACCACCCACGAGGTGCAGCAGTTCCTGCAGCGCGCCGGGGCGCAGCGGTGGTTCGATCGCCTCTTCCGGGACTTCCAATGATGGCGAGCGGCGCACGAGCGTCGAGCCGCACGGCAGCTGCGCTGCTGGTCGGTGCGGTGCTCAGCGGCTTCGACGCCGGGGCCGTCGGCTACGTGCTGCCGGCGCTGCGCGCGACGACTGCGATCGATGCGCAGGGGGCGTCGTGGTTGGTGTCAGCATATGTGGCGGCGATGCTGGTGGGCATCTTGCTCGCCGGCGCAGCGGTGGCCCGCTTCGGCGCGTTTCGGTTGTTTCAGGTCTGCCTCATGCTGGCTGCGGCCGGTGCGCTGCTTGCGCTCACCGCGCCGGGCCTGCCCGCGGTACTGGCTGGGCGCAGCCTGCAAGGCCTTGGCCAGGGCCCGCTGCTGCCCTTGGCCGCCACCCTGGTGGCGCAACACTGGCCAACCGGGC
>Ga0209797_10001142_pt1 | contig 13318 bp, 8 predicted proteins | sample DOMMetBare3Fresh_2_FD_187472 | JGI IMG/M metagenome (GOLD analysis project Ga0209797, IMG submission 187472) | Wetland sediment microbial communities from St. Louis River estuary, USA, under dissolved organic matter induced mercury methylation -... | ecosystem: Environmental > Aquatic >... | reverse complement strand
TGATCAAGGTCGGCGCGGCCACCGAGACCGAGTTGAAGGAACGCAAGATCCGCGTCGAGGACGCGCTGCACGCCACCCGCGCGGCGATCGAGGAAGGCATCGTGCCCGGCGGCGGCGTGGCGCTGCTGCGTGCGCGGCGTGTGCTGTCCGGCCTGCGCGGCGCGACGCTGGACCAGGACTCGGGCCTGCGCATCGTCGAGCGTGCGCTCGAGGAGCCACTGCGGCGGATCGTCGTCAACGCCGGCGACGAGCCCTCGGTGGTGCTGCACCGGGTCGACGAATCGGGCGAGTACGCCTTCGGCTACAACGCCGCCACGCGCGAGTACGGCGATCTGCTTCAGATGGGGGTCATCGATCCCGCCAAGGTCACCCGCCTGGCATTGCAGAACGCGGGCTCGATCGCGGGCCTGATCCTCACCACCGATTGCATGATCGCCAACGCGCCGGCGCCCGTCTCCGGACCGGGCTCGGGCGTGCCGGCCGCAGCGCCGGAGTTCTGACCCCCACGCTCACCAGGCCCGCACGCGCCCGGTGTCCAGGTGCACGAAGCGTTCGTGCGGATAGTAGCCCACGCCGCCGCCGTGCAGCGAAGTGGCGGCGTCGCGCAGGTCGGCCAGCGAGGCGTCGGCCAGACGCACGTCGATGGCACGGCCCTGCAGGTGCAGGCTGTTCCTGGCCGCACCGCCGCCGCGCTGCGCAGGGGTGGTCATCGGGTGAAACCGGCGCCGTCGCCCGGGTGTCGATGCATGGGTTGGCATTGTCGGTGCCGCGTCCTCGTGCGGGCCACCGCGGCGGCGCCTGCGGCCCGAGCCGGGCTTGCGAATTCGCAAGCGCCAGGCCCGGTGCATGCCTAGCATGAGCCTTGGGCGACTGCCGCGGCGAGCGGGTCCAGCGCTCGCGCGCAGCGCCTTGAGGGCAGAGGCCGCACGCATGCGGGGGACGATGTGAGCGAGTGGCGCAAGGAACATCGGTTCACGGGCCGGCTGGTGATGGTCGGCTTCGGCAGCATCGGGCGGGGTGTGCTGCCGCTGCTGCTGCGCCACCTGGAGATGTCTGCCGAGCAGGTGCGGCTGGTCTGCGCCACCGACAAGGGCCTGGACGCGGCGCGAGCGATGGGGGTGCACCTGATCGCCTCGCCGATCACGCCCGAGAACCTGGCGCAGGTGCTCGAGCCGCTGATCGGCGCCGGCGACTTCCTGCTCAACCTGTCGGTCGATGTCAGCAGCGTGGCGCTGATCGAGTTCTGCCAGCGGCGCGGCGCGCTCTATCTCGACACCTGCATCGAGCCCTGGGCCGGCGGCTATGTCGACGCCGGCGAGCCGCCCGAGCTGCGCACCAACTATGCGTTGCGCGAGGAGGCGCTGGTCCTGCGGCGACCGGGGGTCGATGCGCCGACGGCCGTGCTCACCCACGGCGCCAACCCGGGCTTGGTGACGCACTTCGTCAAGCAGGCGCTGCTCGATCTGTCGGTCGAGTGCGGCACCAGCTTCGATCGGCCGCACAGCCGCGAGTGCTGGGCGCGGCTCGCGCGCTGCCTCGACCTGCGGGCGATCCACATCGCCGAACGCGACACCCAGTTGGCGGCGCAGCGCAAGGCCATCGGAGAGTTCGTCAACACCTGGTCGGTCGATGGCTTCGTCGGCGAGGCCTGCCAGCCGGCCGAGCTGGGCTGGGGCAGCCACGAGCGGCAGTTCCCTCCCGACGCGATGCGCCACGACAGCGGCTCGCGCGCCGCGATCTACCTTCGCCGGCCAGGGGCAAGCACCCATGTCCACAGCTGGACGCCGCAGGCCGGGCCGCAGCACGCCTTCCTGATCACGCATGGCGAATCGATCTCGATCGCCGACCTCCTGACGATCGGCGATCCCGGGCGGCCCGAGTACCGGCCGACGGTGTTCTATGCCTACCATCCCTGCGACGACGCGGTGCTGTCGCTGCATGAGCTGGCCGGCCGCAACTGGCAGATCCAGCCCTACAAGCGCGTGCTCAAGGACGAGATCGAAGAAGGCAGTGACGAGCTCGGCGTGCTGCTGATGGGGCATGAGCGCGGCGCCTACTGGTATGGATCCGAGCTGTCGATCGAGCAGGCCCGCGTGCAGTGCCCGCACAACAGCGCCACCAGCCTGCAAGTCGCCGCGGCGGTGATGGCCGGCGTGGTGTGGGCGATGAGGAATCCGCGACGTGGCATCGTCGAACCCGAGGACCTGCCCTTCGACGAGATCCTCGCGCTGTGCCGGCCCTACCTCGGCGAGATGGTGGGCGTGTTCACGCACTGGACGCCGCTGGACGGACGCGGCCGCCTGTTCGACGAAGACCTCGACCGCAGCGACCCCTGGCAATTCAGGAACTTCAGGATGGGGTGACGGGCCGAGCCTGGCCCATCAACGGAAAGGCAGACGATGGACAAGACATGGATCGTGGTGGCCAATGCCTCGCGGGCCCGCATCTGGGAGCAGCGAGTGCCCGGAGGCAAGTTCACCGAAGTGGCGGGCCTGGTCCATCCGGCCAGCCGCCAGAGTGGCAGCCAGCTCAGCGAGGACCGGCCCGGCCAGTCGCACCGCAGCCTGGGCGCCTCGTCGCCCGGCGGCACGGCGTACGAGCCGCGCAGCGACGCGCGGCACAAGGAGCACGGGCGCTTCGCGCACGAGATCGCCGAACATCTCGACGCCGCCTTGAACCGGCAGGCGCTGGGCGCGCTGATGCTGGTGGCGTCCAACCCCTTCCTCGGCGAGCTCAAGGCGCAGCTGAGCGCCCCGGTCGCGCAGCGGCTGACCCAGGCCATACCCCACGATCTGAGCGGCCTGGGGGCGAACGAACTCAAGCGGCGGCTGGCGGAGTTGATGGCCGTGCCGGGTTGACCCGAGGGTCGAATCGGATTCAGGCCACCGACGGCCGGCCTGCGGCGTGCCGCACCAGCCACTTGCGCGCTTCCTCCAGCGCGCCCATCGCCAGCGCCATCAACCCGCAGGCCAGCCACACCGACGGCGGCAGCGCCGCGGTGCCGAACAGCCGCTGGCCCCCGGGGGTGTAGACGATGGCCGCGATCAGCACGAGCTCGCAGCCCACGCCCCACAGCAGCCAGCGGTTCAAGCCCAGGCCCAGCGCCGATCGCCGCTCGTCGCGGCACAGGAACACGTTGACCACCTGCGCCATCACGATTCCCGCCAGGCAGGCGGTGGTGGCCTCGAGGTAGAGCGCGTCGCCGCGGCCGAGCACCTGGCCGCTCGACCAGCCGCCGGCGTGGAGCACGATGAAGAACGCCGCCATCGCGATCGCCGCTTCCATCGCGCCGAGGAAGAGGTAGGCGCGCACCAGCAGTGGCGCGTGCAGCAGTCGCTCGTCGCGCCGCCGCGGCGGTCGAGTCATCAGGCCCGGATGCGACGGCTCGGCGCCCAGCGCCAGGGCCGGCAGCATGTCGGTGCCGAGGTCGACGGCGAGGATCTGGATCACCGTCAGCGGCAGCGGGATCTTGAACAGCACGAACGCCAGGTAGGGCACCAGCTCGGGGATGTTGGAGCTCAGGATGTAGGTCAGGAACTTGCGGATGTTGTCGAACACCGCCCGGCCTTCCTCGACCGCGTGGACGATGCTGGCGAAGTTGTCGTCGAGCAGCACCATGTCGGCGGCCTGCTTGGCCACGTCGGTGCCGGTCAGGCCCATCGCGATGCCGACATCGGCGGCCTTCAGCGCGGGCGCATCGTTGACGCCGTCGCCGGTCACCGCGACCACCTGCCCCTTGGCCTGCAGCGCCTGCACGATGCGCATCTTCTGCTCGGCGCTGACGCGCGCGAAGAGCAACTCGGGGGCGTCGAGTGCGAGCTGCAGTTGCGCCGCCGTCATCTGCGCCAGCTGCTCGCCGCGCACCACGCTGGGCGCCGCGGTGCGCACCAGGCCGATCTCGCGCGCGATCGCGAGCGCGGTCTGCGGATGGTCGCCGGTGACCATCAGCACCCGGATGCCGGCCTCGGCGCAACGCCGGATCGCCGCCGGCACCTCGGGCCGCGGCGGGTCCTCGATGCCCACCAGACCGAGCAGGATCAGCTCGCGTTCGTCGGCCGGGTCGTCGATGTCGGCGCCGGCCTCGAGCTCGCGCCAGGCCACCGCGAGGACGCGCAGGCCGGCGTGCGCCATCTCGTCCTGCGCCTGCAGCCACTGCCGGCGGGCGGCCCCGTCGAGGCCATCGGCGCCGGGGGACCGCTCGGTGCGGGTCGCCACCTCGAGCAAGGATTCCAGCGCACCCTTGCAGTACAGCAGTTGGCGCTTGCCGTCGCGGCACAGCACCGACATCCGGCGCCGTTCGGCATCGAACGGGATCTCGCCGACGCGCTCGGCCGCCGAGGGACCGGCCAGTGGCGCGGCGAACTCGACCAGCGCCACTTCCATCGGATCGCCGAGCCAGCCGTCGATGGCATCGCGCCGCGTGGGCTTGAGGTCGTGGCAGTGGCGCAGCGCCTCGAGCAGCACCGGATGCGTGGCGGCCAGTGGCGTGCCGGGCCGCCATTCATGCGGCAACTGCCGCCCGTCGGCGACGAACAGGCGGCGCACGGCCATCCGGTTCTGCGTCAGGGTGCCGGTCTTGTCCGAGCAGATCACGGTGGTCGCGCCCAGTGCCTCGACCGCGGGCAGATGCCGCACCAGTGCATTGCGGCGGGCCATGCGCTGGGTGGCCATCGCCAACGACAGCGTGACGGTGGGCAGCAAGCCTTCTGGAACGTTGGCCACGATGATGCCGATGCCGAACATCAGCGCCGCCCAGACGGTCAGGCCCATGGCCTGGCCGATGGCGAAGAACACCACCCCCAGCGACGCGGCGAGCAGCGCCACCCAGCGCGACAGCCGGGCGATCTCGCGTTGCAGCGGCGAAGCGGTCTCGGCGCCGGACTGGGTGAGGTGCGCGATGCGGCCGAACTCGGTGTGCATGCCGGTGGCATAGACCAGCGCCTGCGCGGTGCCGGCGCTCACCGCGGTGCCGGCGAGCACGAGGTTGCGGGCGGTGAGCGTGGTGGCGTCGCCGCTGGGCTGGGCATCGCGCGCACTCGGCCGCGATTCGCCGCTCAGGGTGGCCATGTCGACGTGCACGCGGTGGGCCTCGATCAGCCGGCAGTCGGCCGGCACATGGTCGCCCGCTTCGAGCAGCACCACATCGCCGGGCACCAGCGCCTCGGCGGCCACCGAGGCCGCGCGGCCATCGCGCAGCACCTTGGCCTGCTGCGGCAGCAGGCGGCGCAAGGCGTCGATCGCGCGCTCGGCGCGGTACTCCTGCAGGAAGGAGAAGGCGCCATTGACGGCGATCACGCCGACGATGGCCAGCGCCAGGGCCGCCATGCCCTGGCCGGGCTCGTGACGCTCGGCCCACCAGGCCAGGCCGGCGGCCAACCACAGGATGAGGGCGAAGAAGTGCGTGAACTCGCGGGCGAAGCGCAGCACCAGCGGGCGAGGGGCAGCTTCGCTGAGCCGGTTGGGACCGAACTCGCGCAGCCGCCGCTGCGCCTCGCGCTCGCCCAGGCCCTGGGCATCGCTGTTCAGGCTGGCGATTGCCGCCTCGCGGTCGAGCTGGGCGATGTTCATTCGCTGTCGCCAGCCTCCCGGCCGGCCGCGTGCCGCGCGATCGCCTCGCGTGCTGCCTCGCGCAGCTGCACCGCCGCGGCGAAGGGCTGCGCGGCATCGGCCATCGGTCCGACGGGCTCGCAGACCACGAGCTCGAGCACGGTGCGCCGCGGCCACCAGCTGCCCTCGGGCAGCAGCGCGCGCTGCCCGTGCAGCGCCACCGGCACCACCGGCACGCCGGCGTGGGCCGCGGCGAGGAAGCCGCCGAGGTGGAAGGGCAGCAGCCCCGGCCGCTCGGTGAAGGTGCCCTCGGGGAACACCAGCAGCGAGCGCCCCTGCGCCGCGACGGCGGCCAGACGGGCGCCGTCGGCCGCGCTGCGCTGGACGTCGAAGCGCTCGACGAACTCGGTGCCCAGCCGTCGCAGGTAGACGCGGGCCACGAAGTTGCCGAGCAGCTCGCGCTTGGCGACGAAGGCGAACGGGCGCGGCAGCGCGGCCACCAGGATCGCCCCGTCCAGATAGCTGCCGTGGTTGCTGACCACGACGCAGGGGCCGGGTGGCAGCCGCTCGAGCCCGTGCACACGCAGCGGCGTGGCGGTCAGCCACAGCAGCAAGCGCGCCGCGCGGTGGCCCACGCGCCAGGCCCGCGCCGGGGTCGGCACGCAGGCCGTCAGCAGCCAGGTCGGCACTGCCAGCAGCACGAACATCACCCAGGCATGGGCGCCGTACGCGGCCGTGGCCAGGCCTGCGCGCAGCTGCCGCAGGCGGGGCGCGATGGCGCCCAGCGCCAGCCGCATCACCTGGCGCGCCGCCGAGCGCTGGGAGGCGGTGATCGTGCCTGACTCGTAAAGTGCGCGGCAGGCGGAGCGCCGGACCTTGCCGCTGGAGGTCTTGAGCACGGTGTGCGGCGGCGCCAGCACGACCTCGTCGGGCGGCTCGCCGATGGCGCCCAGCACGGCGCGCGACACCGCCTCGCGCAGCGCCTGCCGAGCCGCGGCGCTCGCCGCGACGGCCGCGCGCGCCTCGGCCAGCACGACCAGCCGCTCGGTGCCGGTGGCCGGGTCGGGGCTGCCGAAGACCGCGACGCAGCCCTTGCGCACGCCGTCGACGGCGCCGACCGCCTGCTCGATCTCCGGCGGGTACAGGTTGCGCCCGCCGCGGATCACGATGTCCTTGACGCGGCCGGTGAGGTAGTAGTCGCCGTCGGCGCGGTAGGCGCGGTCGCCGGTGTCGACCCAGCCGTCGTGGATCAGCGCCGCGGTCTGCCCGGGGTTGCGGAAGTAGCCCCGCGTGGCCGACGGCCCTCTGAACTCGAGCCGGCCCTCGACGCGCTCGCCGAGTTCGCGTCCGGCCTCGTCGAGCAGGCGCACCTCGTGCCCGGGCAGCGGCCGACCGCAGGCGACGAAGCGCAGCGCGCCGGCGTCGTCGGCCGCCGCCGGCAGCGCGCGATGCGCGCTCGCGAACGGCTCGCGCTGGACGCGGTCGATCGGCGCCCGGCGCCCCAGGGGCGGGAACAGCAGGCCGACGCAGGCCTCGGCCAGGCCGTACACCGGCGCCATCGCCTCCGGCCGCAGGCCATGGGCGGCGAAGCGTTCGGTGAAGCGCTCGACGGTGTCCGGGCTGACCGCCTCGGCGCCGTTGAAGGCCAGGCGCCAGCAGCTCAGGTCCAGCCCCGCCAGGTCGGCTTCGTCGATGCGCTTGAGGCACAGCTCGTAGGCGAAGTTGGGCGCCGCCGACAGCGTGCCCCGCCAGCGGTGGATGGCCTGCAGCCAGCGCTGAGGCCGCGCGAGGAAGGCCAGCGGTGACATCACCACCAGCGGGAAGCCCACCACCAGCCCGGCCAGCCAGGCGCCGATCAGCCCCATGTCGTGGTACAGCGGCAGCCAGCTGACGAACACGTCGCCCGGCGTGGCCTGCACGGCCTGCGCCATCGCGCCGATGTTGGCCAGCAGGTTGGCGTGCGTAAGGGCCACGCCCTTGGGGTTGCCGGTCGAACCCGAGGTGTACTGGATGAAGGCGATGTCGTCGCCGCGCACGGCCACCGGAGTGGGCTCGCCGCCCCCCGCGGCGAGTTGTTGCGGCGTCAGCACCTGGCGCAGCCCCGGCACGCGGACTTGCAGCAGCCGCGCCACGACCATCGCCTCGGGCACCGTCACCAGCAGCGTGGCACGGGCGTTGTCGAGGATGCCGGTATGTCGCAGCACGTGGTCCTCGAGCTGCGAGGCGCGCGCCGGCGGGTAGATCGGCACCGGAACCGCGCCGGCGCGCAGGATGCCGAAATAGCTGCTGAAGTACTCGGGCGACGTGGGCAGCATGATCGCCACCGTCTGCCGAGGCTGCACGCCGGCGCGCTGCAGGCCGGCCGCCAGCACGGCCGAGGCGTCGGCCAGTTGGCGATAGCTGATGCGGTGCTCGGCCTCGTCGACCAGGCAGACCACCTGGGTCCGGTCCGGGTGCAGGCGCAGGTGGGCGTCGAGCGCGTCGAGCAGGGTCTGCGCGGCGTCCAGCGCGCGCGCGCCCGGGTCGCCGCCGTCGAGCGGCGGTGCCATCGCCGCCACGCTGGCGGCTTCGATCGCCTGCACGCGTTCGGCCGCGCCGGGCAAGCTCGTGCCGCGCTGGACCGCGCGCCACAGGTCGGCCACGGTGTCGGCGCGCTGCAGCGTGTCCTGCGCCAGCACGATGCCCAGGCTGCGTTCGATGCGCGTCAGCAGCTCCATCCGTGCCAGGCTGTCCAGGCCGAGGTCATGGTCGAGCCGGCTGTCCAGGCCGACCGGCGGCAGACCGGGTGCGTGCGGCTGCAACTCGCGCAGCGTGGCCTCGACCAGCGCCAGCAGCGGCGACGCGTCGGCGTGCGGTTCCACGGCCTCACGGCCATTCGAGGCGTCGGTCGGCGGCTTGGCCATGGCGCAGTGTCACCCGGGCGGGAGGCGCCGGGGCTCGTCGGCAGTCGTCGGTTGACGCAGCGCAACGCGCACCGATGCCGCAGGGCCAGACTGGGGCTGCGCGGGTGCCGTGGGCGTGCGCCTCGCGCAGCCCCTCGATGGCCCGTCCGACGACCGCGACCGCGAACTCCTCCGCCGACCCCGAGTCGTGGTCCACGGCGAGCGGCGACCCGGCCTACTGGAGCAAGGAACCGCAAGCACTGCTGCAGGCCCTGGGCAGCGGGACGCACGGCCTGTCGTCGGCGCAGGCGGCACGGCGGCTGCGCGTGCACGGGGCCAACGCCATCGACGACGAACCCAGCGCGGGCGTGGCGCGACTCGCGCTGCGCCAGTTCAAGAGCCCGCTGGTGCTGATCCTGGTCTTCGGTGCCGCGATCTCGGCCGTGCTGCGCGAGTGGCTGGACGCGAGCATCATCCTGGTGATCGTGCTCGGCAGTTGCGGACTGGGCTTCGCGCAGGAGTGGCGCGCCTCCCAGGCGGTGGCGCAGTTGCGACGGCGGCTCGCGCTGACCGTGAAGGTGTGCCGCGATGGCGAGCTGTGCGCGATCGAGACCCGCGAGCTGGTGCCGGGCGACATCGTCATGCTGTCGGCCGGCAACCTGATCCCGGCCGACGGCGTGGTGCTCGAGGCCCGCGACTTCCTGGTCAGCGAAGCCAGCCTGACCGGCGAGTCCTTTCCGGTGGAGAAGCAGCCGGGCACGGTGAGCGCCGACGCGCCGATGGCGCGACGAACCAACGCGGTCTTCCTCGGTACCTCGGTGCGCAGCGGCACGGCCACGATGGTGGTGGTGCGCACCGGCGAACAGACCGCCTTCGGCGCGGTCGGTGCGCGCCTGCGCGCCGCGATGCCCGACACCGAATTCATGCGCGGGGTGCAGCAGTTCGGCATGCTGCTGGTGCGCGTGATGGTGGTGATGGTGCTCTTCACGCTGATCGTCAGCCAGGCACTGGGGCGGCCGTGGGTCGAGTCGCTGCTGTTCGCGGTCGCGCTGGCGGTCGGCCTGTCGCCCGAGCTGCTGCCGGCGATCATCAGCGTCACCCTGTCGGCAGGCGCGCGCCAGATGGCCAGGCGCGGCGTGATCGTGCGCCACCTCGAGGCGATCGAGAACCTGGGCAGCATCGACGTGCTGTGCACCGACAAGACCGGCACGCTCACCGAAGGCGTCATGACGCTCGATGCGGCCAGTGCGCCCGACGGCAGCGCATCGAACGAGGTGCTGCGGCTGGCCTACCTCAACGCGGTTCTCGAGACCGGCATCGACAACCCGCTCGACCAGGCCCTGGTGGCGGCTGGCGAGCGCGCCGGCCTGAGCACCGACGGCGTGCGCAAGATCGACGAGATCCCGTACGACTTCCTGCGCAAGCGGCTGACGATCGTGGTCGAGCCGCAGGCCGGCGGCGAGCACCTGGTCATCACCAAGGGCGCCTACGCCACGGTACTGGCCTGCTGCACCTCGATGCTGGACCACGGCGCGGCGGTGGCGCTCGACGGCGCCCAGCGCGCGCGGCTCGATGCCTGGTACGAAGCGCAGGGGCGCCGCGGGATGCGGGTGCTGGCCCTGGCCACCCGGGCGATCGAGCCCCGTGCCGGTTACGGCCACGCCGACGAGTCCGGCATGTGCCTGGCCGGCTTGCTGTGCTTCGTCGACCCACCCAAGGCGACGGTCGAGGCGACGCTGCGCAAGCTCGCCGCGCGCGGCATCCGGATCGCGATCGTCACCGGTGACAACCGCCACGTGGCCGCCCACGTGGCGCGCAGCGTCGGCCTCGACGACCGGGCGATGCTCACCGGCGAGCAGCTCGGCGCGATGAAGGACGAGGCCTTGTGGCACCGCGCGGGACGCACCACGCTCTTCGTCGAGGTCGATCCGCAGCAGAAGGAACGCATCGTGCGCGCGCTCCAGCACGCCGGGCACTCGGTGGGCTATCTTGGCGACGGGATCAACGATGCGCCGGCATTGCACGCGGCCGACGTCGGGATCTCGGTCGACCAGGCCGTCGACGTGGCGCGCGAGAGTGCCGCCGTGGTGCTGCTGCGGCCCGACCTGGCGGTGCTGTGCCAGGGGGTCGAGGACGGCCGCCGCACCTTCGCCAACACCCTCAAGTACGTCGGCATCACCACCAGCGCCAACTTCGGCAACATGCTGAGCATGGCATTGGCCGCACCGCTGCTGCCCTTCCTGCCGTTGGCGGCCAAGCAGATCCTGCTCAACAACTTCCTCTCCGACCTGCCGTCGCTGGCGATCTCGACCGACCGGGTCGATGCCCACCAGCTCGACGTCGCGTTGCGCTGGGACGTGCACGACCTGCGGCGCTACATGCTGGTGTTCGGCCTGACCAGCACGGTGTTCGACCTGCTGACCTTCTGGCTGCTGCTGAAGGTCTTCGAGGCCTCGCAGGCGCGGTTCCAGACCGCCTGGTTCGTTGTCTCGCTGCTCACCGAGCTGGTGGTCGTGCTGCTGCTGCGCACCCAGTTGCCGGCCTGGCGCAGCCGCCCCGGCACGCTGTTGTGGACGACCACGGTGGCGGTGGCCGCCCTGGCCCTGGTGCTGCCGTTCACCGGGTCGCTGGCGGCGCTGTTCGGCATGCTGCCGCTGTCGCCACCCTTGCTGGGCAGCCTGCTGCTGGTGGTGCTGGGCTACGCGTTGGCCACCGAGCTCGTCAAGCGCGGCTTCCATCGCTGGCCTGCGCGCGGCCAGCGGGCGCGCCGTCGCCGGGGCCGTCGCGGGCACTGAACCGGCGCTGCCGCGCGCTGCGCGCGCCTGGGCGGCGGTGCACCGCGCGGCGGTCGTGCGGCGCAGCCGCGCACGGTCAGGGGCGTTTCTTCTGGTAGGTGCCGACGAATTCGGCCTGCGCCAGCACATGCTCGCGCATGTCGTGCTCGACCTCGGCCTTGGTCGGCCGCAGCAGTCCGGGCAGCCAGGTGTCGAGCGCGTAGAGCTTGAAGAAATAGCGGTGCTTGCCCACCGGCGGGCAGGGGCCGCCGTAGCCGGTGCGGTGCCAGTCGTTGAGACCGGTGCGGGCGCCGACCGGCAGCGGATGGCCGCCGTGCGGCAGACCGGGCGCGTCGGGCGGGATGTCGACCACCACCCAGTGCACCCAGGTGCGCGTCGGCGCCGCGGGGTCGGGCGCATCGGGGTCGTCGACGATCAGGACCAGGCTCTTCGCGCCCGCTGGCACGCCGTGCCAACGCAGGGCCGGCGCGATGTCCTCGCCTTCGCAGGTGTGGCGGCGCGGGATGCCTCCCATCGACTCGAACGCAGGCGAAGTCAGTTCCATGCCGATCTCCTCACCGGGCCGCTGCCCAGGCCCCGCACGGGAGGTACCTTGAACCCTCCCGTGGGCGGTGGTGTTGCGCGGGCTCAATGGCCCGGCACAACTCGGCAGGCCGTCGAGGGCCGGTGAGCCCGCTCAATGCATGGGCAGTGAAGCGGCCTAGGCTTGAGCGGAAGAGCACGGCCATCCGTGCGGAAGTCTTGTCCACCACCCAGCCACTCCCATGAAAGCCCTCACTCCAGGCTCGCAGATCGTTGGCACGCTGACCGGGCTAACGTTTATGATAAGCAGCGTACCGGCCGCCGCAGCCGGCTTCCTGATCAACGAGAGCTCGGCCTCCGGCCTGGGCACCGCCTTTGCCGGCGGCGCTGCCGCGGCCGAGGACGCCTCGACGCTGTGGTCCAACGTCGCCGGCCTCTCGCGCCTGCGCAGCCGGCAGGCGGTCGGTGCGATCCACCTCATCACGCCGTCGATGAAGTTCCGCGACGAGGGGTCGCTGGCCGCTGCCGCGCAGCCCCTGGGCGGCGACGGCGGCGATGCGGGCGGCCTGAACGTGGTGCCCAACCTCTACCTGGCGGCGCCGATGGGACCCGACGTTTCGGTCGGCCTCGGCGTGACGGCGCCCTTCGGCCTCGTCACCGAATACGACCAGGGCTGGCTGGGGCGCTTCCAGGCCATCAAGTCCAGCATCAAGACCATCAATGTCAACCCTGGCGTGGCCTGGAAGCCGGGGGCCACGCTGGCGCTCGGACTGGGCCTGAACGTGCAGCGCATATCCGCCACCTTCACCAACCAGGTCAACTACTCGGCCGCGCTGTTGAGCGCCGCCGCACAAGCCGGCATCGCCCCCGGGTCCGCCGCCTTCAACGCCATTGCCCAGGCCACGGCCGGGCTGGAATCGGGAGCCCGCATCAAGGGAACCGACCACGCCGTGGGCTGGAACCTCGGCCTGCTGTGGGACCTGGACCGCGACTCGCGGCTGGGGATCCATTACCGCTCGGCGATCAAATACAACATCGGGGGCCGGGCGACGTTCACGAACCCGACACCGGTTGCGCCGGCGCCTCTGGCCAACACCGTCGCCGCCTTGAGCCCGGCGGGCGCCACTATCGTGGCCTTGGTCAGGTCAAGCGCATGAGCGCGCGGGAGCGCCAGCAAAACGATCAGCCAATATCTCATCGCGGGAAGATCTTGTCGAGTTCGTCCAGCGAAGGTTGTTTGCCGTATTCGCACAGTTCGAACGCTTCGGTGTATTTGACCGTGCCGGCCTTGGCGGCGCCGTAGCGCCTGGTGAGTGTGGCGCGAGAGGCTTCGTTCACCCGTTGGACCCGCATGCCCGTGAGCCACTTCTTGCGCTCGGCCGGATCCTTGGGCACCTCGGCCAGCCGGTGGTCCACCCACGGGAGCCACTCGTAGAACTGAGACGTGTGCGCGTCAAGCGCGTTCACCTTCTTGTCCCACACGTCGTCCAGCGCCACGACGATGTCGGGGCGGAACGGCGCGGGTTTCTGGAAGTTGTCGTTGTAGTAAAGAAAAATCGGGTTGTTCTCGAG
>Ga0209797_10001141_pt1 | contig 13322 bp, 19 predicted proteins | sample DOMMetBare3Fresh_2_FD_187472 | JGI IMG/M metagenome (GOLD analysis project Ga0209797, IMG submission 187472) | Wetland sediment microbial communities from St. Louis River estuary, USA, under dissolved organic matter induced mercury methylation -... | ecosystem: Environmental > Aquatic >... | reverse complement strand
AACCAAAGCGGCCACCACGACGATAATTAGTGTTTTTATAACTTTTTTCAGCATTTGCCGATCTGACGAGCCGCTAAGCCTTCGCGATGATCTTTCGTAACAAAGCTAGTATATCGCGTTTTGCTAGAAAACTTTGACGTTGCCATTCTACCTTAACTGCATTTTTTCCGATCGCAAATTACGATCGGCACTTGATGCCATTACTCGGATTGACTATCTTTAGCTTAATGATAGGGCCGACAGTTATTGCTATTCCGATATTTGCCTTGCTGATCGCTGTCGAGGCACTCTGGGCCTATTCGCGCGGATCCAACGAATACAACGACCGAAAGGACACCTGGAACAATATATTTCTCGGTTTTATGAGCGTAGTCTGGGGAGCGCTCTTCGGACTGTTTACCGGTTATATTTACATCCAGGCTTACGAGTTAGCTCCGTTCAAATTCCCGGCCGAAGCGTGGTGGACGTGGGTCATTCTGTTTTTTGTCGATGATCTAGCATATTATATTTTTCACCGTGTCAGTCACGAATCGCGTCTCTTTTGGAATTTTCACGTCGTCCATCATTCGAGCGAACATTACAACCTCAGCGTCGCCGTGCGACAAAGTTGGTTTAGTGGCATCTTGCACTGGATATTTTACACGCCCGTAATGCTGCTCGGATTCGCGCCGTGGATGTTCGCCTTAATGCACGGCTTTAACTTGATCTATCAGTTCTGGATCCATACGAGATTTATCAAAACACTGGGCTGGCTCGAATACATTTTCAATACACCGTCGCACCACCGCGTGCATCACGGCGTGAATAATCCGTATTTGGACAAGAATTACGCGGGTGTTTTGATCATCTGGGACCGGCTGTTCGGGTCGTTTGTGCGCGAGACCGAAGAGCCGCGTTACGGCATCATCAAACAAATAAAAAGCTATAATCCGTTGTGGATAAACACGCACGGTTGGTTCGAGATGTTCGAAGCGATAAAGAGGCAGCCGACATTTGCCGCGAAAGTGCGCTGCATCTTTGCTTCGCCAAATATGGACCTCAAGAAAGTATGAAACGAAACGTCTTATTTCTTTTCATCACGTTGTTGTTGTTTGCGGCCGCTTGTCTCGGTCAGTCGGTGGTCGTCACACGAAAAACAGTAAAGTATAAACGTCCTAAGCCGACGATGGACTTTAAGAAAACCTTTACGATAAATTACCCGATGGTAAAGGCTAGGACACCGGCACTTTCAAAAAAGATCGAGCGGGCGATCAGTCCGCTCACCGTCTTGGGGATAAGCATCAAAGAGGAAATGGGTGAATACCAATGGCTCGAAGATGCGGATTACGAAGTAAAGTACAATGCGAACGGAGTAATCTGCGTTGATCTGTCTATGCAAGGCACTGCTGCATATCCAACGAGCATATATAAGACGGTCGTGGTCGATACAAAAACAGGCGTTGTGGCGACGCCAAACTCGGTCTTTCAGAATATTCCCGGTCTCGTCGCGATGATAAAAAAGTATCAAAAGGAAGAGATCACAACCGCAATTGCTGAGATCAAAGAGGACCCTGAAAACCAGGAGCCGAATCCTGAAGAGCTCTTTAAATATTCAGATTTTAAGGCGCTAAATCTAAACGGGTTTGGCGTGTCCGCTGATGGGGTGATGTTCAAATACAGTTATGGTTTCCCGCGTGTCATTCAGGCGTTCGAGCCGAGCGGCGTTTTTTCGTACACATGGGCCCAAATAAAACCGTATATCAAACGCGGCGGTTTGCTCGCGCGCATTGCTCGTTAATATACTGACTCTCTTATGAGCGAAAGAAAAATCAGAGTTCTCGTAGCAAAGCCCGGCCTTGATGGTCACGATCGCGGTGCGAAAGTTATCGCGCGCGCGCTGCGCGACGCCGGTATGGAAGTCATCTACACCGGCCTTCGCCAGACGCCCGAGATGATCGCCACCGCTGCCTTGCAGGAGGACGTAGACGCAGTAGGGATCTCGATCCTCAGTGGAGCGCATAACACACTCTGCCCGCGTATCGTCGATCTACTCCGCGAAAACGGAATGGAGGACACGTTGGTTCTCGTCGGCGGCATCGTACCGCAGGAGGACATCGCCATACTAAAGGCGAATGGCGTATCTGAGATATTCTTGCCGGGAACCTCAACCGAAGATATCGTGAAATTTATCAATGCGAATGTTCGGCCTCGTTGACCTTGGGCTCTCATTGACACCAGTAAATAAAAGGGTCATATTGAGAAATGGTGCGAAATTTGATTTGACGAGTTTGAGGGGGAGATATGAACAAAATAAAATCTTTACTATTGGCGGTCGCGTTTGTTGTGACCATTACATTTGTCGGCAGCGGAGTGGGATCTAATGGGTCGCTCGCGGTCAACGCTCAGGACACGATGCTCGGCCGGGCCGGTGACAAAGTAACTCGCGTCGGCAAAAAGGTCGGTAAGAGCACGTGGAGAGGTACACGCAGAGTTGGCACGACTATTGGAAACAAAACCTGGGACGGGTCAAAATGGGTCGCGAGCAAATCGTGGCGAGGTGGTAAATGGGTCGCCGTTAAAACCGTACGCGGTACGAAATGGGTTTATCGCAAGGCAAAACGCCCGTTTGTCGGACCGGCAAGGCGGAATATGTAGTTGAGTTACGTTTCTATTATTAGGGTGGTCAGTTCTGATGCGTGTCATCGATTGACCGCCCTATTTTCTTTTGGTTTACTTGATTACTTATGAAACAAACCGTACGAGTCGCAGGCGGACAAGGGTTTTGGGGTGATCTTTTGACTGCACCGGTCGATCAAGTCCGCAAAGGGCCGATCGATTACTTGATGCTCGATTACCTCGCCGAGGTCACGATGTCGATCCTCCAAAAACAGATGAATCGCGACCCGCAGGCCGGTTACGCCCGCGATTTCGTCGAACTGATTCGCGAGATACTGCCCGATTGCGTCGAAAAGAATATAAAGGTCCTCTCCAACGCCGGCGGCGTAAATGTCACGGGCTGCGCCGAAGCGATCGCCACCGTCGCACGCGAACTCGGACTGCAAGGCAAGGTAAAGATCGGCGTCGTCACCGGCGACGACGTTCTCGACCGGCTCGATTCATTCCTAGAACAAGGCGTCGAGATCAACAGCATGGACGACGGCACGCCGCTCGCCGCGATCCGCGACAAAGTCCAGTCCGCCAACGTCTATCTCGGCGCCGAAGCTCTCGTCGAAGCTCTAGGCAAAGGTGCGAACGTCATCGTCGGCGGTCGCCTGACCGATACGGGCCTGACGCTCGCTCCGCTGATGCACGAATTCGGCTGGAGCTTTAACGACTGGGACAAGGTCTCGGCCGGAACGATCGCGGGCCACATCATCGAATGCGGGGCCCAATCGAGCGGCGGCAACTGCCAGTACGATTGGCAAAACATCCCCGACATGGCGAACATCGGCTTCCCGATCGTCGAAGCCAGCCCAAACGGCGAGTTTATCGTCACCAAACACGAGGGTACCGGCGGCCGCGTCAACATCCAGTCCGTCAAAGAGCAGCTCCTCTACGAAATGGGCGACCCGCACGAATACATCACGCCCGACGTCGTCGCCGATTTCGCCTCGATCAACCTCGAACCCGCAGGCGACAACCGCGTCCGCGTCTTCGGCATTACGGGCCACCCAAAGACCGATTTTTACAAAGTCTCGATCGCCTACACCGGCGGTTACAAAGCCGTCGGCACCCTCGTCTATTCCTGGCCCGAAGCCTACGAAAAGGCCCAAGCCGCCGACAAAATCCTTCGGACGCGCCTCGAGAATTTAGGTTTGAATTTTGATGTGATCCTAACCGAATACGTCGGCGTGAATGCAACGCACGGACATCTCGCGACGGTCGGCGTTGAAGGCGGAAACCCGACCGGTAGGGAGGGTGCGCAAGATTACCCCGAAGTACAGTTGAGAATAGGAGTACGCGGCCAAAACAAAGCCGACGTCGAACGCTTCACCAAAGAGATCGCCCCGCTCATCCTCACCGGCCCGCCATCCGTCACAGGCTTCGCTGGCGGCCGACCCAAAGTCGAAGAGATCATGGCCTACTTCCCCGCCCTGATCCCCAAATCCCTCATCACCCCAAAAGTCGAGATCATCGAGGCGTAAGCTAAATTGTGCGGACGTGAGCGACCTGTAGCGATACGAGAAGTCCCGTACATCATGCAATCTATGGAATAACTCCGTGGTTCGCCTTTAGGTAGTCAAGCGTTTCCTGAGTATCTTTTCGTCTGGGGTCGTTTGCCGGAGCGACGGCTAAAAAGCGTTTGAAATAACCCGCACAAGTGATAATGGCCGGTTTGTCTGTTAGACCCGCACTTAAGTTGACGCAGTGGTTGTAACCAAGCCCGTGTAGCGCGTCAGCGTTGTTAGGCGAGTCCTTAAGGACCATGACATATATGTCGTTGGCCTTTACAAAATCATCCATTGAATTCAAATGCAAATCAGCAAGTCGGAGCCACAGAGCCTGTCTCCTTGACGCGTCCTTCTCGACAGATAAAAGCTGCAAGAAGGTTTGATGAGTATTTTCCGAGACCTTATATTCTACATATCGGGCCACCATCGAAACTGCATCGACGTGGTTAACCAGGGCAGAATAATACTCTGCCGTAGTTGCTTTGTTCTTAAGTTTCGGATCCTTATCCGCCGCGTATGCCAGATCTACAGCAGCTTTCGCAAACACTTTTGACTGGACGAACCCGTCGCGGGCTATTCCAATTGCCTTCGATCGTTCCGGAGAATCCGGGGCTTTGATGAATACCTTAAAGATCTCGTAAGCTAATGATCGCTGGGCGTTCGAGGCTTCTAAAAGAATGTCGGGAGTTGCCAGACGGCCGGAATTGAAGGCGACAAATCTCTTAACAAGATCGGTGTGTATCTTGATAGCCGGAATATATGCCTTTTCATCGAGGAGCTTTTTAAACTGAGCTAGAGCCGCTTTATGTTCGTCAATGAACTTTCTACTCGCCGCATCGTCCGCTCTTTTCTTTTCCAGATCAGTCGGCGGCACGGTCTGTCCCACTAACGATAAAGCGAACAGAAAAACTATACTGGATATAACAATGAGATTTTTCATGACTTATAGAAACCCGCTGGAAGTTCCCGTAATTGTAAAACGCGTGCGTTCAGCTAGTCAAAGTTTTTGGACTCATAAGTCGATGAAACTAAGCGCCGACGTCGAACGCTTCACCAAAGAGATCGCCCCGCTCATCCTCACCGGCCCGCCATCCGTCACAGGCTTCGCCGGCGGCCGCCCCAAAGTCGAAGAGATCATGGCCTACTTCCCCGCCCTGATCCCCAAATCCCTCATCACCCCAAAAGTCGAGATCATCGAGGCGTAAGTCAGAACCGCCTTCGTCAGCGGGCGGCCAGAAAGTCTAGACTAAACAAAGCTATCAAGATACAATCTTGATATGAAAAACGAATACACTGCTGTCGTAAAACAAGACGGTGATTGGTGGATCGGTTGGATCGAGGAAGTTCCGGGTGTTAATTGTCAGGAAGCCACTCGTGAAGAACTGCTGGAAACTCTCCGCGTAACCCTTGCCGAAGCTCTCGAATTCAACCGCGAAGATGCTCGTAAAATGGCCGGCGTTGGCTTCGAAGAAGCTCTTATCGCTGCATGAAGCTCCGGGACCTGTCCAGACATCTGCACGCCCATGGCTGCGAACTGCTCCGCGAAGGAGCCAACCATTCTTGGTGGGTCAATGTCGAGCAGAATCGACGCACCGCCGTTCCAAGACACCGCGAAATCAATGACAATCTCGTTCTTAAGATATGCAAGGATCTAGGCATACCAAAACCATAATCGGCGGCCGCCCCAAGGTCGATGAGATCATGGCCTACTTCCCCGCCCTGATCCCCAAACCCCTCATCACCCCAAAAGTCGTGATCATCGAGGCGTAGATGTACGAGCTGGTATTCAAATGAGCGAATTTTGGAACTCTATCATTTCATGGTTTCGACGCGAGAACTCACGCGGTGGGGAAACGAACCTCTACACGTTTGAAGCTCCCCTTCTTGGATACACGCGTTCGATCCCTGCTGTCGTAAAGGGTGATAGAGCGTGGGTTGAACAATTCATTCCGATCGCTGAATTCGACGAACTTTTCGGCGGATATATTACATGGCGTCCAACGGAGGAAATAGGCGAAACCATTGGCGTGTGGGGCAAGCGAAATGTTTCACGTTTCCGCCGAATACTCAGGGAACGTGGTGCAGTATTCAATCTGATAAACAATGAAGGACCTAAACAATCTCCTTGGGTTGCAACTACGCATGGCTACACGAAAAAAGGCAGACGGAATTTGCCCAAAACGTAGCAGTCACGCTGGAACAGGAACGTCGCACGCTTCCACAACGATGTTGCACGCACGCACAGGAACGATGTAAGCCCTCACAAGAACCTCGCACGCTCGCACAAGAACATTGTAAGGCTCCACAAGAGCGTTGTGTGGGTCTGCGAGAACATTTTTTCTCTTTACAGAAAGCCATTTTGGTCTTACTCGCCGAGCGGAAAAGCTGTGCTTTTCCGGCAGTCTCCCTTTATTCCATGCGGCTATGCCGCCGTTCCTGAAGGCGGCACAGCCGCCTGAGTTAATTAGAGCTTTTCGGAAAAGCATAGCTTTACCACACGGCGAATTGAACTTACCTCCAATCAATTTCCAAATGGTCAGTCAATAAAGGCTCATCATCATTAGCAACTTTTGCCCACAGCCTAGCGCTTGAAAACCGATATCCCAATGGATCATCTACTAATCCTGCCCGAACAGGATTCTGGTGGATGTACTCAACCTTTTGCCGAAACGTGTCTTCGCCAACTATCTCGAGCGAATCAGGATGATGCTGCCAAACTGAGTGTTTATGGTTTCGTTCCCGCGTTTCACCACGCAACTTAAATAACGAACGTTCAAAACCGTTCGCTTTGAGATACTGAATAATACGCCTTGCCGCGACCCCATTTAGCAGTCGAAGTGCATCACTCATCTGTTTCGCCGAGTAAACGAGCAGATGAACGTGATCGAGCATGATCACATAGGCCAGAATTAGAATTCCATGCTTCGAGCGGACTTCGCTAATTGCATCGCAGAGGATCTGTTTTACTTTATCAGTGCGAAAGACCGGCAGGCGGTGATGGGCGACCGAAGTAAAATAGTATGCAGGAGTTGTTTTGGATATCCGGAACATAGGGAGTTGCGGCATAGCCGCTCGAATATTTATTAGGGCCTTTCGGAAAAGCACAGCTTTTCCGCTCGGCGAGTCGGAATTAGAACTAGAAAAGCCGAATCGGAATCAAGAATAAATAACCTTTACGCCCGGCGAGTTTATTTATTCAGAAACTTCGCGATTCCCTTCTGACAGTCCTCAGTCATACGAGCTTCGGCATTAACCACCACACCTTTTTCAACCGCATCAGAAAACTCCATACCGTCAATTTCATAAAGTAACTTCTTCGTCATCGCGACGGCGGAGCCGCTGCTACCAGCGTAAACGCCGGCGAAGTCCATCACGGCGTCGGTGAGTTCGTCGTCGGGGGCGACGCGGTTGATGAGGCCGAGCTGCAACGCTTCGGCGGCGTTGAATTCGAAGCCCTGGGTGAGCAGCTCGAAGCTCTTCTTTTCCCCAAGGTTTCGCCGCAATATTGCCGCCACAATCGCCGGAACAAACCCGATCTTCACTTCCGGAAAACCAAACCGCGCGGATTCCCCCGCAACAACCAGATCACACCCCAAAGCAAGCCCGCACCCGCCCGCAAGTGCCCGCCCATGCACCGCCGCAATAACCGGCACGCGAACGCTTCTGATAAGTGCAAACAACTCAGCAAGCGATCGAGCGTCCTCAACGTTCTCCTCATAACTCGCCGTCGCGATCTTCTGCAAAGCGCTCAAGTCCGCCCCCGAACAAAAATCCTTCCCCGCACCGCGAATGACGATCGCACGCAGACTCTCATCAGCATCAGCCTCACGCAAAGCATCTTTGAGCGCCGCGATTAACTCATCATTCAATGCATTCCGCTTTTCGGGCCGATTCAGTGTGATGATTCGAGTTTTGTTTTGAGTTTCTATAAGCACTTCGGACATAAGATTGTTTTAGCCACGAATAACACGAATGAACACGAATTAAGAATTGCTATGCTGCGGTATTCTGCTCAACCACTCAGATATATTCGTGTCATTCGTGTTAATTCGTGGCAAATATTTACTAAAAAAGCTTCGCGGCTTTGTCGATCTCAGCCGCAAAATTCTCGATCGTTCGCGATACGATCGCGATCTGCTCGCTAGCCTCTTTCCAATCACGCTGCTCGATCGCCTCGCGGACGCCGGGAAGCGTTTTTACGCCGTAGCCTGTGTAAAAGCCGGGTGCGTAGATCTGGTGACGAAACCAATCGCGCCGCGGCAATCCTTGGTAACGAGTGAGCGCACGCTCGGTCTTATACAGAATCTCGTCGAGCGACTTTTGTGTGGCAGCAGACGGTTGTTTGCCGCCCGACGCTCGTTTGTAAGCGCCTGCGCTGTCTTTGAGCTTAGCCAGAGCGTTTTGCAGTGGCGAAAAGTCGAGATATGGCACCGCGGCCTTCGGTTTCGGCACGACAAAAGTCTCTTTCGGATCCTGAACGGCCTTCAAAATACCGCTCGAAATCGCCTGATTCATCAGCTTTGTCTCTTCGCGCATCGTGTCGGTCAACTTTGTCACCTCACTGACGTACTGCCCGACGGTGTCCGCAAAGTTTGTAAATTCGAAAGGCAGAGTGTCGGCGGTTGCGAGCCGAAGAACGGCGTGGCCGCAAACTTTTGCGAGCGCAATGCCGTACGCAAATCCCGGATCGCCGAATCGTGTGTAATGATCGAACGAATCGTAGATCGAGTGGTACGAACCGCCGCCGTCCTCACCGCCAAAGCCGATATTCATCGACGCAATGCCGAGATGCTGCAGAAACGGCGTAAAGTCCGAGCCCGATCCGAGGGCGTAGATTCGCAGATCGTCACGCGACATGGCGTCGCTACGCTGCTCCGGCGAGCCCTCGACAAGAGCTTGGGCGCGTGCGCGTTCCCAGACAGACATTTTGACCTGCGGATCGGGAATATCGCGGCCGACCTCATTAATAAATTTTTCGAGCGTGTGCGAGCCGCCGATGCCTAAAAAGCCGCGGCCGTTCGAGTCGGTGTTTATGTACACGGCAGCCTTTTGCCGCAGCTCGTCAGCGTGTGTCTCGACCCACTCGGTCGAGCCGATCAGGCCCTGTTCTTCTGCGTCCCATGAGCAATAGACGATCGTTCGCTTTGGCCGCCAGCCGGTTTTTGCGAGCTCGGCGACGGCTCGCGCCTCTTCCATCATTGCAACCTCGCCGCTCAACGGATCGTCGGCGCCGTTGACCCACGCGTCGTGATGATTGCCTCGCATTATCCACTGATCGGGACGCTCGCTGCCCGCCATTTTTGCGATGACGTTATAGATCGGTTTTATGTCCCAGTTGAATTCGAGTTTAAGGCGAACCGTCGGTGTGTTTCCGCCAAAGCGGTACGTCGTCGGCAGAGAGCCGCGCCAGCTTTCGGGCACGACCGAACCGTCCAGATTTTTTAGCAGCGGCAAAGCGTCGCTGTACGAGATCGGCAGTACGGGAATCTTGGTCAGCGTAGGAGCACCCTTGATATCGATGCGTTTTGCGTCCTTGGTCGCGCCGATGCCTTTTGTCAGCGGGTCGCCGGGGTGTAACGGCATGTCCATCACCGAGCCGCGCTGTACGCCGTTCTCGTTGCGGTATGGGCCTTTTGGATAGACATCGCCCTGATAATAGCCGTCGTTTCGCGGGTCGGAGTAGATAATGCAGCCGATCGCTCCACGTTCGGCAGCCACCTTCGGCTTGATGCCGCGCCACGAGCCGCCGTAACGCGAGATCACAATCTTGCCCTTAACATCGATACCGCGGCGCTCGAGTTCGTCGTAATCCGCCGGTACGCCGTAATTCACGTAAACCAACGGTGCGGTCACGTCGCCGTCGATCGAATATGCGTTATACGTCGGTAGTTGCTCGTCCTGCTGGCCCGAGGTCGCATCTTCTTTAAGCGTCGGCTCGTTTAATTTAAGCGTGAATTTCTCAGGCGCCGTCATCTCGACGAGCCGCGTTTTCGGCGTCGGGAACAAAACGTCGAACGACTCGATCTGAGTCTTGTAGCCCCACGATTTGAACTGCGCGGCGATAAACTCCGCGTTCTCCTTACCATACGCCGAACCGAGATGGTGCGGTCGCGCCGAGAGACGCTTCATCCAATCGCGCAGATTATCAGCTTTTAAAAAAGAGTCGAATTTAGCCTCGGCCGCTTTCTGACTTTGCGAAGATTCCGCCGAAAATCCCATCATCGACGGATTTGCGGTGGATTGAGCGATAACCGAGCTGGATAGGACGATTGCGAATATAAAGCGATAAAACGATCTGTACATAATGTCTCCCGGAAAGAATGTTTGAATTCAAGATTGGAAGTATTGTAAGCCAAGCGGCTACAAATGAGCCAACTCGCACAGGGGTTAATCCGCCAGAAACTCGCGTATGATCTCGGTTACCTCGTCGCGACCCTCTTGCTGGACCCAGTGACCGGAATTCGGAATTCGGCGCTCTGTGTAAGGCCCGGCGATCATATCGCCAACGCCGGCGACGGTTTCGGGCAGAACGGCCTTGTCTTTTTCGCCATAAATAAACAGTGTCGCAACATCGATCTTGGGCGGCATCTCGCTCTTGCCAAACATCCGCTTGAGGATGTTTGCTCGATAATAATTGAGCATTGCGGTCGTCGCACCCGGCTGACTCCAGGCCTTTTTGTATTCGACGATATCTTCGTCAGAGAATATGTCCGCCGTGACCGTTGACGTTTTCAGAGATCTTGAAAATGCGGCATAATTGTCTCGTTTAAGAAGTAACTCAGCGAGAGCTGGCAGTTGGAAAAAGAACATATACCAACTCGCCCGAAACTGTTTCGCGGTCTGATTGCGTTTCCATATCGGTATTGGCGGCACCTGCAGAGCACCGAGCTTCCACAAAACCTCAGGCTTTTTCATCGCAAGTGCCCAAGCGATCGACGCTCCCCAATCGTGGCCGATCACCGCCGCCTTTTCCCGGCCAAAATGTTGTATTAAACCAGCAATGTCGCCGACAAGTTTGTCGATTGTGTAATCGGATTTGTTCGGCGGCTTGTCCGAAAGGTTGTAGCCGCGAAGGTCGGGTGCAACGACGGTGTATTCGTCGCTCAATGCGACAAGCTGGTGCCGCCACGAATACCAAAACTCCGGGAAACCGTGGAGCAGTAGGACGAGTCTCTCGCCGCTGCCCGCGATCGCGTAATGCAGTTTGACGTCACCGACATCGGCGTAATCAAAACCGATTCGTTTATCCACATTCATGAAAGGCCCATAGCACTTACCTCGGCATCCGGAACTTCGATCCACATCCTAAGCAGAGCGGTCGAGAATGTCTTGCCTTGCGCGTCGGTCATTAGGCTGAGCGTTCCGCCGCCGCCGAGGCTGCCGTGGAGCAGAAAATTTAGCGCACCGAGATTTGGCAGTTCGAAGCGCTCAACGTTGCCCTTGACCATTTCGCCGAAATGTTCTTTGACACGCTCGGCGGTCACTTCGCGGACAAGAATAGGATAGATCTCAGGTTTTAATGCGATGAGACCGACGTTTGCGGTGTCGCCTTTGTCGCCCGAGCGGGCGTGAGCGAGTTTTACTAGTTGGATCTGCATATTCTTCTACTCAAACACCAGGAAATAGTCCATGTTGTCAGGCTTGACGAAATCATACTTCCCTTTCAGCGTAAAACCGGCCTGCTTCATTTCATGGATCACGGTTTCAGCATCAAGTCCATGATCAGCGCCGTTTCCATCGCGGTCTATAATGCCGACGAGGCCTCCTTTTTTCATCGACGCCCGGAGCTTTTTCATCAGTATCACCGGCTCAGCGATCTCGTGGTACGTTTTCAGGATAAGAACGGCATCAAGCGAGGCCGCCGGAAGCATCGGGTCGTCCGGTTTGCTGAGGATCGTCTTGATGTTCGAAAACCCCTCAGTTTTTGCGCGATTACTGATGTGATCTACAAACTCCTGATTTATCTCAACCGCATAGACTTTTCCGGCGGTTCCAACACGTTTCGCTGCGCGCACCGAGAACCATCCTGAGCCGGCTCCGATATCGGCAACGGTCTTTTTTTCCGAGATACCGAGGATGTCCATCACGCGGTCAATCTGCAGGTTATTCGCCCGCTCCGCATCCTCGAAGATAGAAAGGTCGCCCGTGTACGGTTCGCTCGTTTTTCGCGTCGTTTTATCCGCGGTCGTCGATGGCGTGGGCGTCGGACCGACGCCCGCTCGCTCGGCATCAGCGGTATAGGATGGAAAGAAAAGCGTTGCGAAGACGAGCAAGAGCCAAAGCTTTAGTCCGACCAGTGCGACAACAAATTTCTTCATAAACCCTCTATGTCCAGGTCAAGCAGTTCGTTTCTAAATATATCATCCGCGACCAGATCCACAAGCCCGATCTCAAGAGCTCGGCTCGCGTCGATCGGCGTCGCCGTAAAAAACATCTCAAGCGAACGCGCCGTTCCTATCAGCCGCGGCAGCCGCTGCGTGCCGCCCCAGCCTGTAATTATTCCAAGCCCTGTGCCCGGATGCGCAAATCTTGCCCCTTTTGAGCTGATCCGACAATCGCAGGCGAGTGCGAGATCAAGCGCGCCGCCGAAACAGTGGCCGTTGATCGCGGCAATCGTCATCTGCGGCAGTTCGTCGATCTTTTGCATCAACGTCTGCCCGAAGCGTGCGAATTCAGGTGCTTTGTCCGCAGACAACGCGGCGATCTCGTTCAGATTCGCACCACTCGCAAACGCATCGCCGGTGCCGGTGAATATTAGCCGTCGAGCGTCGCTCAATGCGACATCATCGACTATCTCGTGAAGGCGTTCCACAACCTCGCGGGACAATGGATTGCGAATCTCCGGCCGCGTAAACCTCACAACACGAACGTCACCGATTTTTTCTATCGCCAAATACTCCGACATCGAAGATATTTAACCACAGAGGGCACAGAGAACACAGAGAACACAGAGCACACAAGAAAAGCGGGCTCAAATACAAACTTAACTTTCCCTATCTCTCTGTGAACTCGGTGTTCTCTGTGGTAATTTCATTCTAATGAGTTTCCGCACAAACAAAGCTCACCCGTGGCATGGCGTCGAGATCGGCGATGATGCGCCGACGGAAGTTACGGTTTTCGTTGAGATCGTGCCGAGCGATACGGTCAAATACGAGGTGGACAAAGAGACCG
>Ga0209797_10001140_pt1 | contig 13326 bp, 13 predicted proteins | sample DOMMetBare3Fresh_2_FD_187472 | JGI IMG/M metagenome (GOLD analysis project Ga0209797, IMG submission 187472) | Wetland sediment microbial communities from St. Louis River estuary, USA, under dissolved organic matter induced mercury methylation -... | ecosystem: Environmental > Aquatic >... | reverse complement strand
AAATCATAAAGATGTAGCAGTAGTTGCCAACAAAGCTGATTACGCTTTGCTGGAAAAAATATTGAGAGAACAAAATGGCGAAACCTCGCTTGAACAAAGAAGAATGTTTGCTATTAAAGCATTTGATGTATGCACCGCCTATGATACAGCCATTTCAAATTATTTCCACCAGTTGTCTGTTGCTACACCTTTTAATAAAGAAGAAAAAACAATGCGATACGGCGAGAATCCACATCAGAAAGCCGCATTCTTTGGAAACCTGGATGAATTGTTTGATCAGTTAAATGGAAAAGAATTAAGCTATAATAACCTGGTTGATGTAGATGCAGCGGTACAATTAATTAGAGAGTTTCAGAGCCCCCCTTTAGGGGATGGGGGTTATACTTTTGCCATCATCAAACATACCAATGTATGTGGTGTGGCACAAAGGGCAACTGTAAAAGAAAGCTGGGATGCAGCTTTGGCTGGTGATCCTGAATCTGCTTTTGGCGGAGTGTTGGTTTGTAACGGTACAATTGATAAAGTAACTGCCGATGCCATCAATGAGATATTTTTTGAAGTGTTAATAGCTCCATCTTTTAATGAAGATGCGTCAGCAGTTCTCAAATCAAAAAAGAACAGAATTCTTTTGAAATCAAAAGTCAAAAGTCAAAAGTCAAATGAAATGTTCCGTTCGTTACTAAATGGAGTATTGATACAAGGAACAGACGAAGGCAATTATGAAGAATGGAAAGAAGCAGGAGGAAGAGAAACAACAGCTGCAGAAAAAGAAGACCTGAAATTCGCTAATCTTATTTGCAAGCATTTAAAAAGTAATGCCATTGCTTTGGTAAAAAATAAACAGCTTATCGGTAAAGGTTGCGGACAAACAAGTCGTATTGATTCTCTTCGCCAATCTATAGAAAAAGCAAACCAGTTTAGTTTTGATCTGCATGGCGCCGTATTGGCAAGCGATGCTTTTTTTCCTTTTAATGATTGTGTAAAGTTGAGTCATGAAGCCGGTATCGAAGCATTCATTCAACCCGGCGGCTCTATCCGGGATAAAGATTCAATTGATTATTGTGCAGAAAACAAACTGGCAATGGTGATGACGGGGATGAGACACTTTAAACATTAACTGATAATTGAACAGATGATAACTGATAGTTAAAAGGATTATCATCTATCAGTTATCTAATTATCATCTGATTCAAAATGCCTTTATTCGACTTCAATAAAACCTTATCACAATCCACTGATGCTTTAAAAAGTTTATCGGCGCTGAATCCTTTAACCATTCACAAAAAAGGGACAAGAGCCAAAGCCATCTTTGCGCTTGCATTAGTATGCATACTTTGGGGCACTACCTGGCTGGCAAGCAAACAAGGTGTAAAATATATTCCTGACGCATTACAAATGGCCGGCATCAGGCAATTACTCGGCGGCATTTGCTATGTCGGTTTCTTTCTTTATAAAAGAATACCCCTACCAAAAGGAAAAGAATGGATACCGATCATCGTGTTAAGCTTTTTAAATTTTATGATCAGCAATGGACTTAGCACACTTGCATTGCAATACAAAATATCTGCAGGGCTTGGCGCTATTATCGGTGCTATATTTCCATTGTGGCTTGTAGTTATCGGGCTATTTGTTTCAAAAGGTAAAATACCTGTAATGGCAATTGTCGGATTGCTGCTTGGCTTTGGTGGTGTATGCGTTATTTTCTACGATCATTTAAATGAATTTTTTGATCCACAATTTCGATGGGGCATTTTACTTTCCGTTATCGCCACATGGACATGGGCCATTGCTACTCTTTATACAAAGCGACAAGCTGTTCACTTCAACCCTTACTTTGGACTTGGTCTGCAAATGATCATCAGCGGAATTGTCTTGTATAGTTTTTCTGCTGCAACCGGCAGAGCCGTTGCACTTACTGCTATTCCCTGGCAATCCTGGGCAGCTATTGCTTACCTTGTCATCTTTGGTTCACTCATCGCATTTGTTTGCTATTTGTATGCGTTGCAAAATTTACCAACCGAGCAGGCTTCCATTTATGCATACATCAATCCGATCGTTGCGGTTGTTCTCGGCTCAATGATATTTGATGAAAAACTTACGACGTATCTTGCTATTGGCGGCCTTGTTACATTATTTGGAGTTTACCTTGTAAACAGAGCATATAAGATAACAACTGCAGAGCAACCGGAAACGGAAGGTGTGTAATAAGAAAAGCTATGAGCTTTTAGTTGTGAGCCATGAGTATTTACCAAAGCTTATTGCTACTATTAAGCTTTTGTTGCGTCGCACTCTTGTACTGAAACAATTCTACTGAGCTTGATAAACAATTAATAATTTTGCATCCCACCATCCTGACTCCTGACTCCTGACTCCTGACTCCTGACTCCTGACTCCTGACTCCTGACTCCTGACTCCTGACTCCTGACTCCTGACTCCTGACTCATCACTCCTGACTCATCACTCATCACTCATCACTCACCACTCACCTGCCGGACAAATTCTTCATACACATCTCTCCATCCGCGGAACTTTGGATATGTACCCAAAAAATTATTATGCCAGATAGTGATCAACGTACCATTAACGGCTTTCACTGCATTATAATAATGCATCATTTCTTCATAAGCTCGTTGTGGCAAATATTTCTGTTCAAAAAAAGAATTGGCTTCCATAAAACAAAAAGGATGCAGCAATAAATTTGTTTGTTCTTCTTTTTTCAGATCATACCAATAAAATGAAGAAGCAACAGAAGCACGGAAGCCGTTTATGCTTCCATAGCCCATCGAATAATCATCGGCGATGCCGGCTGATATCAATCTTCGAAAAGTATGCGGTAATGTAAATCTTATGTAATGTTGTCGTGAAGCAGTTATTTTTTTACCAGTTGCTGATTCAAGAATTTTAATCTCTTTTTCCAACAAATTTTCATCATCACCACTTGCCCATGAAGGATGAAGGCCGATTGGATATTTTTCAGCATGTTGTTTTATCAATTGCTTCATTTCGGGCAGAGAAGGAGAAATATTTTTATCATACCTCCCTTTTTCACTTGCAACATGAAAAAAATACAATGGTTTTAAACCATTTTTCTCATGCATCTTATCCATCCATTCATAAGCATCATAGGGGTCTTTCTTATTTGATTTTAGTACATTCAATCTTTCATTCATTATTGACCATTCTCTATTCAGGACAGACTTAGCAATACCTCCCAGGGCTTTGATCAATCCCTTATTCTTAAAAGCAAAGGCTTCATCAATATCATAGGTTAGTTGAAAGTTGAAGGTTGAAAGTTGAAAGTTGATAGAGGGAAATTTTTTCTTCAATGCCATTTTGAAATCTTCGATCCAAATATTTACCAACGGAATATTTAAAAACCCTTCTTTAAAAGCCAACGAATTTTCATGAGCATATCTTCCATACATATCTTTTTGATGAGGAAGATATTCTTCATAGCGACTTAGCAGGTAAAAAGAGGCAGCAAAAATATCAAACGGATAGTCGCCACCAGTTTTGAAGAAAGCCATAAAGCCGTTGATATCAAAACAAGAAATAATGTGTTTCTTAATAACATCTTCAGTTAATAATGAATAATTAATAATGAATAATTCATCATTGCTGATCCTTTCACTACTGTAGTTTATTTTAGTTCCGGTATAATCATTGAAATAAAAATTATCAGAAGTAAGCTGAAATTCCTCACCGGTAATTTCTTTTCCAATGAAATCAGTAATGTACCTGAGCCGGGGAGTAATTTTATTTGTGTAAACAATCACACAATGAAGATAATTATCTGTTTCCGTATTTCTCTTTCCACATTTGATTGAATGACTTCTTAGGAAACTCCATTGGGCTGCGATGTTCTTTCCATCCTTTCAATAAAGTATTAACAACCCAATTCTTTATTTTCCTGCTACCCATATTCATCAGGCTTCGCTTTAGCATTGCCTGCTTCCATAATTTCCAGCCTGTACGTTCAGCAAAACTGCTAAAGCCTTCATCAACTGCTTCATGGCGGTTTTCCAGTAGCAATTCATGCAAATTAATTTTAACAGCACACACTTCAGTACAGTTGCCGCAAAGCGAAGATGCATAGCTTAAGTGTTTCCATTCGCCCATTTCTTTCAAATGCGGAGTGATCACTGAACCGATCGGTCCGCTATATGTTGTTTCATAACTATGCCCACCGATATTTTTATAAACAGGACATGCATTTAAACAAGCGCCACAACGAATGCAATACAAACTTTCCCGTGACTTCTCATTTGCAAGAATATTGGTTCTTCCATTATCAAGCAGTATCACATACATCTCATCCGGACCATCGGTTTCTCTTTCCTGTTTTGGTCCGGTTACAATTGTATTGTAAACAGTAATTCTTTGCCCGGTTCCATAAGTTGCAAGCAGTGGCCAGAATAAAGAAAGATCATTAAGAGAAGGAATTACTTTTTCAATACCCGTTACGACAATGTGTGTCTTTGGCATCGAACAACTTAATCTTGCATTACCTTCATTTTCTGTGATTGCAATTCCGCCAATATCAGCAATAATAAAATTGGCGCCGGTAATTCCCACTTCTGCTTCTGCATATTTTTTGCGAAGTACTTCTCTTGCAACTTGTGTAAGTTGTTCCGGCGTCAGTTTGGGATCGGTTCCTAATTTTTCTGCAAATAGTCTCGCCACATCTTCTTTGCTCTTATGCATGGCTGGAGTAACAATATGATAAGGCGGTTCGCCATCCAATTGCTGAATATATTCACCGAGATCCGTTTCTATACTTTCTATTCCTTGCTGTTCTAAAAATTTGTTGAGATGAATCTCCTCTGTCACCATACTCTTGCTCTTCACCAATGTTTTGCATTTTTTTTCAGCGCAAATCTTTCCAATTTCTTCCAACGCTTGCTTCGCATCTTCTGCCCAGATCACTTTTGCGCCACGTTTAGTGATCTTTGCTTCAAAACCCTCCAGCATTTTATCAAGATTCTCAATTGCTTTCCATTTTATATTTTTTGCTTTTTCTCTAGCCAGGTTCACATTACTGAATTGTTCTTTACCTTTTGGCACCACAGCATTATAGCGGCCAATATTAAAATTGATCTTGCGGCGATGTTCCCGGTCAGCAGTTTTTTCTGTGCTTTTTGCTATAAAAGTTTGTGAATGTTCAGACATGTTTACAAATATAAACTGAGTTTATCTTCCTTTCTCAAAATTCCTTTTTATCCAAACAACTGCTTTTCTTACATAGTACTCTTCATCGTTCTCCAGCATCTTTACTCTCTTCATTATTTCCTCTTGCAATGTCCGGTCCTTTGTATACACTTCTATTATTACAAGAGATAATCTTCTTTCCCAAAAGTTTTTTGACTTTATCATTTTTGCAGAAAGATCGAATATCTCCTTTTGAATTTTATTTGCTATCGGTTTCAGGCTTTGCATTCCCAATGCATCACAAACCGCCCAATCGGAGATATCTTTTGAGAAGCCGCTGACTAATTTTAATGAAAGCAATGGATCCTTCTTCGAAATCACATTCAGCATTTTTGCAGCAAGTAATTTTTCTTCAAATGCTCCTGATCTCCACAATTCTTTTACCAACTCAAACCCGCCTTCTTTATATTTCTTTGCCATTATATTCAGAACAGGGGTTCTGATACCATATACTTTTTCAGCATTGGGAACAAATTTTAATGCGGCTGCTCTTGCTTCAAGCGAAGAATTTTCTTTTAGCTCCTTCTGAATTTGTTTTAACAGAACTGACATCAGCGTATACTGTTTTTGATCTCATACTTTTTACAAATGGAATCTGCCCTTTTCTTTAGTTGCTCCTGGTATTGCCATGATGGATAATAAACAGATCCATACATCTTTTCATACTTTTCTATTAGCTCAGGGTAATTATTTCTGAGAAATTTAAAAACAAGTTGTTTGCTGTCTCTTTCCTCATTCCCAAAAAGAGTTAAGCCGGCAATTAAAATATAATTTGCCCCATACTGCTTTGTAGCTTCCACAATTTTTCCTATCTCCTCGTCTGTATCTGTAATAAAAGGAAGTAAAGGCATCGCATTAACGCCACATAAAAAACCATTATGACTACAAAGTTTCAAAGTCTCTAATCTTTTTTGAGGAGTCGCGGCTCCGGATTCAATTTGTTTAGCTAAATTTTCATTAACTGTTGAAAAAGAAAATGAAATGATAACCCCGCGACCTGGGTTTTCTTTCAGGTCTGCAGGAAGAACAGCTGTTTCATCAATTTGTTTCAGTAAATCAAGATCCCTTTTTATCAAATCAGATTTTGTAGAAATAAAAACAGGGAACCTGTGCTTTAAAATAACATTCAACAATTCTCTTGTCAAACCAATTTCACCTTCTACCTGCATATAAGCATCGGTAGCAGAGCCGACAGCAATAAAACCAAACTCATTTCTCTTTGCACGATTAGCAAGTTGCTTGTCAAGAATAGCCGCAGCATCTTTTTTAATTACGATCTTCTCTGCAAGATTTTCTCCGTATTTGCTGCCATGCACATAACAATAAGTGCAATTGAAACCGCAACCTTCATAAGGATTTATGGAGTAATCATCAAGGAACCAGCTATCCCTTTTCTTGTGTTTATTGAGAATTGATTTGACTTCTTTGTAAGCTATCATTTCGTCGTTTCGTGATAATGTTCCCTTGCTGCTTTTTCCAATGCTTCATAAAATTCGTGCCCGTATTTTCTTATTAATGGCTCTTTTAAGAATTCGTATGTAGGCATTTTTAATTTTTCCCCTAATGCACAACCCGGGCTGCAAAGCTTTTCTCTTGGTTCATAATTTATTCTTTCATAATCACCATACTTACCTTTTTTAACAGTGATCGGATACAGGTGGCAGCTGATCGGTTTTTTCCAGGAAATGACACCATCATAATATGCTTGTTCAAATGCGCATTTGATCATCCCGTTTTTTTCCCTGATCGCATAAACACATACTTCATTATCGCTTTCAATAGTTGGCGTCACCCAGCCAAATTCACGATTGTAAATATATTTTCCCTTTTGTTCTATTTCTTTTATTGAGGCTTCAGTGAGATAGGGCCTGATCTTTTCATACATTTCTTGCACAATTTTCAACTCAATAACATCCAACGGCGCCCCGGCATCCCCCTCTTCACAGCATCCACCTTTGCATTTTGCAAGATCACAAACGAACTGTGTTTCCACCACGTCATCACTTATCTGCTTATTATCAATTATTATCACGAAAATAATTTTTGCAAAAATAGTCTTTCGGAAATGAATGAAGCAGCGTCTACTTCCACTTCAATGTATTGATCAGATTTTGCAGATCGATTTTTAAAAAATCATTTACGATTGAAAGTGAATCTTCATTAGGAGTTGCATCAAAATACAATGAAGCTCGTAGAAAATGCTTTACGGAATCTGTAAGAAAAAACTGGTTGGCTGTTGCTGTGTTTCCTTCAAGTGTAAAGTAAATTCCGTCAATATTATTGGGAGTTCGAAATGCTTTGGGTTCTATCGAGGATGCTTTCTGAACATGTTGTTTAAAGCTCATTGTATAAGCATCATTAATCAGCGAATCAAAATTATTCTTGCCAATTTCTTTATAGCTTACAAAAACTCTTCCTTGAAATTGTGGGAAATCAATATTGAGCCACCAGTCATTTTCCGCTTTGTTACCAAAAAAAACAGAATCTTTTACTACGTTAGCATAAACCGGGTATTCAAATGAATAAGGATAACCCGGCTGATCAAACAGTTTGTATTTTTTTTCAGGAAAATCAATTTTAAAATATCCTCTTTTTTTATTAACCGTATAATTGGTATTGCAGGATACAAAAAGTAAAACGGAAAAAAAGATCATCCATGAGAAAAGGCTGCTGAATTTCATTCTTTCAATTTGGGTTTAATAGTAACTTTTATTTCCATGATCCTGTTTTTATACGCCTCCATTACTGTAAATTCAAAATCACCGGAGTTAACAACAGTATTAGTTGATGGAAACTCACCTGACAGTTCAAGCACAAGTCCTGCCATTGATTCACTGTCGCCTTTCACTGCATCAAACGTATCCTGGGGAATTTTCATTGCCTTACAAGCATCATTCACAGTTGTTTTGCCTTCGAATACAAAAGTGTTTTCATCTAACTTCCTGATATTACCTTCTTCCTCATCAAATTCATCCTTTATCTCACCTATTATTTCTTCCAAAACATCTTCCATTGTTACGATGCCGCTTGTGCCGCCAAATTCATCTACCACCACTGCAAAATGAATTCGTTTGCTTTGAAAATCTTTTAACAAGTCTTCGATCAGCTTTGTTTCAGGAACAAAAAAGGGCTGTCGAAGCAAAACATGCCAGTCAAAATCTGTTGGCTGCTGTAAATGGGCCTGCAGATCTTTTGAGTTCAAAACGCCAACTACTTCATCAAGACTTGTTTTATAAACAGGTAAACGTGAGTAGTGAAGTTCTTCAACTCTTTTTAGCAGATCAGGAAATGAAACATTGTATTCAATACCGTTAACATCAAGCCTGGTACGCATTATTTGTTTTACAGAAATGTTCCCGAATTTGACAATGCCTTTTAAAATATTTTTTTCTTCAATTGATGTTTCTTCGTCAGTGGTAATATCAATAGCTTCATCAAGTTCCTGCAGGCTTTTAGTACGACTGCGTGTGGCACCGAGTCTTTTACCAATTACATCAGCTATGGCTACCATCCTGCGGCTTATTCTTACAAGTACAAGATGAATGCCTTCGATAATATAAGAACAGTCATAAGCCACACGCAGATTATTTTGCGTAGCCCAGACTTTTGGTAATATGCGGCAAAAGAAAACAAGCATAAATGAAATAATGAAAACCTTGATAATCAGTGCAGCGATATAAGCATAAGATTCATATCTCGTACCAAATAAGTTTCTAAACCATTCTTCAGGATCTATCAATTCATTAATTAAAAAATTAGAGAGTACAATAATGCAGATATTAAAAAAAGTGCCGGCAATAAGCAATGATGTATAAACTTCTTTAGGCTCTTCAAGAAGATCGACAATGCGCCTTGCCGAAGAATGTTGTTTTGTCTTCAGCATATTAATATCCTTACTGTGTAATGAGAAGATTGCCACCTCACCGGCTGCAATAAAAAAAGAAAGTGTCATTAATATAAAAAGTAAAGCGCCAAGGACGATTGTTCCGTCAGCTTTAACAGCCAGAAGAGTGAAGAGAAGATTATCAGTAAAAAATGTAATAACCGAATGATAATCCAAAGCAAGAGTTTTTGGTGATTAATCATAGCCACACAGGCAGGTATTACCTGCCTGCGGATATTGTTGCAAAAGTAAAGTTTTCAGTAGACTAATTAATAGGGTAAATCCTGCGTGGCATCACTATCGGCGGGAGGAACTTCATGACTACCTAAGTTCTCACTATGGCTATCAGTATGTGTGCTGCCGCTATCAGTTCTTTTATCGAGCATTATCAGGTTATCGCCAACAACTTCGGTTGCAAACTTGCGGTGACCTTCTTTATCATCCCAATTACGGGTACGCAAACGGCCTTCAATATAAACAAGGCTACCCTTGTGAAGATATTTTTGAGCCAGTTCTGCAAGGCCTCGCCACAAAACAACGGTATGCCATTCTGTTTGCGATACCAGTTTGCCACCACGGTCTTTAAAAGTTTCAGTAGTTGCAAGTGGAAATTTTGCTACGGCGATATTACCTTCCAATACTTGTAAGTCGGGATCTTTACCAAGATTGCCAATAAGCATGACCCTGTTTACGCCTCTCATAGTGATAAGTTTTTTCGTTTAAAAATCTTCTGTAGAGTTCAATGCTCTTTAAAATTAATTTTTTTTATCCGTAAATATGAAATTTTTTAAAGAGTGGATGAATGCTGCACTTTTTCAAAATAGGCATTAATAATCCGGGGGAAAGCATGGCGGGAGAGTTGTTTTATGAAAACAGCTTTGAAGCCAGGTAATGTGAATTCTTTTTTAAGAGATATGTTAATGAACCTTCCTACGATCTTCTGATGTGATAATTGTTGAGTATAAACCGGTGAAATTTCCAAAATCTTGTATGAGCCCTTTTTAAGAATCCCCATTTTTACAGCATTGTTTAAAATCCCGGTAGCAGATTTTTCACTGTTCATTTCTATTAAAACAAATTCAAACAGGTTTTTCCAAATATCATTCCCGGTTCTTTTGTGTATGTAAATTTTCTTATCGTATTCCACAATCAAATAATTAAACCAACGGGTTTTTATTTTTAGCTTTTTCTCTTTAATCGGCAGCTCGTTTACAAGCTTATTTTTAAAAGCATAACAATGTTTTTTAAGAACACAATTTTGACAAAGTGGATTTTGTGGCTTGCAAATAACAGCGCCAAAATCCATTAATGCCTGGTTGTAGATACCAGGTTGCTTTTTATTAAGTAATTCATAAGCTAACCGGGAAAAGAGTTTTTTCCCCTCTGCACTATCGATTGGTTTTTTGATCCCGAAAAATCTTGATAGAACACGAAGTACATTTCCATCAACAACGGCATGAGGTAAATTGTAAGCAAAAGAAGCGATCGCAGAAGCTGTATAATGACCAACTCCTTTTAAAGCAAGAATTTTTTCGAAAGTATCCGGAAACTTTCCATTTGATCTCTTAGAAATGAACCGGGCTGTTTCAATTAAATTTTTGCAACGAGAATAGTAACCAAGTCCTTCCCACAATTTGTAGATCTTATCGTCCTTGGCGGCTGTTAGTTTATGTATATCAGGGAAATTCGAAACAAATTTCTCGTAATATTTCAGCCCATGTTCAACCCTTGTTTGCTGGAGAATGATCTCGCTCAGCCATATTTTATAGGGATCTTTTTCTCCCTTCCAGGGCATTTTTCGGGTATTCTGATGCTTGTTCCAAAGCTTCAATAAAGCCGGAAATTTTGATAAAAGTTGATGGCTAAAATACATAGGTTAAAAAAAAATTGTCTATCCCTTTGACAATCACCATATTTTGTCCTACATTAGAGCAAATTAACTGCTAAAATTTTAATAAATGAGAAAAGCTGACCTCGTAAACAAGATATCTGAAAAAACAGGTATCCCAAAAGTGGATGTGCTTGTTACTCTCGAAACTATGTTCAAAGAGGTGAAAGATACTCTCGCAGCAGGTGAAAATATTTATGTCCGTGGCTTCGGCAGTTTTATAACGAAAAAGAGAGCGGCTAAAATTGGAAGGAACATCAAGAAAAACATTGCTGTACACATTCCTGAACATTATATCCCGGCTTTCAAACCTGCCAAAGAATTTGTGGCAGAAGTTAAAAAACTAGTTACAGTAAAAGCAGATGATGGCCCAGGTGATGATGCAGATAATTGATCATAATAATTATTCTCACTTATCCTCAACAATCTCATCCTGCAGGGTTAACTTGCAGCCCTAAATTTTACAGGTGAATAAAGCACAGTGGATAGTTATTAGTGTTGGTGTATTATTAGTTGCAGGTTTATACCGTTATGGCAGAACAGGTCCTTACAAATCAGAAATAAAAAAATCTCTACAAACTACCACTGCTCAAAATGAATTAACTACTGATTCAATTCTCTTTCATGCAAAAGAAATATTGAAACCAGAGCAGATAACCTGGATGAATAATCTCGAGCAATCTGTTATCAGGGGCGATGTAAAAAAACAAAAACTTGATGTTTATCATCAGTTAGCGCATTTCTGGAAAGATTCGATAAAGATCTTTGAGCCTTATGCCTGGTATGAAGCCGAAGCAGCCAGATTGGAAAATTCGGAAAAATCACTCACCTTTGCTGCCCATTTGATTTTAGAGAATTTGAGGAACGAACAAAGTGACCGGCTAAAAAAATGGAAAGCCTTACAGGCAAAAGACTTGTTTGAAAGATCTTTGAGCATAAATGGTAAAAATGATTCAACACTTGTGGGACTGGGTGCCTGTTACATATTTGGAAACATTTCCGACAACCCGATGGAAGGGATTTCAAAAGTGAGACAAGTGATTGAAAAAGACAGCACTAATATATTTGCCTTGATGGTGCTAGGTCACGGATCAATCTTTTCTGAACAATACGACAGAGCAATCGATCGTTTTGGGAAGGTGCTGGGTTTGCAGCCCCGAAACATCGAGGCAATCCTGATGATGGCTGAGGCTTATGACAGGAAAGCTGATAAAGCAAATGCCATTAAATGGTATTCAAGTGCGATGTCAATCACCAACAACCCGGAGTTGAAAACTGCATTAGAAAAACGAATTGAAGAATTGACCGAAAAGAAAAAATAACCTTATTAATAAATTAATTTAAAAAAATTCTGAAGTATGCCTTCTGGTAAAAAAAGAAAACGCCATAAAATGGCGACGCATAAGCGTAAAAAAAGACTGAGAAAGAATCGTCATAAGAAAAAGAATAAATAGGAATATAAAGTTTATTAAAGTAGCAGTACTTTATTTAAAGTCGTTTTCTACTTATAAACTTTATATACCATTTATTTCCTGGTCTTCTGGTTGCTGCCGTTTCGGATCAATTTACCCCATCAATTTTTCCCAAATCACCCATCCAACCATTAAACGGATCTATCACGGTTTGACAGACAACCAGTATTAATTACCGGAAAATGGCAGAGTAAACGCCACAAAGTTTTGAACAAAGAACTGATCATAAATGCTGCGCCGCAGGGTGTTGAAATTGCCCTGCTTGAAGATAAAAAATTGGTAGAGCTTCATAATGAAAAAAGCGATGCCCGTTTTGCTGTCGGCGATCTGTATCTTGGTAAAGTAAAAAAACTGATCCCGGGGTTAAATGCAGCTTTTGTAGATGTTGGTTTTGAAAAAGACGCTTTTCTTCATTACACTGATTTAAGCCCCTACGCAAAATCGCTTTTAAAATTTACACAGTTATCGATCAATCACAAAGCAGATGGAATTCCTGATTTTGGAATTTTTGAAAATGAGCCAGAGATAATAAAAACAGGTAAGATCAATGAAGTGCTTGGTGGCAAACCAAACATTCTTGTTCAAATTTTAAAAGAGCCGATTGCTGCAAAAGGACCAAGATTAAGTTGTGAAATATCATTACCCGGCCGGTTTGTTGTTATTACACCTTACAATAATATTGTCGCAGTTTCCCGGAAGATCCATTCTTCAGAGGAAAGAAAACGTTTACAAAAAATTGTTGAGGCAATTAAGCCAAGAAATTTTGGAGTAATTGTAAGAACTGCTGCAGAAGGAAAAAAGACTGCTGAGCTTCATGAAGACCTTACTGAATTGGTGGAAACATGGAAGACGATTCAGACAAATCTTAAAAGCGC
>Ga0209797_10001139_pt1 | contig 13327 bp, 11 predicted proteins | sample DOMMetBare3Fresh_2_FD_187472 | JGI IMG/M metagenome (GOLD analysis project Ga0209797, IMG submission 187472) | Wetland sediment microbial communities from St. Louis River estuary, USA, under dissolved organic matter induced mercury methylation -... | ecosystem: Environmental > Aquatic >... | reverse complement strand
CCCCAGGCACGATGCGCCGGACCAGACCCAATTGGTCGATTCAGCGCGGCCGAGAGCGTCGACGTCGAGCAGCACGTCCCATGCGATCTCGGCCTTGCGGTACTCATCGAGCGTCGTGCGGCGCCACAGACCCCGCGGGTGCTCGGCGTCCTGCCAGAAGTTGAACAACCAGTCGCCGCGGCGCGTGACCTGCGGAATGCGGTCGCGCGAATCGAGCACGCCGCGGATGCGCTCGCGCATCGCTGCGAAGTCGGGGAAGGACTCCAGGCGCTGCCGCGCCACCGCGTTGCGCTGGCGCACCCAGGCCAGCGCCTGCTCGCCGTGCACGTCTTCGAGCCAGAGGTACGGGTCGTCGGGGATCGAGGCGTCGGTGTTCATCGTGACCGGCACGTTCGCGCAACCGGCGACCAGCACGGCGATGGTCGCGAGCAGACGCATGCAACAGCCTAACAGTGTGCGGCCGGATCGCCCGTTTCAGGGCTTCTGCTCGGCCAACGCCTTCAGGTTGGACAGCCCGGCCTCGAAGTCCTTGCCGACCATGTTGTCGGCGAACAAAGCCATCCAGCGCAACAGCGGGCTGCTGCCCATGTCGCCGTTCATCGACCAGCTGGCCCGCGAGCCGGCGCCCTCGGCGATGAAGGTCAGGTCGCCGCTGGAGGTGGTGCCGAAGTCGGGGAAGTACAGATCGTAGGCCAGCCGCCGGCCGGGTTCGGCGGCCGTGAAGGTCATCTTGCCGTCGCCTTCGCTGGCGCTCTTCCAGGACCAGCCGGCGCCCGCACCGCTGTCCGGCCCGAAGTACTCGATCGCCATGGCTGGGTCGCGGCGGTTCCAGACGGTCCACTGTTTCCACGACCGCGGGCTCGCGACCAGCGCAAACACGTTTTCAGGTGGTGCGTTGATGGTGATCGATCGCGTCACCTTGAAGGTCGGACTGAGCGCATAGCCGCCCAGCCATAACACCAGCGCCAGCGCGAGAACGACACCCAGGATCCACTTGACGACGCGCATTTCGAGACCCTCCGCGACACGGTGGGAATTCAGTCTGTACCGGCCAGCGTCCCTACGGCAAGCGGGGCTACCCCGGGCCGAGGCGGCGGGCGACAGTGGCATGATGCGCGCGCCGCCGCTTGCCGTGACCGCGGCCACCAACCCAAACCCAAAATGGACGTTGCGATCAACCCCTTGCTGGCGCCCTGGGACGACCCTTTCGGGCTGCCCCCGTTCGGGCGCATTCGGCCCGACCAGTTTCGCTCCGCGTTCGGCCATGCGATGGCCGCGCATCGGGCCGAGTTGGCGCTGATCGGCGCGCAGAAGGCCGAACCGTCGTTCGACAACACACTGGCCGCCTTCGATGCGGCAGGGCGCCAGTTGTCGCGCGTGGAGGCCCTGTTCCACAACCTCACCGCATCGGCCACCAACGAGGAGTTGCAAGCCGTGCAGCGCGAGATGGCGGCGCCGCTGGCTGCGCACTGGAGTGCGGTGTACATGGATCCGCCGCTGTTCGATCGCATCGACCGGCTGCACGCACGGCGTGCGCAGCTGGGCCTCGCAGCCGAGCCGCTGCGTCTTCTGGAGCGGGTGCACCTCGATTTCGTGCGTGCCGGCGCCCGGCTTCGCGGCGGCGACCGGCAGCGTTATGCCGGCGTGATGCAACGTCTGGCCGAGCTGACCACCGCGTTCGCGCAGAACGTGCTGCACGACGAGGCGTCGTTCCTGCTGCCGCTGGACGGCGAGGCCGACCTGGCCGGCCTGCCGGGCTTCGTGCGTGCCGCCGCGCGTCAGGCCGCTCTGGAGCGCTCGCACGCCAGCCCATACGTGATCACGTTGGCGCGCTCGTTGATCGTGCCGTTTCTCACCTTCAGCCAGCGTCGCGATCTGCGCGAGACCGCGTGGCGCGCCTGGGTGTCGCGCGGCGAGCACGACGGCGCCCACGACAACCGGCCGATCGCGCGCGAGATCCTGTCGCTGCGCCGCGAACAGGCACGGCTGCACGGGTACCCGAGCTATGCCGACTACGCGCTGGCCGACACGATGGCGCGTGAGCAGTCCCAGGTGTGGAAACTGCTCGACGAGGTGTGGGAGCGTTCCAAGGCGGCGCTGGATCGCGAGCGTGCACTGCTTCAGTCGGTGCGTGACGCGCACGACGTGCGCGACGAGATCGAGGCCTGGGACTGGCGCTACTGGGCCGAGCAGGTGCGCCGCGACCGCTATGCGCTCGACGATGCCGAACTGAAACCCTATTTCGCGTTGCCCCGCATGGTGCAGGCGGCGTTCGATTGCGCGTCGCGCCTGTTCGGCCTGCGCTTCCAGCCACGCGAGGACCTGCACGCGTACCACGAAGACGTTCGCACCTACGAAGTCACCGACCGCGACGGTGCCGCCGTGGGTTTGTTCCTGCAGGACAACTTTGCCCGCGCCGGCAAGCGCAGCGGTGCCTGGATGAGCGCGCTGCGCTGGCAGCATCGCAACGGCGGGTCGGAGCGGCCGGTGATCCTGAACAACAACAACTTCGCCCGCGGCGAGACCGGAACGCCAACGCTGCTGTCGCTGGACGACGTGCGCACGCTGTTCCATGAATTCGGGCACGGCCTGCACGGCCTGTTGTCCGATGTCGGCTACGAACGCCTGTCGGGCACGCAGGTGCTGCGCGACTTCGTCGAACTGCCGTCGCAGCTGTTCGAGCACTGGATCGGCGAGCCCGAGGTGCTGCGCCGCCATGCGCGGCACTGGCAATCGGGCGAGGCGATTCCCGACGAACTGATCGATCGCATCCATTTGGCGCGGCGGTTCGGCCAGGCCTACGAGACGGTGCGCTACACCGCCAGCGCGCTGGTCGACATGGCCGCGCACGCGAGCCTGGAGCCGATCGACGACGTCGTCGCGTTCGAGCGGCGCGTTTTGGCCGAGCGCGGGCTGCCGGTCGCGGCCGGGCTGAATCACCGGTTACCGCACTTCCAGCATCTGTTTGCCGGTTCGGCCTATGCAGCGGGCTACTACGTGTACCTCTGGGCCGAGGTGCTCGATGCCGATGCCTACGGGGCGTTCGTGGAAGCCGGAGATCCGTTCGACGCGCAGGTCGCGCAACGCCTGCGGCGCTGGGTCTACGCCAGCGGCGACAGCGTCGAGCCGGGCGCCGCGTACGAGGCCTTTCGCGGGCGCGGTCCGAGCATCGAACCAATGCTGCGCGACAAGGGCCTGATCGACGCCTGAGCAGCGGTTCAGGCGGCCCGGCCGAACATCGAGTCCAGCGCGACCACGAAGTCGCGGAAGTCCAGCGGCTTGGTCCAGTAGTCCGCGAAGCCGGCGCCCAGCGCCGCCTGGATGTCGTCGGGCATCGCGTTGGCCGACAGCGCGATGCACGGGATCGCGGCCGTCGCCGCATCGGCGCGCATGCGCCGCAGCACCTCCATGCCGTCGATGTCGGGCAGTTGCATGTCCAGCAGGATCAGGTCCGGCAACGCGCTGCGTGCGCGCTCGATGCCGCTCACGCCGTCAGCCGCCTCGTCCAGTTGCAGGTTGGGGTGCTGCGCAATCAGCTCGCGCACGATCAGCGCGTTGACCGGGTTGTCCTCGATGTAGAGGACCCGGGCGACCTTGGAATGCGACGTCGCGACGCCGGTCGGTGGCGCCACCGTCGCTGCCGGCGCAGCGGTCGGCGAGGTGAGCGCCTCGTCGGCCGCGAGCGTCACCGCTTGGCCGTCGACGGTGGTCGAAGCAGCGGCCATGGCGTCTGGCAGAGGTTGCGGTGTGCTCATCGGAGGTCGGGCAAACGGGCGCGAGTCTAGCGGGTTTGCACTGGCGCGACCGGAGTGGGCCGCGGGTGTCGTGCGACATCGCACGCACAATGCGGACCATCGTCACCACACCGCCTCGCCGAGGCCGGACGAACGCCATGAGCCGAATCCTGACGCACCGTGCGACCGTCCAGGGCGCCGTCACCGCGATCGAGTTGGCCGTCGGCAGCACCGTGCGGCGCGGTGGTGTGCTGCTGCGCCTGGAGTCGATGAAGATGGAGTTCCCGATCGAGGCCGAAGTCGATGGCGTCGTTCATGCCGTCCATGTGCGCCAGGGCGACGCGGTCGATCACGGCGATGCGCTGGTCGATCTGCTGGCCCGGCCCGCCGCGGCAGTCGGCGTGCCGTCGAACGCGATCGTCGAGCCACTGCGTTGCGCGGCCGCGCCCCGCGACGAAGCCGCGGCGGCGCTGGTCGCGCGCCGCGCCTTGCTCGACGACGCCGCCCGGCCCGACATGGTGGCCGCGCGCCATGCGCAGGGCCGGCGCACCGCCCGCGAAAACCTCGCCGCACTGTTCGACGAAGGCAGCTTCGTCGAGTACGGTGCGTTTGCCGTGGCGGCGCAGCGCAGCCGCCGCGACGTCGACGACCTGCAGCGCAACACACCGGCCGATGGCCTGATCACCGGGCTGGGCACCGTGCAAGCGGCGCAGTTCGGCGTCGAACACGCGCGTTGTGCGGCAATGGTCTACGACTACTCGGTGCTGGCCGGCACGCAGGGTGCGTTCAACCACAAGAAGTCCGATCGGCTGCTCGAGCTGGCGGCCGCGCTGAAGCTGCCGGTGGTGCTGTTTGCCGAGGGCGGCGGCGGCCGGCCCGGCGATGTCGACTGGCCGGTGGTGGCGGGGCTCGACTGCACGACCTTTCACCGTCTGGCCGCGCTGTCCGGCGTGGTGCCGCGCATCGGCATCGTCGAGGGCTACTGCTTCGCCGGCAACGCGGCCCTGCTGGGCAGTTGCGATCTGGTGGTCGCCACGCGCAGTGCCAGCATCGGCATGGGCGGCCCGGCGATGATCGAGGGCGGCGGCCTGGGTACCGTGGCGCCGGGCGACGTGGGACCGGCGCTCACGCTTGCCCAGGCCGGCGCCATCGACCTGCTGGTCGACGACGAGGTGGCAGGCGTCGAGGCGACTCGGCAGCTGCTGGGCTGGTACCGCGGCGCGCTGCCCGATGCGGGTGCGGGCGATCAGAACCTGTTGCGCACCGCGATCCCACCCGGCCGCCAGGCGTTGTTCGATCCGCGGGCAATCGTGCACACGCTGGCCGACCGCGACAGCGTGATCGAATTGCGCGCCGAGTTCGGCGCTGGCGTCGTGACGTCGTTGGCGCGCCTGGGCGGGCATCCGGTGGCGATTGCGGCGACCAACCCGCGGCATCTGGGCGGCGCGATCGACGTCGCTGGATGCGACAAGCTCGCGCGCTTCATGCAGTTGGCCGACGCGGCGGGCTGGCCGCTCGTGACGCTGGTCGACACGCCCGGCTTCATGGTCGGGCCGGCGATCGAGGCCCAGGGCATGATGCGCCACGCCGGGCGCTTGTTCGTCACGGCTGCGTCGTTGCGCGTGCCGGTGGCGTCGGTGGTGCTGCGGCGCGGCTTCGGGCTCGGCGCCATGGCGATGACCGCGGGCCACTTCCACGCGCCGGTGGCCACCGCAGCGTGGCCCGCCGCCGAGTTCGGCGCGATGGGTCTGGAGGGCGCCGTGCGGCTGGGCTTCCGCAAGGAACTTGCCGCAGCGCCCGAAGGCGAGCGCGGCGCATTGTTCGAGCGGCTGCTGGCGTTGTCGCGCGAGCGCGGTCAGGCGCTGAACATGGCCAGCCACCTGGAAATCGACGACGTCATCGACCCGGCCGAGACACGCGCCTGGCTGATGCGCGTGCTCTCGGTCGCGCGCACACGGCCGCTGGCGCCGCGCAGGCCGTTCGTCGACACCTGGTAGATCCGCACGGCAGGTCGCGCGCGCGCTTGAGGTTACCCTTGGCGCATCGCACCGATAGGGGATCAGCCATGTTCGCCACCGCCGTCGCCGGAAGCCTGCCCAAACCCGCCTGGCTGGCCGAAACCCACAAGCTGTGGCCACGCTGGCGCGAGGAGGGTGCCGCGCTGGCGCAGGCCAAGCTCGACGCCACGCTGGTGTGGATCAAGGCGCAGGAAGACGCGGGGCTCGACGTCATCGGCGACGGCGAGCAGTCGCGCCAGCATTTCGTGCACGGGTTTCTCGAGCGGGTGGACGGCATCGACTTCGAGCACAAGGTCGAGATGGGCATCCGGGCCGACCGCTACAAGGCCATGGTGCCGCAGGTGGTGTCGGCGGTGCACCTGAAGGGTCGCGTGCACGAGACCGAAGCGCGCTTCCTGCGCGCGCACACCACACGCAGGATCAAGTTCACGCTGCCGGGGCCGATGACCATCGTCGACACGGTGGCCGATCGCTTCTATGGCAATCGCGAGAAGCTCGCGTTCGCGTTTGCCGAGTTGCTGAACCAGGAGGCGCTGGCGCTGCAGGCCGACGGCGTCGACGTGATCCAGTTCGACGAACCGGCGTTCAACGTGTATCCCGCCGAGGTCAACCAATGGGGCGTTCGCGCGCTCGAGCGCGCGGCACGGGGCCTGACCTGCAAGACCGCGGTGCACATCTGCTACGGCTACGGCATCCAGGCCAACATCGACTGGAAGAAATCGCTCGGCGACCAGTGGCGCCAGTACGAGCAGGTGTTCCCGGCGCTGGCCGCCAGCCGCATCGACCAGGTGTCGCTCGAATGCCTGCACTCGCACGTGCCGCCCGACCTGATGGCGCTGCTGAAGGGCAAGGAGGTGATGGTCGGCGTGATCGATGTCGCCAGCGACGAGATCGAGTCGCCCGAGACCGTGGCGCAGACCATCGAGACCGCCCTGCGCTTCGTGCCGGCCGGCAAGCTGATTGCCTGCACCAACTGCGGCATGGCGCCGATGGACCGGGCGATCGCGATGGCGAAGATCGAAGCGCTGGTGAAAGGTGCCGCGCTGGCGCGGCAACGTCACGCGGGCAGCGGCGCGGTGCCATGACGGCGTTGCTGAGCAAGATGCGCGCGTGATCCACGACCACGCCGATCCGGCCGCTCGACGCAGCGCACGCGGGCCATCGCGACACGCTGGTGCTGGCGCTTCGGTCGCAGGGTTTTCGGGGGCCGGCGCACTGAGCGTGCGTGGGTCGCGACCGCTCAGTGGCCCGAGGCGCTGAGCGCCGTGTCCAGGCGCGCCGCACACCAGCGCAGCGTTTCACCCCGGCAGGCGAACGCACGCTGCAGGCAAGCCCGCGCATACGCGCCGTCCGACTGCAATCGCTCCAGGTGCACCGGGTGGCCTTCGGCCGCCATCAGCCACTTGAAGTCGACCAGATCGGTCAGCGTGGGAAAACCTTCGACAACGGCAAACACCATTCGCCTCGCACTCCGTGGCCTGCGCCACATAGCCGTGCCCAACTTGGTCAACGGGCATCGGGAATACCCCAAACAGCGCCGCAAAGGCACCCCCATTCAACGGCCGGCTATGCTGTGAGGATGACGCTGGCCATCGATTTCGACGACGTGCGTGCCGCGGCCGATCGGCTGGCCGGCGTGGCACACAAGACTCCGGTGTTGACGTCGCGCACCGCCGACGCGCGCTGCAGCGCGCAGGTGTTCTTCAAGTGCGAAAACCTGCAGCGCATGGGGGCTTTCAAGTTCCGCGGCGCCTACAACGCGCTGGCGCAGTTCGACGCCGCTCGGCGCAGGGCCGGGGTGATCGCGTTCTCCTCCGGCAATCACGCCCAGGCGATCGCGCTGGCCGCGCGCCTGCTCGACATGCCCTCGGTGATCGTGATGCCGAACGATGCGCCGCCGGTCAAGCTGGCGGCCACGCGCGAGTACCAGGCGGGGCAGCCCGGCAGCGAAGTGGTGCTGTACGACCGCTACACCGAAGACCGCGAAGCCATTGGCCGGCGCATTGCGCAAAGCCGTGGCATGACGCTGATTCCGCCCTACGACCACGCGCACGTGATGGCCGGGCAGGGCACGGCCGCGCTGGAACTCATCGAGGCGGTGGGGCCGCTGGATCGCCTGGTGGTGTGTGTCGGCGGCGGCGGGCTGATCGCCGGCAGCGCCGTGGCCGCCACGCACCTAGTACCGGGAATCGCCGTGCACGGTGTCGAGCCGCAGGCCGGCAACGACACGCAGCAAAGCCTTGCCAAGGGTGAAGTGGTTCGCATCGATGTGCCGCAGACCATCGCCGACGGCGCGCAGACGCAGTCCAGCGGGCAGCTGACGTTCCCGGTCATCCGCGCGCTGGTCAGGAGCATCGAGACGGTGACCGACGCGCAGCTGATCACCACGATGCGCTTCATGGCCGAGCGCATGAAGCTGGTGGTCGAGCCCACCGGCTGCCTGGCCGCGGCCGCGGTGCTCGAGCGGGTGATCGACGTGCGTGGCCAGCGCGTGGGCGTCATCCTGAGCGGCGGCAACGTCGATCGATGGAAGTACGCACAGTGGCTGGCGGCGGATTGACGACAACCAGGGAGATTCGATGACCGAAGCCACCCCGCCCAAACCGGACGCCGACGCCGACAAGCGGCAGCGCGAGGCGGTGGACGCGCTGCTCAAACGGCCGTCGGTGCTCAAGCCCGGGGCCGTCACACTGGCCGGCGGGCGGCGGCTCGAATACGACGTGCACGCCGAGTTCGTGCCCGTCGCGCGTGGTGGCGTCGATGCCCAGCGCGGCGAACCGGACGCGGCGGTCTTCTGTGTCGCCTACCTGGCCAAGGTGGCTGCGCCGCGGCCGATCTGCTTTGCCTTCAACGGCGGGCCGGGTTCGGCCTCGGTGTGGCTGCACCTGGGTGCGCTCGGACCGAAGCGTGTGCCGATCCACGACGACGGCACCATGCCGCCGCCGCCGTATGCGGTGCAGGACAACCCGCTGACCTGGCTGGAGCATTTCGACCTGGTGTTCGTCGATCCGCCGCACACCGGCTATTCACTGGCCGTGGGTGATGACGCGCGCAAGAAGCTGTTCTCGGTCGACGGCGACGCCGAGGCGCTGACCGAGGTGGTGCGAATCTGGCTGGCGCGGCACAACCGGTTCGGCTCGGCGCTGTACCTGGCCGGCGAAAGCTACGGCACGACGCGCGGCGCCGCGATCGCCGACCGCCTGCACGGTGCCGGCGTGGCATTGGCCGGCGTGATCCTGGTGTCATGCGCGATGGACCTGCATTCGCTGGTGTTCGCGCCGGGCAACGACCTGCCGTACGCGTTGTTCCTGCCGGCGTTCGCCAATGCCGCGCAATACCACGGCCGGCTGGATGGCGCGCTGAGCCGATCTAGCGACGCGGCGCGCAGCGCGGCCGAAGCCTTCGTCGCGGAGGACTACCTGGCGGCACTGCACGCCGGCGCACGGCTCGATGCCCGCGCGCGCACGCGCATCGAGAAGCGCCTGGCCGACCTGACCGGCCTGCCGCGTGCGCTGGTGCAGGAGAAGAACCTGCGCATCAGCGACGCCACGTTCTTCTTCGAACTGCTGCGCGACGTGGGCCGCATCGTCGGCCGGCTCGAGGCACGCGTCACCGGGCCGATGGCCGCCAGCCGCAGCCGGGAGTGGGAGTTCGATCCTGGCATCGAGTCGCTCAATGCGCCGTACACGATGGCGAGCATGGCGTACTTCCACGAGCTGGGCATCGCCAGCGAGTCACGCTACGAGGTGTTCAACCTGGAGGTGAACAAGACCTGGAACTGGAACCGCGGCGAGGCCAAAGGCAATGGCTTCGCCTGCACCAGCCCCGACCTGGCGCGCGCGCTGCGACGCAATCCGCACCTGCGCGTCTGGGTGGCCAGCGGACGCTACGACCTGGGCACGCCGTACAGCGCCAGCGACTGGTCACTGGCGCAACTCGACGCCCCGGCCGAGGTGCTCCAACGAGTGACGCATCACTACTACGACGCCGGCCACATGATGTACACGCGCGGTGCCGACCTGCAGCAGATGAAGTCCGATCTGGCCACCTGGCTGCAGCAGCCCTGAGCAACGCGCGACGGCGACCATGCACATCGGCGTGTTGACCGGCGGTGGCGATTGCCCGGGGCTGAACGCCGTGATTCGCGCCGTCACGCTGGCGCTGGTGCGCGAGTGCGCTGCTCGCGTGACCGGGGTCGAGCGCGGATTCGAGGGCCTGTTGACCGGGCGCACCCGCCCGCTGATGTCCCGGGACGTGCAGGACATCCTGGCGCAGGGTGGCACGATCCTCGGCACGCAGAATCGCTGCAATCCGTTTCGCGTTGACACATCGGCCGGCGCCGATCAATCGGCGAAAGCGATGGCGACGGTGGGCACGCTCGGCCTCGATGCGCTGGTGGTCATCGGCGGCGATGGCACGATGGAGATCGCGCACCGGTTCGAGTTGCTCGGTCTGCCGGTGGTCGGTGTGCCCAAGACGATCGACAACGACCTGTGCCACACCGACCGCAGCTTCGGCTTCGACAGCGCCGTGGCGGTGGTGGCGGAGGCGCTGGACCGATTGGCCACCACGGCGCGCAGCCACGGCCGCGTGATGATCGCCGAGACCATGGGCCGTCACGCCGGCTGGATCGCGCTGGAAGGCGGCATCGCCGGCGCGTCCGATGTGATCTTGATTCCGGAGTTGCCCTACCAGATCGAGGCGCTGGCGCAGCAGATCCGGCATCGCCTGGTCGAGCAGGGCCACGTGCTGTTGTGCGTGGCCGAGGGCGCGTGCGCCGCGGGCGGGTCGCCGGTCACACAAATTGCGGCGGCCGGCGAGCCGGCCCGCCTGGGCGGCATCGCGCACGTGCTGGAGCGCGAACTCGCGGCCCGGGTGCCCGGCGAAGTCCGCGCCACCGTGCTGGGACATCTGCAGCGCGGCGGGACGCCGACGCCGTTCGATCGGGTGCTGGCCACTCAGCTGGGGTTCGAGGCGGCGCAGCGTGTGCGCCGAGGCGAGTTCGGCTGCATGGTCACGGTTCAGGGCGGCGTGATCGGCAACGTGCCGCTCGCCGACGTGGCCGGGCGCTATCGCGCCGTGGAGGCAGAGCACCCGTTGTTGCGCGCCGCGCAGGGCCTTGGCGTGTCGTTCGGCACCTTGGCGCGCTGATCTGTCGCTAGCGGCGTCGCCGGTTGCCCTCGCGCACGGCCTCGCGCCGCTGCTCGATGTCGTGGGCGTCGACTCGGCTGTTGAAGTCGCGTGCGCGCTGGCGTTCCAGCGCCATGCCTTCGCCGAAGGGCAGTGCGAAGCCGTCGTCGATGATCGACTTGTAGCGCTGCAGCATGCCCGGTTGCGCCTGCAGCATGTCGGCCGCCAGCGCGCGCGCCGTGTCGAGCAGCGCCGACGGCTCGACCACGTGATTGACGAAGCCCCAGCTGGCGGCCTGCTCGGCGCTGACCCAGCGGCCGCCCAGCGAGATCTCGCGCGCCCGGTAGATGCCGACGGCGCGGCTGAGCTTCTGCGACAGGCCCCAGCCCGACGCCAGGCCCACGCGCGCGTGGGTGTCGGCAAACCGCGCCTGGCTGCTGGCCAGCAGCACGTCGCAGGCCAGCGCCAGCTCGAAGCCGCCGGTGACCGCCGCGCCGTTGATGGCACCGATCACCGGCCCGGCAAAGCGCTCGAGCGCGGCCACCGGGTCGCCGGACACCGGTTCCGCCTTCTGGCCGACGCTGCCGCGCCCCGCACCGATCTCCTTCAGGTCGAGCCCGGCGCAGAAGGCCCGGCCCGCGCCGGTGAGGATCAGCACGCGCACCCGCGGGTCGGCGCCCAGCTCGTCGATCGTGACGGCCAGCAGGTCGAGCAATTCGCGCGACAGCGCATTGAGCACCTGGGGGCGGTTGAGCGTGACGAGCGCAATGCCTTGCGCATCGACTTCGCAGCGGACGACGGGTTCGGTCATGTGGCCCCCATCAGCTCAGTGTTTCGACGCGGTTGCGACCGCTGTGCTTGGCGTGATACAGCGCCGCGTCGGCACCATGCACCAGCGTCGCGGCGCCTCCTCCGGCCATCGGGACCGTGGAGGCCACGCCAATGGACACGGTGATCTCCGGCCCGTCGGCGATGATCTCGCTGTAGCTGGTGGTCATGATGGCACGGCGTATCGACTCGGCAATGTCCAGTGCGCCCGACGCGGCGGTGCCTGGCAGAACCACCGCGAACTCCTCGCCGCCGTAGCGTGCCGCCAGGTCGCCGGCGCGGCGCACGTTGCGCTCGATCACGCCGGCCACCGCCGCGAGGTAGGCGTCGCCGATCTGGTGGCCGAAGCGATCGTTCAGCGGTTTGAAGTGATCGATGTCGATCATCAGCAGCGCCAGCGGCGCGCCGTCGCGCAGCGCACGGAACCACTCCTTGCGCAGCGTGGCGTCGAACTGGCGCCGGTTCGCCAGGCCGGTGAGGGCGTCGGTGGACGCGAGCGCGCTCAGCTCGGCGTTGGCCTGGCCGAGTGCCAGCTCGGCGCGCTTGCGCTGTTCGGCATCGCGCAGCGTGACCAGGTAGTCGCCCAGCCCATTGCCCGGCGGCAGCGGAGCCACGCGGGCTTCGATCCACAACGTGCTGCCGTCGTGGCGCTGCGCGCGAAACAGGTCGCCCCCGCTCGGCCCGCGGCGATTGGCATGCATGAAATGGCGTGCGATGAAGGCAGCGCGGTCGTCGGGCACCAGCAGCTCGGCCAGCGTGCGACCGTGCAGTTCATCGGGCGCGATGCCCAGCATCGAGGCGGCCGCCTGCGACGCGAAGCGGATCGCCAGGTCGGCGTCCACCGCGACGATCAGGTCGCTGGCGTGTTCGGCCAGCAAGCGAAAACGCAGCCGCGCCTCGGCATTGCGGCGCTCGGCCTCGGCATCGGGCACGAGCACGATGCGCCGGCCGTCGAAGAGGTTCATCGACACCGTGCGCGGCGCATCGCCGAGCGGGTCGCGGGGCCGGGCCTGGCTGTCGATCAGCGGCCGGCCTTCGGCGTCGGTCAGGTTCAGCGTGATGCCGAAGCCGGCCAGCAACTGGGCGAGGGTCTGCAATTCGGCGTCGGTCACAACGAGTCCTGCGTGCGCGGCCGGCAAGACCCCCTCGCGTGCATCCGCCGGCCTGACGATGGCATCGTACAGGTTTGTGCGGCACCACGAGCGGCAAGCCGTGCGAGCACGCGATCAGAAAGGGGCCGGGCTTCGGAACGTCCGCGTCGCCCCCTGCAACGGGTGTTCGAATTCGAGCCCGGTGGCATGCAGCATCATGCGCGCGGGATCTGACCCCGTCGATGCGACGGCATACAAGGGGTCGCCCACGATCGGATGACCGAGCCAGGCCATGTGCACCCGCAACTGGTGCGAGCGGCCGGTTTCGGGCATCAGCGCGACCCGGGTCTGCTGATGAGAGGCGTCGCGCCCGATCACCCGCCATTGCGTCAGCGCGGGCTTGCCATGCGCGACGTCGACCCGCTGGCGCGGCCGGTTCGGCCAGTCGGCCGACAGCGGCGCGTCGATGCGGCCGTGCTCGCCGGCCAGCGCACCGTGCACCACGGCTTCGTACAGCTTGCGCACG
>Ga0209797_10001138_pt1 | contig 13331 bp, 13 predicted proteins | sample DOMMetBare3Fresh_2_FD_187472 | JGI IMG/M metagenome (GOLD analysis project Ga0209797, IMG submission 187472) | Wetland sediment microbial communities from St. Louis River estuary, USA, under dissolved organic matter induced mercury methylation -... | ecosystem: Environmental > Aquatic >... | reverse complement strand
AACTTTTTCAATGTCTTGAAAATGGCTATGCAACCGGCTTCGTGAATTATGAAAAAAGGAACAGGGACAATCGTATTGAAACCGATAGAGAGTTTGCTTTGATCTTATTAGTAAATATTTTTAATTCAATAGAAAAAACCAATAAAGATCTAATACTTGAAACAGGGGATTATGGCGATGAATTGGAAACAGTTACTGTAACAACCAACTATTACCGTGAGCTCCTTTATAATCTTGAACATACAATCCATCACATGGCATTAATAAGAGTTGGTATAATTGAGATTTCAACATTTCAATTACCCGTAGAATTTGGTGTCGCTTATTCAACTATAAAATATCGCCGGCAATGTGCACAGTAAGTTTTATTCCTGTAAAAGATGGTTTTTTCATCACCACTAACCGTGATGAAAAAACCAGCAGAAGAATTGCTTTACACCCGGCGGTTTATTATCTCAATAATCAAAAATTGTTTTATCCTAAAGATACTGAGGCCTGTGGCACCTGGATAGTCATGAAGGAAAACGGTGACTCGGCAGTGTTATTAAATGGTGCATTTATTTGTCATAAGTCAAAACCTCCATACCGCCAAAGCCGGGGAATGGTATTATTGGAAATTTTCTCAACTAAAAAACCTTCTGAAACATTTCAAACAATTAATCTTGAAAATATTGAACCATTTACTATCATTTTATTTGAAAAAAAGAGGCTATTTGAGTTCCGCTGGGATTGTAAAAAGAAATATTATAAATCTTTGGATTTAAACCCACATAGCTGGGCTTCCCCAACATTATACGACAGCTTGTCTTTAAGAAAGAAAGAAGAAATGTTTACTTATTTTCTTAAGTACAACCCCACTCCAGATATCAAAGAGATTCTTAATTTTCACTACAATGCTGATTATAAAATATTTGAAAATGAAAGAATGCAGATTAAAGAAGAGAATTATTCCACAGTAAGTATCACCAGTATTTTAATAAAAAAAGAGCGTTGCTGTATGCATTATTCGGATATAATAAATGACACAATATCTGAGTTAAATGTAAAAATCAGTCAACCACTTTTTATAGTTAATGAAAAAGATTATTAACCAACCTTTTTTTATCAGGCTTTTACACTGGGAATACTGGCCTTTTGATGTAGTATATTTTCCAGTTTATATTTATTGGTTCTGGCTGAGTATAAAAGCAAAATCCTTTTTCTTTTTCAACACTTGCAATCCCACAATCAGAAATGGAGGCTTTCTAATGGAATCAAAAAAAGATATTTATGATTTAATGCCTGCAAATCTTTATCCTCTGACTATTTTTTTCAAATCAGGCACAGGTGAATATGATATAAAAGAAAAAGTAAAACAAAAAGGATTGAAGTACCCATTAATAGGCAAGCCTGATATTGGCATGAAGGGTATGGGTGTAAAAAAATTAGAAACCGAAAAGGATTTAATTGACTATGCTGCCGGTTCAAAAGTTGATTTTTTAGTACAGCAATTTATTTCATATAAAAATGAAGTGGGGATTTTTTACTACCGATTCCCAAACGAATCAATAGGTCATATTTCAGGTATAGTTAGAAAAGAATTTCTTGAAGTCACAGGAAATGGAATATCTACCATAGAACAACTTTTACTGAATGATAAAAGATTTTTACTTCAATTACCGGTTATTAAAAAAGAGTACACCGGGAAACTAAATACTATTTTAAATAATGGAGAAGAACTTTTATTGGTCCCTTATGGCAATCATGCCCGTGGGGCTAAGTTTATTGATGATAGTTACCTGATAGATGATGAATTAATTAATTCAATTGATACAGTTTGTAAAAATATTAATGGTTTTTATTTTGGCAGGATGGATATAAGGTTTAACAGCTGGGAAGAATTGAAGCAAGGTAAAAATTTTTCTATTATTGAGCTGAATGGCGCAGGCAGTGAACCCACACATATATACGATCCGAACCACTCAATCTTTTTTGCCTGGAAAGAAATAATCCGACACTTAAATATCATGTGGCGAATAAGCCAAATAAACTATCACCCAAAAGAAAGGCTATATATGAGTACTAAATCAGGTTTAAAAATGCTTAAAGAAAGCCGTGCATATATAAAATTGATTAAGCCTGAATAATTATAAATGCATTTTCTGACTTTTTCATGATATTTCAAACTCTATAGAATTGATTTTTTTAGTCATTATCTAAATTTCGAAAGCTAAAAACTGCTTGGGTTCCGGGGCCAGATGTATAACCCGGATTAAAAAAGAAACCGGAATTTGTTAAAACTCCGGTTTTGTAGCCCGTACGAGATTCGAACTCGTATCACCACCGTGAAAGGGTGGTGTCCTAGCCCTTAGACGAACGGGCCTTCTTCGCTGAAGCTTCAAAGGCCAGGGCCTTTTCGCAACAGGGCGGCAAAGATAGGCTTCGGGAGGTTTGGGGCAAAAAAACTTTTAAATAAAAAAACCGTTCCGCTGTTGGCGGAACGGCCATATCAGAACCGTCCTTCATAGTTATTTATTATCGTTTTGCCACATCAAATTTTTTAAAGATGCTGGCAACAGCTTTTTGTATTTCTTTTTGGGTAATGTTCCGGTTGTTCACTTCTCCTGTTGTCCAACCCTGCCACACTGTTTTATCTGTTTTTGCATCTATCATTGTAATGGTTATTGTACTTTCCTTAATCAATTGCTCATAAGAATCGTACCCCAAAAACTGTGAAGGATAATATATAGTTGCATAACGCCTTGTATAAGGATTATATATCACCCGGGTTGTTGGCTGACTATACATCGGCTCTCTTTTTTCCTTACTTGCCCTTTCTACCAGCAGATCATAATCCAGTAAAACATCAGGTTTATTTTTATTCTGTTTCCAGCCTGCTTTTTCTAATTCAAGGGAAACAGCCTGCCTTACTTTAGATTCTATAAGATCACTTTGATTTTCCAGTTTACCTTCATCTCCATGCAACCAGGTAAATGATTTATAAGAATTGAAATTGACATTATCGTCTTTTTCAATATGTGCAGTAGTACCACAGCTTAAAAGTATAAAGGGGCCAACTGCTGCAATTAACCAGGCTTTGAAATTTATTGTTTTCATAATTTTTAAATTTTAATGTCAGCAAATTCATTTTACTATATATAAACGATAAATTTCATGCCGGGTTTACTAAAGAGATGTGAAAAGAAAATAAAGAACCGGAAATAATTAAACCCGGTGACAATACCCTGACAGAACAGGTATTTGGAAAAGTCTTAACTTGTAGTTTGAAACGTTATAAGCAGTATTATTTTTAATAAACCAACTTAAATCATTTTTTTATGCCAAAATTTGTAATCGAAAGAGAAATAGCCGGTGCCGGAAAATTAACAAATGAACAACTACATGGTATTTCGCAAACATCATGCGGTGTGTTAAATGAATTGGGACCTTCCGTACAATGGATACAGAGTTACGTAACTACTGATAAAATTTATTGTGTTTACATTGCTCCAAATGAAGAAATGGTAAGAATTCATGCAACAAAAGGCGGGTTTCCGGCAAATGTTATTTCCAGAGTTTCATCAATTATTGATCCTACGACAGCAGAATAGTAACCAGGAGCTATTTCAAAAAATTATCCAAGGCCGATTTCTGAATGAAGTTCAGGGATTTCTACATCATCAAAACCCTTTTTATCTAACCGGGCTTTGAAATCTTGTTGCACTTCATATTCACCATGCACCAGGAAAAGTTTTTTTACCTGCCTCTTATCCTGGCAGGCCAGCCATTGTAGCAGATCTTCATAATCACCATGGGCACTCATGCTGCGGATGGTACCAATTTCGGCATGTACTTCATGCTCCACACCAAAAAGTTTAATTTCTTTTGCACCGGAAGTTAACCGGCCACCAACGGAGTGAGGTTCACAATAACCGGTAAATAATATTGTGTTGCGGCTGTTTTCAATATTATTGCTGATATGGTGCTTCACCCGGCCTGCATCACCCATGCCACTTGCAGAAATGATAACACAGGGCTCATTGCGGAAATTCAGCAATTTAGATTGCTCAACTGTTTTTATATATTTCAATCCTTTAAATCCAAACGGATCGTTATCAGTCTGAAGTACTCTCTGTATTTTTTTATTAAAATACTGAGGATAATTTTTAATAATTTCTGTTGCAGCAATACTCAACGGGCTATCAACAAAATAATCCAGATCAGGTAGCCGGTTTTCCATTTCAAGCTGGTTGAGTGCAAAGAGCAATTCCTGGGTTCTGCCCACGCTGAAGGCAGGAACAATTAATTTCCCTTTTTTCTTTAAACATGCTTTTTCTATCCACTGTAACAATTGATCAGGCGTAGTAGTATGCTGGTCGTGCAGGCTGTTGCCATAGGTAGACTCCAGTAAAATTATCTCTGCCTGTGGAAATTCCTGTGGTGATTTTAAAATTACATCTCGATAACGGCCAACATCAGCACTGAATGTAAGTGTACGGACAATGTCGTTTTCTTTTATTTTTAAATGCACACATGTACTACCAATGATGTGACCTGCATCTGTAAACATGGCCTGCACATTCTCCATCACATCAAACCATTTAGCATAATCAACAGTTACTAATTGCTCCTGTGCCCTTTTTGCATCTTCAATTGTATAAATAGGGCTCAGGTATGGCTGACCCGCAGCGGCTCGCCTTTTATTTTCATACTTGATATCATCTTCCTGTATTTCTGCTGAATCTTCAAGCAAAACAGATGTAAGATCTTTTGTAGCTGGTGTACAAAAAATATTTCCTTTGTATCCCTCCTTTGACAGTTTAGGTATTAACCCACTGTGATCAATATGTGCATGAGAAAGAATCATGGCATCAATTGACAATGGATCAAAACCAAACTTTCGGTTGAGTGCATCCGTGTCTTTACCCAAACCCTGAAACATGCCGCAATCCAATAAAAGTTTTTTGCCGTTTTTTAAAGTGAGCAGATGTTTACTTCCTGTAACACATCTTGCTGCGCCGTGAAATGCGATTTTCATAAAACTCGTTTATGGTTATTTGTTCCTGGTAACTTGTTTTACTTTAAATGACCAGGTGATTTTGAATTCTGCCACCACTTCACCCGCACTGTTTCTTCCGACTGATTTTGCAATAACTGATTTTGAATCGCCGGTAATAATTGCTTCCTCTATTGTTTTCTTTATTAAGGTGCCATCTTCACATGTAAACAATGTTCTGCCTGTAGCCTTTTTAAAATATTCAGCTTCTGTCTTTACTACCAGCATACTCACAGTCGGAATGTTCTTATATAAATATCCCATTGCCAATGCACCTGTACTCATTTCAGCTGCCATACTTAAGCAGGCAAAATAAGTAGAGCGAAAAGGATTCTGAGAAAACCATTTGAAAGGAACTGTTACTTCACATTTATTTTCCTCAATAGATTTTACCCGTACACCAGAAAACCATGCACTGGGCAATTTAGAAAAAAGAAAAAACCTGAACTTAAACGGATGCCGGACGATATTGGCAAAAGATTGAAAATTTGATTCCATTATTGTTCTTTGTATTGTGTAGGTTCAAATGCCTTGGGTCTCCAGTCTTTAAAAAATCCAATAACAACATTTCTATCATAGCTTTTATCTTTTTCAAGATAGCCTGAGTTTTGAGTGTGTATCAGTTTTCCATTTGCATCAAGTATAAGAAAAACCGGAAAACCAAACCGCTGCGGATAACCATATTTTGCCAACAGGTTCGTATTATAATTTTCTTTGCTGTAGTTCATATGATAAACAACATAGTCAGCATTTACAAGAGAATCAATTGACTTATCTGTTGTAACAAAATCATTAAATCTTGCACACCAGATGCACCAGTTGCCGCCAACCTGAATAAACACATGCTTGCCTTCTTTTTTAGCTGTAATTATTGCATTGGAAATTTCTTTTTCAGCATCTTCAGCAGGTTTATACAAATTAAAATTCTTCATATCCTGGGAAAAAGCAAACCCGGAGTAAAGAAAAAGTATAAAGAAGAAAATAGTTTTCATTTATCTGAATTAAAATAAAATCATCTTTTATCAAATGCCACAACGCAAGCTACTGCTTTGTTATCATTGGTATCCACTTTAAAATATATACGGCCATCGTTAGTATTATTAAACCGGGCAGAGCGAATCAGGATGCCGTTCAAAGCTTCGTTGACTTTACCCTGGAAATCTTCCCGGTTACTGCTGCTGATGGCCTGGTTTATTTCTTTATAGTTTAATTCATCTTTACTTACTACAATGGCAATATAATCCCGGTAGCCAATATTATCTGCTTCCATGGATTGTGCTTTGGGGAATAGCCGGTAACCGGTAATGCCGCAGTAGGGAGAATGTTTATCGGTATAGGGAAATAAAACATAACTGGTATTATTTGTGTCCATTCCAAAAATATAGATATAGCATTCCGTTGCATTCTTTATTTCCATTTTGAATCTTGTACCAATTGCTATAGGAGAGCTTGTTTCAAAATAATTACCACTGTTCACACGCAATGGAATATATTGTTTATCATCATTTTTAACCAGGCCAATTGTACATTCCAAAGGAATATTTGCGACATTGCTTCTTTTAGGTAACGGATCTATTCCATAAGCTTCTTTTGCATAACGGCTGAAATCACCATAACGCACCCAGCCAATTCCATTTTTCCCCCATTCATTTCCCCAGCTATTCATAATTTGAAAAGCACCGCCAAATTTTCTGTCATCATAACCAATAACGGTCATGGCATGCCCTCCCATTCCCATTTGCGATTCATCCATTCCCTGTGGTGTCCAGAGTTCTTGCCCCATCATGGATTGCATAAAACTTTGCCCTACCATCATGCCAATAACTACCGGTGCATCACTTGCAAGGTGTTCTTTTATTGCACGAATGGATAGTGCATCTATTTTATCGCCACGTGTAAGACGTGTAAATCCATGAATAACATTTTGCCTCCCATGTTGTACTTCTGATGATCCCGGTGAACGATCACAATCCTGATCATTATAAGGATACTGAGATAAAGGAACTCCACCATTTGCTTTCATGGCTTCCATTGCTTTTTGAATATATGATCCTTCGCAACCTTCCAACCTAATTTGATTATATAAATAGGATGGACTGAAAGCAATGGAATTTGGATCGGCACCGGTTGCTGCTGCAGTTAAAATAGTTTGTGCACCATAAGCACTGCTCCATGCAACACAACTTCCCTGCTGGCCCTGGTTTAAACGATCAGGTGCAAATCTTAATAAAGAAACTGCCTCCGGTATTGCATTGCCCGGGTTATTTTCATCCAACTCTTCATACACTGAAGCTTTGTTGAATTCATTGGGATTAAAACTATAACCGCTTTGTGAAAACAAACTGGTGATTTGTGCAAGATTGCAGCCACCGCCGCCCCTGCCTAATAAAAAATAGGCACCTGCAGCCAAAGCAAGCAATACAATAATTCCTTTCCCTTTAAATAATCCTAAGAGTAAAGGAAGTAATGTACCAAGTCCACCACCACCCGGATTATTCGGACGGCGACCACCGCCTCCATCATCAAAATTATCATCACGGGGTTGGTTAGGGTCATCTGTCATTCGTATAGGCATAAAGAAAATTTTAGATTAAAAATTGCAGAATTAAGATTTGTACCTGTATATACCATTTATAAATTTAAGAATTAGTTTTATGAAAAATTGGAATGAGGAAATTAAAATGGTTCAGGGGATTTCAACTTGCCCCCGCATTAAATCATTCAACTCTTCTTTCTTTCTTATTAAAAAATTATGATCATCTTTTACCATTACTTCTGCGGGTTTAAATCTTGAATTGTAATTGGACGACATTTCAAAACAATATGCCCCGGCATTTTTGAAAACAAGAAAATCACCTTCATTTATTTCGGTGAGTAACCGGTTTTCAGCAAAAGTGTCTGTCTCGCAAATATTCCCTACTACATTATATTTTCTTTTTTCACCTGCAGGGTTTGAAATATTCTCAATTTCATGATAAGCACCGTAAAACATGGGGCGGATAAAATGATTTAGACCCGTATCAACCCCCGCAAATAAAATATCCCCAGCCGGTTTTACCACATTTACTTTAGTTATAAAATAACCACACTCTGCTACTAAAAATTTACCGGGTTCAAACCAAACGTGCAGTTTCCTGCCCGTAGATTTTTCCAAAGAATCAAATTCTTCTTTTACTTTTTTACCCAACAGTTCAATATCTGTTCCTTTTTCACCCTGCATATAAGGCACTTTAAATCCACCACCGAGATCAATTACTTCCAGTTCAGGAAAATATTTTATTATTTCAAACAACACTTCAATTCCTTTTGCAAATACTTCCACATCTTGTATTTCGCTGCCTGTATGTATATGCAATGTGCGGATGAATAATCCAGTGTCCTTCACGACTTCAATTACTTCTTCTATATTCTCCAATGGCACACCAAACTTGCTTGCTCCATGCCCGGTGGATATTTTAAGATTACCTCCGGCCATAATATTCGGACGAAGACGGATACCTACAGGGTAACTATGCCCGTATTTTTTCCCGAATTTTTTAAGATTGGAAATACTGTCAATATTAATATGTACGCCAAGTTCCTTTGCTTCTTCTATTTCTTCAAAAGCAATATTGCTGGATGTATATAAAATATTCTGCGGAAGAAATCCTGCTTTTATTGCCAACTTCACTTCATTAGCTGAGCTACAGTCAACTTTACAACCGATGCTGTTAATGTATTTGAGAATATTAATATTTGTTAACGCTTTGGCTGCGTAAAAAAAATTTACATCAACGCCGTTAAAAGCATTTAATAATCTTTCATACTGTTCTTTGATTTTTTCTGCATGATAAACATAAACAGGGGTGCCATACTGGCTGGCTATTTGAATTAACTGGTCCCGGGTAATTGATTGTTGCATGGTTTGCGAAGATAAGAAGCCGGGCTCATCTTAAATCCTTCCTGAATAAAAGGACTTAAGAAGATTCGTAATTTTTCAATGCAAGTGTCCAGTCATACTTTTTCCATTTGAAAGATGGTGAAATATTGGCCGGTATAATATCTCTTTGTTGCAATTTTTTAATGATACCTTTTTTGCCTCCAAAATCACCACGAAACCAACTGAAGATGGCTGGCAACTCTACACTATTATTTTCCTTGTTAAAAATTACTTCGGTTTTAAGGTATGCATTGGTGGCAATATCAAGTTGTTTATTTACTTGATCCGGTTTATAAAATGCAATAGATGGGCAGCTTTTGGCACCACAGTTTAATGCAAAATGAATTCTGTAATCCAATTTCTTAAGCCGCAGTTTTTTTTCTAATCTCCCTGGAAATAATTTATTCAAATAACCGAGTGATAGTTTTATTTTACTTTTTCTGATAATTCCATGTTCTATAAAATCGAGGCTCAGGTTTTTACCAGCAACAACTATAAATTTTCTTTTGTAAAATTTATTCCTGTTCTGATACCATGCCGGGTTTTCCAGTAACCCGGTTTGTGTATACGCATTATAAATATTCAACCAGAAAGCTTTTTTCTTATCCTCATTATCCAGTTGCAACATTATTTGTTCAAAAGAAATACCCGCTAATGCTTCAGCATATGTAACTGTAGAGTCGCCCGTACGTACAGCGTATAAAATATCCTGTGATAAGCGGATACAATCTTCGTTTGTTTGTGAAAACAAGTTTGAAGTTGTCATACAAAAAATTGAAATATAAAAAAAGGCAACTTTCATTGCCTATAATATACAATCATTTTATGAAATTGGTTTTTAACTTTCTTCTTCTTCTGTTTTGTCTTTGTTTTCTATCAGTTCTCCGTCTTCACTTACAGCAAGAATCGTAATGTCTGTTTCTGTTGTTTCAGTTAATTCTTCTGTGGCGGATGGGGATACAAAATCTTCCTGGCTGATCACCGTGGGTTCTATAAATTGTTCGGCCAGCACTTCTTTTATTTTAGGTAAATCTTCGGAAGAATTGATGCCGAAGTAATCCATAAAATTTTTTGATGTGGAATAAACCAGGGGATGCCCGGGCATTTTTTCATTTCTCCCGCTGATGATGATAAGTTCTTTTTCTAAAAGTTTTTGCACTGCATAATCGGCGCTTACACCGCGAATGGATTCCACTTCGCCTTTTGTAACTGGCTGCTTGTATGCAATGATGGAAAGGGTTTCCATGGCTGCGGCTGAAAGTTTTTTCAAAAACTTTTCACCATTCAGTTGTGCCACTGTTTTATGAAATTCTTTTTTTGTAAGAAACTGCCAGCCACCGCCGCTCATTTTTACTTCAAAGGGATAAAACTCAGAGCCATATTTTTCAACAATTCCATCCAGCGCAGCCTCTACCTGGTCCAGTTTTACTTTTTCATCCATTATTGAAAAAGCATTGTTGATGAGATCAGTAATCTCCAGTGTTGTCAGTGGTTTATCGCTGGCAAAAATTAATGATTCAATGTGCGGTATCAGGTTAGTAATTTCCATAAACCCCAAACCCCTAAAGGGGCTTTTAAACTTCACTACAAATGAAATTCTCTCCAAATGATGCGAAGTAATTAATAAAATAATTTGTTTAAGAGCTGTCGTTACAATCTACGATGAAACGAAAATACAATCAGTGAACTTAAAACTGGTAACACAATTATCAACATAGTGTTAAGTGAAATTTCAAACAAGCAAGGAATTAGCGACCTAAGTTCCCCTTTTAGGGGGACAGGGGGTTTGGCTTTAACCTTGTAAAGCAGCAGCGCCACTTACAATCTCTGTCAGCTCAGTAGTAATAGCCGCCTGCCGTGCACGGTTATAAGAAATTTTTAAACCCCTGAGCATTTCGTTGGCATTATCACTGGCTTTATCCATAGCGGTCATCCTGGCTCCGTGTTCACTTGCATTGGAATCCAGTACAGCTTTATATAATTGTGTATTGAGAATTTTCGGCATCAGCTCGGCAATCAACAGATCTTTTGAAGGATCATAAATAAAATCTGCCTTGGCTTTACCGGCTTTATTTATAGTTTTTGGAATGGGTAAAAATCTTTCTACCTCAAATTTTTGCGTAGCTGCATTTTTAAACTGACTGTAAACTAACTCCACCACATCAAATTGTTTTTCTTCAAATGCCTTCATAGCAGCCTGGGCAGCTTTCTGCACATTTTCAAAACTCAGGTGAAGAAAAATATCTTTATGTGTAGCATCCGTATTGTATTTCACTTTTACAAAATGCTCATATCCCTTTTTACCAATGTTCCAGATCATCACATTGCCTTTTTTCAACTGTGCTGAATATTTTTCAGCAATGGTTGATTTGGCAAGTTTAATCAGGTTGGCATTGAAAGCTCCGCACAATCCACGGTCACTGGTAATGACAATAAATAAAACTTTCTCAACCGGTCTCTCCGTAGCTAAGTTCATCCCGGCTCCTCCCTCTGCATTGCTCACGATATTGCTCAGCATTTCCTGCATTTTGCGTGCATAGGGCCGCATTTGAATAATGGCATCCTGTGCCCGGCGAAGTTTTGCTGCACTCACCATCTTCATTGCTTTGGTAATCTGCTGTGTACTTGTAACTGATTTGATGCGGTTACGAACCTCTTTTAATTGACCTGCCATATCCTGTTTTGAATTGGCCGCAAAAGTACGGGCTTGGGGTTAAAAATCCATAGGCATGTTGAAAAATAGAAGCTAGTTATTTTTTGCGTCTTTTAGCTCAAATTCCCTTTTCAAAACATAAGTTATGGAGAGCTTCCCTCCTTCTGCCGAAGTATATTTTAAAGGCTTTTCCTGTTCTTTATAAAATTGAAGATTGATGGGGCCGTTTTTAAGTGTTGAAAGCCTGTCAGCAGTGATAATCAGTCTCCCGTTTTTTACTGTATCCACATTGTTTATATCCATGCTGGTAAATGAAGTATCAGTTAATGAAACCCTGATATAATCAACAGGATCCAACCCTGAAAACTGAAAAACAAGATTGCCCCGGGGTAATACTTCGGGCACATCCGGGATTAATGAAAATGGTATAAATTCAAATTCCTCTTTGTATTCTTTCTTATTAAAATCAGTAAAAACTATTGAATGCCGGCCGGAAAAACCGGCAAGTGGTTTTTGTACTTCATAATAAGCACCGCTGAATTTTGCACTGTCCAGTTCCAAGTTCTCTTTATCCAAAATTACCTGGCTCGGTTCATTTAAGACCAATGTGGTTCCGTTTGGGCCGCCCATCCGGTACTGTAAGTTGATTGTTACATCTTCTTTTCCTTCTTCTGCCCAAATCTTATAATCAAAAAATACAGCTTCGGGATTTACATCCTTACTGTTTCCAATTTCATTGCTGGTACAGGATGCAAATAAAACAAGAGCCGCAACTAAAATTTCTTTTGAAACAAAATGATATTTCATATAACTATTTGCTGTTAATTCCGGTTGTGGCTAAAAAGTTTCTTAAATAAATGATAAATAAAAAGAATCAGAAGTCATCTGTTTTTTCACCCAACAAAATTTCTACTGTATAGATACCCTCATCATTTTTTCTCAACCTCAGCCACACTTTGAAATTCTTAAAATCATTACCAGCACCGGATATAGTAAATTCTGATTCTGTTTTTTCTTTCGATATATCTGGCGGAATCACTTTTCCTACTAGTTTTTGTTTACCGGAGATTAACTTATTTGTAATGACGGCTGATTGCAACTGTGTGGCCAATTCATTGTATTTGGCTTTTGCTTTTGCTGCATTGTCAGTTTGGAGAAATTTGGAATAATAAAAAGTATTTTCATCAAAATCTTCTGCGATTACGTCTTTGCCGGTACTTCCGGGAATTTTCACCAGGCTTTGTGTAAAAGTCAACACAAAGTCTTTATCAATTTCCTGAAGTTCTTCTAAAAGGTCATCATCCAGCACAACTTCCCCGTAAATATTATCAAAAATACCCGGATAAGACTTGATAGCAATATTCAAACCTTCCGCAAATGTTTTTGGATTGGCAGAAATAATCTCTCCCTCAGGTGTTATCACTGAAGTGAGTTTTAATATTTTTCCATCTTCCCATGTACCGGAAGTGTATCTTCCATTAGTCTCCAGTTTATATCCATTCCCGGTAAACCTGCCTTTTAGATAATCGCCGGCATACATGGTTCCTTTATCATTAAAGAAATATGCTTTGCCGGTAAATGAGCCATCCACTGCGGAGCCGTAATAAACTGATTTTTTTTCAAGATCAATATCCAGAATCTGTCCATTCAGAAAGTCATTTATATAAATTCCTTCTGAGTAATATTTTTTAAATTTAAAATCATAACAATAACCGGAAGCTCCT
>Ga0209797_10001137_pt1 | contig 13337 bp, 10 predicted proteins | sample DOMMetBare3Fresh_2_FD_187472 | JGI IMG/M metagenome (GOLD analysis project Ga0209797, IMG submission 187472) | Wetland sediment microbial communities from St. Louis River estuary, USA, under dissolved organic matter induced mercury methylation -... | ecosystem: Environmental > Aquatic >... | reverse complement strand
CGATCCGCTTCGCCTTCGACTTCTCCAGAACTGCGGCGCCCACCCGCCCCTGCTCGTCGTCCCGCGGGCAGGTGCGGAAGAAGTACTTGAGCCCCTTCTCCGTGAGCCGGACGGCGGTGGAGCCGTTCGCCACCTGGATGACCTTCGCCTCGTCGTAGATGTTCTGCGAGGCCTCGGTGACGGCCGAGCCGTAGGTGCCGATCACCGCCACCACGCCCTTGGTGGTGAGGCGCTGCGCCGCGAGGGACGCGGTGCGCGGATCGCCGCCGTCGTCCTCGACGATGACCTCCACCTGCTTGCCGAGGAGCCCGCCCTTGGCGTTCTGCTCCGCGGCGAGCAGCTCCACGTTCCGCTTCATCTCCTGGCCCTCGCTCGCCCAGGAGCCGGTGAGCGGGGCCATGAGGCCGATCTTGACGGTGTCCGCGGCGCCGGCCGAGCCGGCGGCGGCGAGGGCGAGCGCTGCGAGGGTGCGCAACATGCGGTTCATTGGGATCCTCCTCTGGGAAGTCGGGACGGCCGGCATGCGCTCGCCAGGAGCGGACGCGGCCGTCAGTTGATGTAGTAGCGCGCCAGGAAGTTCACGCGCATGACGTCGCCCGTATCGCCGGCGAGGGTCTTCCGATGGCCCCAGACGCCCTCGATGCCGAGGTCCACCCCCGGGATGGGCGTGAAGATCGCGCCGACGTGGCCCTGCTGGACCTGGCGGTTGATGGCGAACTTGTCCAGGTTGGCGGCCGTGTCGAAGCCGACCGCGCGGACGTAGTCGACGTAGTCGTTGTCGAAGGTCCGGGTGATGCCGTAGACGAAGTTGAAGCGGACGAAGCTCGAGAGCTTGAGCTGGTAGCCGGCGACGATGCCGCCCGCGCGCTCCAGGTGGATCTCGTTCGCCGGGGAGTCGTAGATGGCGCCCTCGATGTAGAAGAGGTAGCGCCCGATGCCCTCGCCGCCGGTCACCGCGACGGAGAGGTAGTCCTGGCCGCCGCGGAGCTTCAGGAACGCCGTCGCGCCGGCGCCCCAGCCGATCTTCGAGGCGTCGATTCCCGCGCCGTCCTTCACGCGCAGCTCCTGGCCGAGCGCGCGCAGCGAGACGTTGCCCCAGCCGTAGCTGCCGTCCCAGCGGAGGACGACGTCGGGGAAGCGGGAGAGGCTGGAGGGCATCGGGTAGTCCGCGTCGTCACCCTGGTCCGGGTCGCCGACTACGTAGGACGACGAGTTCTCGAGGGCCACCGTGAACTTGCCGATGACCGGGACCGCGTGGCTGTAGCGGATCATCGGCTGGCGGATGATGGTCGAGCCGGGGGGGCCGTTGAAGTCCACGGTCTCGGGCGAGTTGTCCACGTCCATGAAGGTGCCCCAGGTCTGGCCGATGAGGAGGCCGCCGAAGGACCCGTAGGCGTGCCGGACCCGGAAGCCGTAGCTCGAGGTCTCCTGCTGGGTGATGACCTCCTTGTAGCTTCCGTACTGCCCGGTGGTGCCGGTGCGCGGCTCGTTGATGAAGTCGCCCTCGAGCTTCGCGTAGAGCGCGCCGTAGCGGGTCGGGGTCGAGGCTTCGACGCCGAAGCGCGACATCCGCGCGGTGATGAAGTCGCGGTTGTCGCGCTCGGCGCCGGGCGTCCCGTCGAGAGGGGCGTAGCCCGGGAAGGCCGGCATGTCGATGTCGCTGTTGTCTCCCTTGAACTCGTGGATCCAGTCCGCCTCCACGTAGCCGTAGAGCCGGAGCGAGACCTCGGTCCCGGGGATCCGGAACGAGCCGGGGATGTCGCCGACGACGACGGCGTCCTTCTGCTTCACCTCGACGAGATCGAGCCGGTCCTCGGCGGACGGGGCGGCCTCCTTCTTCTCCTCCGCGGCGGCGGGTCCGGCGACGAGGGCCAGGGCGGCCCAGATGGCTGCGAGCATTCGGTTCGGCGTCATGTGTCACTCCTCCTCAGTGCGAGATCTGCCCCAGGAACTGGCGGATCCGGTCGTTCCGCTGGTTGTCGAAGAAGTCGGCGGGCGGCGCCTCCTGGAGGAGCTGCCCGTGGTCGAAGAAGAGGATCCGGTCCCCCACCTCGCGCGCGAACCGCATCTCGTGGGTCACGACGACCATCGTCATCCCCGAGCGCGCGAGGTCCTTCATCACGTCCAGCACCTCGTTGATCATCTCCGGGTCGAGGGCGCTCGTCGGCTCGTCGAAGAGCATCACCTTCGGGTTCATGGCGAGGGAGCGGGCGATGGCCACGCGCTGCTGCTGCCCGCCGGAGAGCTGGAAGGGGTGCTTGTGCGCGTGGTCGGCGAGCCCCACCCGCGTCAGGATCTCGAGGGCCGCCCGCCGCGCCTCGGCGCGCGGCGTCCGGCGCACGCGCCGGGGCGCGAGCGCGACGTTCTCGAGGGCGGTGAGGTGCGGGAAGAGGTTGAACTGCTGGAAGACCATCCCCACCTCGCGCCGGATCGCGTCGAGGTGCTTGGTGTTGTCGTCGAGCAGGATGCCGTCCACGACGATCCGCCCGGCGTCGTGCTTCTCGAGCCGGTTCAGCATGCGCAGGAAGGTGGACTTGCCCGAGCCCGAGGCGCCGACGATCACCGCCACCTCGCGCTCGAAGAAGCGGGTCGTCACCTCGCGCACCACCGTCACCGCGCCGAAGCGCTTCGAGACGCCCTCCACCTCGATGAGGGGGGCGCTCGGGGCGGGGGGCGGGGAGGCCGGGACGCTCGTCATGCGGGGTCCGCCGGGGTCAGTGCCCGCGCTGCTCGATGTCGAGCCGCGACTCGATGGCGCCCGAGATCTGGGTGAGCACGGTGGTGAGGACGAGGTAGATGCTCGCCGTCGCGAAGAAGACCGGGACCGGCTGGAAGGTGGCGGCCTGGACGCGGTTCCCGATGTTCGAGAGCTCGACCACGCCGATCACGTAGGCGAGCGACGAGTCCTTGAGGAGGGCGACCACGTTGTTCACGAGCGGCGGGAGCGCGATCTTGAACGCCTGCGGGAAGACCACGTCCACGAAGGTCCGGCGGGGCGAGAGGCCCAGGGAGCGCGCGGCCTCGGCCTGCCCGGTCGGGACGGCGAGGATGCCGGCCCGGATCGCCTCGGCGTTGTAGGCGCCCACGTTCACGCCGAGGGCGAGGGCGGCCGAGCTGAAATCGGTGAGCTGGACCGGGACCATGAGCGGCAGGGCGAGGAAGACGAAGAGCACCTGCACGAGGAGCGGCGTGCCCCGGATCGCCCAGATGTAGAGGCCCGCCGCCCAGCGCAGCGGCGCGAAGGGCGCGAGCTTCGCCACCGCGGCGAGGACCCCGATGACGAGGCCGGAGACGCCGGAGACGAGCGTCAGCCAGACCGTGACGCGCGTCCCCCCCGCGAACTCCCGGGCGGCCGGGCCGATGGGGTCGGGCAGGAGCGCGAGCGGCCAGGCGATGAGCCACATCACCAGCACGAGCGCCACGCTCGCCGCGACGATCGTGGCGGTGCTCTTCTGCTGCCGGGTCCAGCCGCTCGGCCAGAGGGCGAGGACGGCGCTCATAGCGTGGCGTTCGACGAAGGAGACGGGCGCCGCGCCCTAGCGGCAGCGGATGTCCTCGCCCATGTACCTCTTCGAGATGGTCTCGTAGGTCCCGTCGGCCATCAGCTCCGCGAGGGCCTTGTCGATCGCCTGCGCCACGGAGGTGTTCCCCTTCTTCACCGCCGTGGCGATCTTCTCGACGAAGACGAAGTCCCCGATCTTGAGCCCCGCCTCGGGGGCGGACTCGACCGCGGACTTCGCGACGAACTTGTCGGTCACCCAGACGTCCACGCGCCCCGCGACGAGCGCCGAGCGGGCGTCGGTGTCCTTCGGGAAGTTCTTGACCTCCTTCACCCCGGGGAGCTTCTCGACGTTCTGGAGGTAGGTGGTCCCGGTCTGGACCGCGACGATCTTGCCGGCGAGGTCCTTCGCCGTCCGGATCGCCGGGTCCTTCGCGACGATGACGCCGCCCGAGCAGTAGTGCGGGGAGGTGAAGGTGACCGCCTTCGAGCGCTCGGGGGTGATGGCGAACGACGCGATCACCATGTCCCAGCGGTCCTGGCGCAGCCCGGCGAGGAGCGCGTCGAACGAGAGCGCGCGCCACTCGAGCTTGAGCCCCATCTTCGCCACCAGGGCCTCGGCCAGATCGACCTCGAACCCGGTGAGCTTGGGGCCCTTGAAGAAGTTGAACGGGGGAAACGCGCCCTCGGTGGCGACGATGATCTTCCCGTCCTTCTGGATCTCCTCGAACGTGCGGGCCTCGACGCGGACGGCGGCGAGGGCCAGCGCGAGCGCGGCGAGCTTGGTCAGGGTCTTCATGGAGCTTCCTCCGGTGGCCACAGCCTGGGGGCGCGGCAACTACGCGGCGAGTCAGCGACGGCGCGTGACGAGGTCACGCGATGCGGTTGGTTAGCTCGGCCCGCCGGGGATGTCAATCGGCGCCCCCACGCTCTCGATGGGTGAACCGGCCGACGCGCAGGGCGCCGGGTTCCCGCTTGCACGGGCCGATCCAGGCGACGGGGGCGCAGGCGTTGATCGCACCCGCCCCCGCCGGTATCGTGCCCTGACGTGCCCCCGAAGATCCTCCTCGTGGACGACAACCAGGAGCTTCTCACCCTGCTCGCGCGCATCGTCGAGGCCGAGGGCTGGACCCCCATCGCCGTGACCCGCGGGAAGGCGGCGCTCGAGCAGATCGCCGCCGAGCGTCCGGCCGCGGCCGTCGTGGACGTCCTCCTGCCCGACATGATGGGCTACGACATCGCCCACGCGCTGCGGAACGCGCTCATCCCCTTCGTCTTCATGACGGGCGTGTTCAAGGGGGGCCGCGCCGCCAGCGACGCGCGCAGCCAGCACGGCGCCGCCGGCTACTTCGAGAAGCCGTTCGAGGCGCGCAAGCTCGTGGAGGCGCTGCGGGTTCTCCTCCCCGCGCAACCCGGGGCGCAGCCCGCCCGCGCCGCGCCGACCCCGCCTCCCCCGACCGAGGCGAGCGACTTCGACGTCGAGGTCGCGGTCGAGGCCGACGAGCCGGTGGAGGCGATGGACCTCACCGGACGCGTCGTCCTCACCGAGGACGGCAAGGTCTCGGCGGTGCTCAAGGGCGCCACCGTCCACGCCGCCTCGGTGGGCGCGCCGGCGAGGCCGCCGCCCCGCGCCGCCCCGCCGCCCCGCGCGGCCGACGTCCGCCGCCCGCCGGAGCCCGCGAAGACCGAGGGGCGGCTCGAGGACAACCTCCCCGACCTCATCACCGCCTTCTACCTCGCCCAGCAGACGGGGGAGCTGACCCTCCAGAAGGCGAAGGTCAAGAAGACCATCTACTTCGAGACGGGGCGGCCCTGCTTCGCCATCTCGAACCTCGTCACCGACCGCTTCGGCCCGTTCCTCGTCCGGGTCGGGAAGATCTCCCTCGCCCAGCTCGAGCTCTGCCAGGCCGCCGCCGACAAGACCGGCCGCCGCACCGGCGACGTGCTCGTCGAGATGGGGCTGCTCAAGGACACCGAGAAGCTCTACTACGTCGCGCAGCAGGTGAAGGCGATCGTCTACTCGGCCTTCGGCTGGGAGGAGGGCGAGTACCGGATGCACTTCACCGACCGCGCCGCCTCCGAGGCGATCAAGATCGACCTCCACCCGGCGAACCTCATCACCCGCGGGGTGAAGAAGCTCTACAAGCCGGAGCGGCTCTTCCGGCTGCTCTCCCCCGACGAGCGGCTCGTCCCGTCCCAGCAGCCCGCCTACGGGCTCCACGAGGTGGAGCTCGAGCGCTGGGAGGGCGAGCTCCTCCCGCGGGTGGACGGCACCCGGAGCATCGCCGAGCTGATCCAGCTGGCGCAGCGGCCCGAGCACGCGGTGTACGGGTTCCTCTACGGCCTGGTCGCGCTCAAGATCCTCGAGCGCGGCGGCTAGCACCCCTACGCGGTGGGGTCGTGCCCCGCGGCATGCACGGGGATCCGCGCCGCCAGCGCGAGGTGCTCCGGCGTCCCGAGCCGCGCGCGCGCGGCGGCGGGGTCCGGCGCGGGCCCCGCGAACGCGAGGAGCCGCTGGACCCGCGCGCGGGCCTCGGAGATCCGCGCGCGGGGGATCTCCCCGCGCTCCACGGCGGCCCGGACGAGGTCGATCGCCCGGTGCTGCACGTCGGCGCGGTGGCAGACGAGGAGCGCGTCCACCCCCGCGGCGACCGCGCCGGGCGCGGCCTCCTCGAGCGGGAAGTGCTCGGTGACCGCCTTCATCTCGAGATCGTCCGAGATCGCGCAGCCGCCGAACCCCACCCGCTCCCGCAGGAGCGCCATCACCTTCGGCGAGAGCGTCGCCGGCCGCGCCGGATCGAGCGCCTCGAAGACGACGTGCGCCGTCATCACCGACGCGACCCCCGCCCGCGCGAGCGCGCGGAAGGGCGCGAGCTCCACCCGCTCGAGCCGGTCGAGCCCGTGGGGGAGCCGGGGGAGGTCCCGGTGCGAGTCCTGGCTCGTGTCGCCGTGGCCCGGGAAGTGCTTCGCGCAGGCGGCGACGCCGGCCGACTGGAGCCCCTGCGCGAGCGCGGCGCCGAGGCGCGCCACCGTCCCCGCGTCCCGCGAGAAGGCCCGGTCGCCGATGACCGGGTTCGCGGGGTTCGTGTCCACGTCCACGACCGGCGCGTAGTCCTGGTCGATCCCGACCGCCCGCAGCTCGGCGCCGAGGAGCGCGCCCACCGCCCGGGCGAGCGCCTCGTCGCCGGCCTCGCCCAGGGCCCGCATCGGCGGCAGCTCGGTGAACCCCTGCGCCGCGCGGAGCCGGGCGACGCGTCCACCCTCCTGGTCCACCGACACGAGGAGCGGCCGGCCCGCGGCGCGCTTGAGGTCCGCGACGAGGGCGGCGACCTGCTCGGCGTCCTCGACGTTCCGGGCGAAGAGGATCACCCCGTACACCCCGCGGCGGACGAGCTCCAGCACCTCGGGCGACGGGGTCTTCCCGTGGAACCCCACGCAGAGCAGCCCGGCGATCTCGCGGTCGAGGCTCATGCGAGGAGGAGCCCCTCGACGAGGAAGAGCGCGACGCCCATGACGAGGAGGATCGACCAGAGCGGCACCTCCTCCCCGCGCGACGCGCGCGCCTCGCCCTCGACCGTCGCGTGCGCCGCCCCGCCGAACCAGGCCGTCAGCTCCGCCGGCTCGAGGCGCCGGGTGTCCGACTCGCGCGGGTCCGGCGCCACCGCGAAGGCGAGCCGCGGCGCGAGCCGCTCCTGCCCGCCGGCCCGCACCTTCACCTGCCAGAGGCCGGGCTCGCGCGGCACCACCTCGAAGCCGCCGCGCACCTCGCGGAGCCCCTCGCGCTCGAGCTCGCTCGTGCGGCGCTCGCGCCCGTCGGGGCCGACGAGCGCGGCGAGCGCCTCGCCCTCCTCCAGCCGGACCGCCCGGGCCGTCCCGATCGCCGTCGGCGCGTCGCGGCGGTCGTCGAGCCCCCCCGCGAGCCAGCCGGCGAAGCGCTGCATGGCGGGGAGGAAGCTCGTGCGGATGGGCCAGTCGGTCCAGTCGCGGTCCGCGCTGGAGGTGAAGAGGAGGACCCGCCCCTTCCCGCGCCGCCCCTCGACGAGCGCCGGGGCGCCGTCGTCGAAGGTGGCGAGGATCCGGGGCGCCGGGCCGCGCGCGGCGGGCTTCGCGAGGACGTAGCGGAACGTCCGGACGCCGAGGAGCCCCTCGCGGGCGTCGCCGCCGAAGACCGAGAGCGCGGGGTGATCGAAGTCCACGTCCCCGAACCGCGCGGCGCGGGCGCCCGAGGCCCCTCGCTCCGCGGCGGTCTTCACGACGTGGAGCGGCATCGGGAGGAGCGGCCCCATGTCCTTCGTCCACTCCTCCGGGTCCACCTGGTCCCCGAGCGCGACGAAGAGCCCGCCCCCCTGCTCGACGAAGCGGGTGAGGTCGCCGGCCTTCGCCGCCGGCGAGCGCACGTTGAGGAGGAAGACGACGTCGAACGCCGCGAGGTCCTGGGCCTGCAGCGCCTCCGCGTCGACGAGCGTCGGACGGACCGGCGAGGCGGCCGACGCGAGCGCCGACTCGACGAAGGTGGCCTCGTCCCGGAAGCGCACCGGCGAGGGCGCGCCGTCCACCACGAGGACCTTCACCGTCCGCGGGACGACGAGGGCGAGGCTGCGCGCGTCGTCCTCGCGGAGCGCGTCCTGCGGCAGCGCCACCGAGAGCGCGGCCGGCCCGCCCGCCGGGAAGGCGTAGGAGAGCTGCTTCTTCGCCGCGCCGCCGGCCGGGACGTTCGCGAAGGCCCGGATGACGGTCCTCGCCTCCTTCCCGGCGCCGACGACGAGCTGGAGCGGCACGTCGACGAGCGGCTCCTTGCCGTGGTTCGCGAGCTGGGCGGTGATCCGGTACCCGCGCGGCCCGGCGGCGGGATCGGGCTCGGCCTCGAGCCCGAGCACCGCCGCGTTCGGGAGCGGCGCGCCGCGCGCGGCGTCGAGGACGGCCACGTCGGGGCGCGCCCGGCCCTGCGGCGTCTCGATCGCGGCGGGGGGCACGTCGAGGCGCCAGGCGCTCGCGGCGAGGTCGGTCGCGATGACGATCCGCTTCCCGGCCGCGCCCTGCGCCTCCGGGGTGGAGAGCGCGCGGGCGGCGGCGTTCACGCAGGCGCCGAGGTCGGCGTGGGCGGCCTCGGCCTCCGCCCGCTCGAGCACGCGGCGCACGGCGGCCCGGTCGAACGAGGGCGGCTCCGCGAAGGGCGGCGCCGACCCGCAGATCACCGCGGTGGCCGGCTCCTCGGCGGAGAGCGCCTGGAGCGCGCCGAGCGCGTCGGCGCGGGCCCGCTCGAACAGCGGGCGCCCGTCGAGCCGGTAGCGCATCGAGCCGGACGCGTCGAGGACGATGACCGTCGCGCTCGGCCCCCTCGGCGCGGCCGCCGCGGCGGCGCCGGGCGTCTCGAGCCGGGGCCGCGCCAGGGCGAGGGCGACGGCGGCGAGGAGGAGCGTGCGCGCGGCGAAGAGGAGGACCTTCCTGAGCCGCAGGCGCCGCTCCGTCTCGCGCCGCGCCCGGAGGATGAAGTCGATCGCCGGGAAGGGGGTCGGCCGCGGCCGGCGGCGGAAGAAGAGGTGGATGGCGATCGGGACGGCCGCCGCCAGCGCGCCCCAGACGAGGAGCGGGTTCACGAACCCGAGGCTCATCTAGGCCGCGCTCCGCTCGCGCCGGGCGAGGAAGGGCAGGAGGACCTCGTCCGGCGGCCGGTCGGTGCGGCAGAGCGCGTAGTCGATGTCCGCCTCGGCCGCGGTCCGGCGGACCTCCGCGAGCCACCGGCCCATCACCTCGAGGTACCCCTTGCGCACGTCGCGGCCGTGCGCCTCGACCTGCCGCCCGTCCTCCATGGAGAGGAAGAGCGTCGGATCGTCGAAGGGGAACTCCAGCTCGGCGGGGTCGAGGACGTGGAAGAGCGTCACGTCGTGCTTGCGCAGGCCGAGCTGGGCGATCTTGCGCAGGACCTTCTCGTCCGGGTCGAGGAGGTCCGAGAAGACGAGCACCGACGAGCGGCGCGGCGCGTGCTCGACGATCCAGTCCACCGCCGCGGCGAGCCGCGTCCCGCCCTCCGGGCGCGCGGCCTCGAGCGCCTCGACGATGGGGCCGAGGTGGCTCGCCGAGGCGCGCGGGGGCACCGCGCCGGCCACCGCCCCCTGCACCAGCACGAGCCCGGCGGCGTCCTGCTGGCGGAAGAGGAGGTACGCGAGCGTCGCGGCGAGCGCGCTCGCCGTCTCGAGCTTCGACATGCGGTCCGGGTGGCCGCGGTAGCCCATCGAGCCCGACGCGTCCACCACGAGGTAGGCGCGCAGGTTCGTCTCCTGCTCGAAGCGCTTCACGTAGTACTTGTCGAACTTGCCGTAGGCCTTCCAGTCGATGTGCTTGATCTCGTCGCCGGGCGCGTACTCCTTGTGCTCGGCGAACTCGACGGACTGGCCGTGGTGCGGCGACCGGTGGAGCCCGGTGAGGATCCCCTCCGCGATGCTCCGGACGCGCAGGCGCAGGTTGCCGAGCCGCGCCAGCGCGGCGGGGTCGAGCAGCGGGCGCCTCGCCTCGGGCACTACGCCTTCACCTTCTCGAGGAGGCGCTCGACGATCTGCGCGCTCGTCACGCCCTCGGACTCGGCGCGGAAGTTGGTGATGACCCGGTGGACGAGGACGTTCCTCGCGAGGGCGCGCACGTCCTCGACGCTGGCGGCGAGCCGCCCGTCGAGGATGGCCCGGCTCTTCGCGCCGAGGATGAGGTACTGCGAGGCGCGCGGCCCCGCCCCCCACGACACGTTCTCCTTCACGAGGTCGGAGGCGCCCGGCTCGTCCGGCCGCGTCGCGCGGACGAGCTCGACCGCGTACTTGATCACGTGGTCGGCGGCGGGCACGCGGAGGACGAGGTCCTGCAGCTCGCGGATCTTCTGGGGCGAGAGCACGCGCCGGAGCGTCGGGCGCTGCGCCACCGTCGTCGAGCGGACGATCTCGACCTCCTCCGACGCGGACGGGTAGCTCACCTTCACGTAGAACATGAAGCGGTCGAGCTGCGCCTCCGGGAGCGGGTAGGTCCCCTCCTGCTCGATGGGGTTCTGGGTCGCGAAGACCAGGAAGGGCAGGTCGAGCGGGTAGGTCTCGCCGCCGGCGGTGACCCGGTACTCCTGCATCGCCTGGAGGAGGGCCGCCTGCGTCTTCGGCGGGGTCCGGTTGATCTCGTCGGCGAGCAGGAGGTTCGCGAAGATCGGCCCCCGCACGAAGCGGAACGCCCTTCGCCCGGTGGTGTGGTCCTCCTCGAGCACGTCCGTGCCGGTGATGTCGGACGGCATGAGGTCGGGCGTGAACTGGATGCGGTTGAAGGAGAGGTCGAGGACCTCCGCCACGGTCGAGATGAGGAGCGTCTTCGCGAGCCCCGGCACGCCCACGAACAGGCAGTGGCCGCGCGCGAAGAGCGCGACGAGGAGCGCGTCGACGACGTCCTTCTGGCCGACGATGCGCTTCTCGATCTCGGCGAGGAGGAGGCGCCGGGCGTCGTGCAGCTCGCGGACGGTCTCGAGGTCGGCGTCGGCCGCCGGGGCGATCGCGGTGTCGGTTCTCATCGGTGTCCCTCGGGGGAGAGTATCCGCGCAAACCGCTCCTCGCGCGAGGCGCCGCCCGGGTCGCCGAGCGCCGCGAGCGCCTTCGCGAGCCCGGCGTGGATCTCGGGGTCGAAGGGGTCCTGCCGGTTCGCGAGGAGGAGGTGGTCCCTCGCGCGGGCCCACTCCTCCCGGCGGACGAGGAGGCGGGCGAGGTGGACGTGGAGCGCCGGGTAGTCGGGGCTCCAGCCGATCGCGTCGGCGAGCACCTTCTCGGCGAGCCCCTCCGCTCCCGACATCATCGCGGCGAGGGCGTACTGGTCGGCGAGGATCGCGACCCGGGCGCCGACCCGGTCGTAGGCCTTGCCGTACTCGACGCGCGCCGCGACGAGGCGCCCGCGGGAGCGCATCATCTCGCCGAGCCGGGCGAACCCGCGCGCGCGCTCGTCCGGGATCTCCGCCCACTCCGACCAGGTCCCGCGCTGCTTCGGGTCGTCCCTGAAGCGGAGCCGCCGCAGGGCGTGGTCCCCGCCGCGCGGGAGCGGCCGCGTGGCCATGTGCTGCCGCCAGTCGGCGAGGAACCGGTCGAAGGGCTTGCCGGTCACCTCCGCCACCGCCTCGCCGGCGTCCTTCCCGGCCGCGACGAGGTCGAGGAGCCGCGCCGGCGCCCGCGGCCCGGTCTGCTGCACGATCCGCTCGATCGCGAGCACGACCTCCGCGTAGGCGAGCGCCGCCCGCTCCTGCGAGGGGAGCTTCGCGAGGGAGGGGTGCATCTCCTCGAAGGTGACGAGGGCGTTCCGCTCGATCGCGCTCCGGATCGCCGCGGCCTCGAACGGCGAGAGCGGCTCGCCCCCGCCGCGCCAGTCGTCCTCGAACCACTTCGCGAGCCCCTCCTGGAGCCAGATCGGCGCGCGGTTCCGGCTCTTCCGGGTGAGGACGAGGTGGGTGTACTCGTGCGCCGCGGTGTCGAGCCAGCCGTAGCCCTTGAGGAGCGCCTTGGGCGACAGGAGCATCAGCTTGTTGAACTTGCAGACGGCGACGGTGCCGGAGGTGCGGATCTCGGCCTCGGAGAGGGTCGTCAGCCTGGCGAGCTCGCGGACGTCGTTCACGATCTCGACCGCGAGCTTCCCCCGCGGCGCCTCGCCGAGCGCGGCCTCGAGCGCGGCGCGCTGCCGCTCGAGCGCGTCGAGGAGGTACGGCACGAGCACCTCGTCCTTGCCGGGCGGGTGCGAGACGACGAAGTGCTCGCCCTCGAAGCGAAGGTGCCCCTTCGTCACCTCCCGCGCGGCGCGGGCGAGGCCGAGGTAGCCCCCGAGGTCACCCGCCTCCGCCGCCTCGAAGAGCGCGACCGCCTCCTCGTAGCGCTGCTCGTAGAAGCGCAGGACCGCCGCCGCGAGCCTCGCGCCCGGATCGTCCGGGCGCGCGGCGAGGAGCGGCTCGGCGAGCGCGCGGGCGCCGTCCACGTCCTCGTCGGCGAGGAGGCGGAGGACCGCGAGCACGCGATCCCGGCCCCCCTCACCCCGGCCCTCTCCCCCCGCCGAGGCGGGGGGAGAGGGGGGTGGGTCTTGCCCGGACGCCAGCTGCGCCCGGCCAGGAGGCGCGAAGCTCGCGAGAGGGGGTGAGCCTTGTGCGGACGCGGCCTCCGCCCGGCCGGGAGGCGCGAAGGTCGCGGGAGGGGGTGAGCCTCGAGCGGGCGCGGCGGCGAGCAGGAGGGCGAGGGCGAACGCGCGCGTCATCGGACCAGCTCCTCGTAGTAGCGCTGCACCTCGCTCCGGTAGCGCTCGGGCGCGCCCTGCTTCATCGCGTCGAGGAGGTCCTTGCGGAACTCCTCGGGCACCTTGTAGGCCTCCGCGCCGGGGATGTTGACCTTCTCCCGCGCCGGGTCCCGGCCCTCCCCCTCCTCGCTCCCGCTCCCCGCGTCGCCGAACGGGAAGGGGAAGCCCATGCCGCCCCCCTGCCCCTTCCCCCGCTTCGCCGCCTCCTCGAGCCCCTTCTGGAAGCGCGAGAGCGCGTCGAGCGCGAGCTCCTGCTCGCCGTGACCGCGCTGCGGGTTCTTCCGCGAGAGCTCGGAGGCGGCCTGGCCCATGTGGCCGCGGGTCTCCCCGAGCTCCCCCTGCGCGCCGGGCGGGAACACCGGCGCCTTCTGCATGAGCTCGGCGAGCTTGCGCTGCAGGTCGCCCGCCTTCTGCTCGAGCTCGCCCTGGCGGCGCGAGAGGCCGTCCAGCTTCGTCCGGTCGCCGGGCGAGAGGACGGCGCCCGGATCGGGGAAGAGCGCGGCGAGCTCGTCGCGGATCTCCCGCACCTTCGGGACCGCCCTCGCCGCGTTCC
>Ga0209797_10001136_pt1 | contig 13352 bp, 15 predicted proteins | sample DOMMetBare3Fresh_2_FD_187472 | JGI IMG/M metagenome (GOLD analysis project Ga0209797, IMG submission 187472) | Wetland sediment microbial communities from St. Louis River estuary, USA, under dissolved organic matter induced mercury methylation -... | ecosystem: Environmental > Aquatic >... | reverse complement strand
GCACCCGCTCCCGGCCGAGCCCGGTCAGAGGGAACCGCCAGACGACGGTCCGCTCAGCGACACATTGCCGACGTTGATGCCCTTGGCCGGGGACTCATACGACCGTAAGCGTGGCCTCAAGGCCCATTGCCTGGCGAACCGGTCGTGAGCACGATCGGGGCGACGTCGCCACGCTTGGGTGCGTTCACGCAACCCGACAAGAACACACATGGACAAGCGAGTCACCAAGCCCCACGACACTCGGCGTCGTCGTGCCGAGGATTTCAAGCAGGCCCTGGTGCAGCGCACCCTGGAGCCCGGCGCGTCGGTGGCGGCCACTGCCCAGGAGGCCGGCGTCAATGCCAACCTGCTGTTCAACTGGCGGCGTCTGCATCTGCAAGCTCAGGAGCCCTCGGCATACGGCCAGCCGGCCCCGGTGCTGCTGCCGGTCAACGTGCTGGCATCGAAGTCGGCACCGCGCCAATGACTCCACCGCCACCCGCGGCGCCCCCTGCATCGCGCTGCCCCAGGCGGCACCATCGAGCTCGACAACACGGCCGAACGTGCACAGCGCAGCGTGGCCCTTGGCAGAGGCAACTTCCTGTTCATGGGTTCGGTCGCTGGCGGCAAGCGGCCGGCTGCGGTCTACAGTCTGGTGCAGACGGCCAAGCGCAATGGGTTGGATCCCGACGGGTATCTGCGCAAAGTGCGGGGCCGTATCAGACCATCCCATCAACCGCATCGACGAGTTGCTGCCGTGGAACATCGGGCGGCACGATGACGAGCAACGACAAACTGTCGGCAGCATGGCCGCCCGAGGACGGCGAGCCACGCCGGCAGGTCAGAGGACCCAGGCGTGAACCTGCAAGGCACCGACCCGCGGATGATCGAAGCCCTCGAGGGCGCCAGCAGCCTGCAGCTGTACCAGCTCAAGGCGATCATCGAAGGCATGCTGGCCGACCCGCGTCGCGGCTTGGCAGCTCGCGCCAACCTGCATCTCGGCCAAGCCGTGCGCTTCGTCGACTTCCGCGACGGACAGATGCGCAGCGGCAAGATCATCGCCTTCAAGGACACCCAGGCCACCGTGCTCGAGCAAGGCACGAAGCGGACCTGGAAGATCGCCTGCGTGGCGATGCAGGGCTACACGGACGCTGAACGGCAGGAAGCGCAAACACGGTACGTGCCCCCGCCCGAGCCTGCCGCCACGGCAACCAAAGCGCGCGAGTTCCAGCGCGGCGACACCGTGACGTTCGAGGATCGCGATGGCCGCAGCATCACCGGCGTGGTCGTGCGCATCAACCAGCGAACCGCCACGATCGGCACTGGCGACGGCGGCAACTGGCGTGTGCCCTTTCACATGCTGCGCCACGTGCTCGACATCTGAGGCTCACGTCGCGCAGGCAGTGGCCGGCGTCAATGGGGCCTTGGGGCCACGATGACATACCACCGGTAGAACCCGGCTCTTCGGTCTCACCACCCAAACCCGACGCCAGATCTTGACGCCGCAGCGTACTGGTCGTACCGCTGGCGCTGATGACGTCGCCGCGGGGGCAGGCAATCGGTGGTGCAACGGGCATGCCCGCCGAGTGCGGGCTTGACGTAAACCGTGGGTGCGTGTCTGTCGCGACCATCCGGCAACAGGGTTGACGACGGCTCGAGCGCCTGCAGGATGGATCGGCACCAGGAAAGGGCCGATCATGTCGAAGACCAAGCACCTGCCAGCGCGGCAAGGCACTGGACGAACCGGCGCGCGCTTCTCCGCCGGGGAGTGCGCAGAGATAGCGGCCGAGTTCGACGGCACCACGCCCGGCATCGACCGCCTGATGGCGAAGTGGTCGGCGCTCAAGCACGGGCTCAGACGCAACGACATCGTGCGGGCGGCCAGGCGCGGCGGCTACACGACGGCGAAGGCTCGCCAGGGTTGGTCCGAGTCGCATGACCAGTTCCTGAGGGAGAACTGGCACAGGATGTCGGGCGACGAGGTCGCAGCAGCACTGGGGCGGACGTTCAACTCGGTCAACCTCAGGCGCAAACGCCTGGGCATCGGTCGCTACGAAGGCGAGGACCTCACGATCCGCGACCTCGAAGAGCTCACACGCCTGGACCACCGACAGTGGCAGGAGTTCATCGAGCGCGGTTGGCTTCGGGCCCGACGGCGCGAGCGGCGCAACGAAGCCTCGCCGATCACCTACGTGTCGCTGGATGCGCTGCAGCAGCTGCTGCAAAGCCATCCCGAGGTCTACGACTATCAGGGCGCGTCCAGGACGACCCGAGCCCTGCTCGAGCTGGGACGGCTCGAGCCTGCGCCCGCATGGAAGCGCGTGGTGTGTCGGTCAATGGCCTGGCAGGACAAGGTCAAGGCCACCCCGATGGGGCGCCAGGTCACACACGGCGCGGCGACGCTCGGATGGCGCAAGGATGACTTGATCGACGCGACCTGAACCGTAGCCTGGGCCGCATGATGACCGACGACGAGAAGCAGCAAATCCGTGCGTGCATGGATGCGCTGCGCGAGGGGATCGAGGGCTTCCGGTCACGCCGGCCGCAGCTCGAGATGGTGGCGGCCGTGGCCAACACGCTCGCGCGAGGCCGCGCCGAGGATGAACAGGCCGGGGACGGCGACCACATCGCGGTGGTCGAAGCCGGTACCGGGACGGGCAAGTCCTTCGGCGCGCTGGTGCCGGCCCTGGTGATGGCGCAGTCCAGGGCAGGCGCCTGGTCGTGTCGAGCTCGACGGTGGCGCTGCAGCACCAGTACGCCAAGAAGGACGCGCCGACGATCCAGCGGCTCCTTCCGCTGGGATTCACGTTCGCGGTGGCCAAGGGCCGACGTCGGTATGCGTGCACGGCCAAGCTGGGCGCGCAGGCCAGGGACGCCGGCCAGGAGGAACTCGACCTCGAGCAAGGCCGGGCGCCGGCGGCGGCGGACCAGGCCTCGCGTCGCCGGCGAACGATCCTGACGGAGCTGGCCGAGTCGTTCGACGCCAGGCGTTGGAACGGGGACCGGGACGAACTGGCGGTGCCGGTGGCCGACGAGATCTGGAATGGGCTGACCACGGATCGACAGGGCTGTTCGGGCAACAAGTGCGGCGAGTTCGCGCGCTGCCCGTTCTTCGCGGCGCGCCAGCGCGTCAAGGATGCCGACCTGGTGATCGCGAACCACGACCTGGTGCTCTCGTCGCTGAAGATGGAAGCGGGCAGCGTGCTGCCGCCGCTGTCCCAGACGATCTACGTGTTCGACGAAGCGCACAGCCTGGCCGCCAAGGTGGTCGAACACTTCTCGGCCAGGCACGCGCTGCGGGGGGCCAGCGCATGGGTCGACGGGGCCGTCGAGGCGGTGCGCGACGCGGTGTTGGCGCTGCGCCTGGACGAGCGGTTCCTGCGCGACGCCGTGGCGAGCGGAGAGTGTGTAAGGCAGGCGCTCGGCGAGCTGTTCGACCATGTGCACGGCACCGCGGCTTTCGAGGACAAGCGCGCCCGACGCTTCAGGGACGCAGCGCTGCCCGACTGGGTGATCGACGGCGGTGGCCGGGTTCTGGAGGGCACCGCCGCACTCCAGCAGACCTTCTCGGGCCTGAGGCAAGCGCTGCTCGAGCGCGCGGCCTGCGAGGGGTCGCTGGCGACGCGGGTGCTGGGTGCACTGGGGTTCTTCGCCGTCAAGCTCGAGCACATGGCCGACACCTGGAGCCTGATGCTGGCCGACGATTCGCAGCAGGACTCGCCGATCGCCCGCTGGGTCGAACGCCACGAGGATGCGAGCGGCGAGCGCGACTACCGGGTCTGCGCGGCCCCGATCAGTGGCAGCGAGCGCCTGAGGAAACTGCTGTGGAACCGCGCCAGCGGGGCGGTGCTGATGTCGGCGACCTTGACCTCGTGCGGCAGCTTCGAGCTGTTTCTTCAACAGTCGGGACTGTCGCGTTTGCGCGGCGTGCAACTGCTGCAGGTGGACTCGCCATTCGACTAGCCCTCGGCGCTGTTGTAGCGAACGCCCATCATCACGAGCGCGCTGCCCAGACCCAGGAAGCCCAGGCCGATGCGGCGCTTGAGCATCGCCTTCCGGCGTTGCTCGGCCAGGGGCCAGTAGGTGTCGTCCTTGCAGTGCACGAACTCGAGCACATCCGGGTGATCGCAGCGCAGGATGCCCATCTGGGCGCCGCGGCGCGCGCCGGCGGACTCGACGGTCTCGCAGGAGCGATCGAAGACACGCATGTAGCTCACCGGCCCGGAGGCGTTGGAATGCGTGCCCCTGACCATCGCGCCCTTGGGACGGATGCGGCTGAAGTCGTAGCCCACCCCACCGCCGCGGCGCAGGGTCTCGGCGGCCTGCGCCAGTGCCTTGTAGATGCTGGGCTTGCCGCCGACATCCTCGGACACGCTGTCGCCGACCGGCTGCACGAAGCAGTTGATCAAGGTGGCGCGGATGTCGGTGCCGCCGGCGGAGTTGATGCGGCCGGCAGGGATGAAGCCGCGCTCGAGCGCGGCGAGGAACTCTGCACAGCGCTGGTCGCGATCCGTGGCGGGTTCGGCCTCAGCCAGTGCGCGGGCCACACGCTGGCGGATCTCGGCTGCAGTCGTCTCGTCGCCCTTGGCGTACTTCTCGAGCAGCACGTCGATGGAAATGGACTGCGGCGCGAGCGTCGCAGCGGGAACGGGAAGGTCATTGAGTCTCATGAGAACTCCTTGGGAAGTGGTGCCCACGCGGCTTGGCTGCGCCGAGGAAGGCATCGCGTGGCGATGCGCTCCGAGGCGGGCTCTACTGCCGGATGTGGGCGGGAAAGGCGGCGCGCGCGCTGGACTGCGCGAGTGAGATCCGCCCGGTGGGCGTCAGCCGCGAGCACGCACGCCCCGAGGGGCAGGTGATGGGCTGAATTCGTGCTGCGGGGGACGCAGCAACAGGGATTCCTGGGCTTGCTTTGCGCCCGAGGGCGCCAGGTCTGCCAGCTACCTGAGGGACTTGTCCTTTGCGGAACACCCGACAGGATGTTCGGGAAAGGACCATCCAGGGATGGTCCGTGAAACGCAGCGTACTGCGACACCTGCATGTCGCGCAACTGCGAGCATGCGAAGCTGCATGCGCTCAGACCGTGGCCGGCTGCTTGTGCGGCAGCGGCGGGATCAGGCTTCGATCCTTGAGGCGCCAGATCGGCGAGGCGACGTACCCCGATGGGGTGCGGCGCCCGGTGTCCTCGAACAGGCCGGTGGCGAGCACGGGCTCGACGAGGACCGATCCGGGATTGCTGCAGATCCGGCCCTCAGTTGGCCAATGCGGGGCCGTCGTCGATGAACATGTCGGCTTGGGCCCGATCCTGGTGCGCCTTGATCTGCTGGTTGATCCACTGAGGGTTCGCACAGAGCTCGCGGGCGATGAGGTCCGGCTGCTCGCGGATCAGCCGCTGGACCCAGTCTGGATAGCGCTCGATCGTGGCGAGAATCCACTTGCGTGCGTTGATGCGCAGCCAGTGGCGGATCTCGTCGATCTGCACCAGGCCGAAGTAAGGCGTGGGCGACAGCGGGCTGGTGCCCACGACTCGAACGCAGCTTGCGAACGAGAACGGCCGGTCATCAAGCCGAGGGTCCGTGAGGGCCCACGACAAGGTGTCCAACTTCTCTTCCAGCGGCGTTTCGGGGTCGGGCAGTCGGTCGAGCTGGCGAAGCAAGACCCAATGCAGTTCGACGACGGCTTGCTCCGTCCACTCGGGCAGGGTCTCGGGGTCGTCCAGGCCGGGGATCGGCTTGTCGTCGTCGAGCATCTCGACGATGGCCTGCTGCGTCGGCGCGGGCAGTTGGTGGAGCTGCACGCGGCCCGGCGAGACCCGGCGACTGGGGGCTGACGTCGGTAGCGATTCGGGGGCGAGCACAAGCCCGCGGGGATACGAGAAATCGACACTCGAGTTGAGCATTGCGGCCTCCATGGGCAAGCGCGGGCAATGCGCAGCCCTGGCGGGGCGCGTTGCCCCCGCAGGGTTGAGTGACATGTCGGGCGTGAGCCGACTTCTTGGGCTGGCTTGGGCGCGGCGAGAGCCGCGGGATCGGAGTGCCAGCTACCGATCAGGAAACCTTTCGACGCGCGCTCGTAAGGGATCGCGTCTCGAAAGGCCGATCGGCCAGGAACGATGAGCCCCGGAGGGCGGCGCGGACGAACCGCGCTCGATGCAAGGGCTTGCCAGAGCTGAATGCGGGGCCAGCTGCCGCATGTGATTGACAAGCTACCTCGGTTGCCCGCGCTTGTCAACCGGAAAGGCCGACACCGGAAAGGCCGCCACCGGCAACGCCGGCGGCGGCGCGAACGCCGACCCCCTCGGTTCGTGGCCATCCAGCGACGGCATTTCCGGTTGCAGCCGAGGGCTGGCCTGCGCAAGATGGTTCGGATCTGGAAACCAATCCGACGGAGAAGCCCCATGACCGAGAACGCGTTGGCGAGGATGGACTCGGGCGAAGCCAACCGGCGCATCCTGTCCAAGGAAGAGTACCGCGCGGACTTCCGCAGGGTCGAGGCCGCTTCATTGAAGCGAGACACCCACCTGGAAAGCGCGGACGGCAAGAGGCTGTTCGCGCGGTGCTTCTACAGCTTCCAGGCGAGCATGTACTTCATCTCGAAGATGGGCCGAACCAAGCTGGCATTGGAAGTCATCGAGACGATCGAGTTGGCAGTGCGCACCAAGCTCGACGAGGCCACGGCCGAGATGAACGCGGCGATCGACGGCGCCGAGCTGCTCATGAAGAACCACAGCATCGAGACGCTGGCGACCTACGACACGGTTCCACTCGAAGTGGCGATCGGCGTGACCTCGGCCCTGGGCCGCAAGTACTTCGAGCTCATTCACAAGCTCGACCAGCTGATGCCGATGCTCGAAACGCTGGAGATCGAAGAGGTCATCAACGAACGCCAGGTGGAGCTGCAACGCTCGCGGGTCAAGCGCATCGTGCTGGCGATGTCGTCAACGGCGCGCAATTTCATGATGGGCGTGCGCCGGCGCATGAATGAAGCGGATGCAAAGGCGCGCGCTGCCGAAGAGAAGAAGGCCAAGCCGGCGGACGCTACGGCGGTCCGTGCCGGAAGCGACGAGGAGGCGAAGGGCGGGCCCGCAGCTGCCGTTGCCGAGCCAGCGGCAGCAGTGCAGCCGGAGCCGGTTGCTGCTGAGCCCAGGCGTAGCAAGAGTACCGAGAGCGACGGTCCCGACGAGCCGAAGTCGGCCGACTCACATGCCCCGAGCGAAGAGCCGGCCGGCGCGACGACCTGATGAACCGGACGGCATCGTGGGGTTGCCAATCGATCACCAGGCGGGGTGTCGGTGACAAACCGTTGTGACCAGGGGCTGCCCTGCAGACGAGTGAACACGGGTGCTGCTGGCCGCGGGTCGAATGCCCGGAGGCAGCTATCGTGGCACCGGACCGGTTCCTCCTGCAGTGCCCAGGTGGATCGACCCGTGGGCGCCGACGATACTGCCGTGGCCGATCACGACGCCGTCGATGCGCAAGCGCGCGGCCGCGCGCAACCGGGAGTCGCAACCGGGCAGCTGTGTCGTGCTGGACGTATGCGCGATGACATGGGACGGGGGAGGGCGCAAGGAGCCCAGCGACATGAATCCGATGACGTTCTCCGTCGCAGAAGGAGGCCAGCGTTGATCAAGCACCCAAAGGAAGACGACGAGCGAGCGCAACGGGCTTTGGAACAAGCCATTGGCCATTGCACCGACGTCCCACATCGAACGGCGATGCTGATACTGGTCATCATCAAGGCATCGGACAAGCTCGCCCTTCTGCATGGCACGCAGCAAGCCGTTGGGGTGCTTGGAGGCGTCAAGGACATGTTGCAGGACATGCCGCCGATCCCGCCGCCGGGAGTGCACTGAGCTGCCGGCTGCGGTGCCAAGGGCTTGGGCAACATGGTGGTCGAGCTGCGCCGGGCGGCGGACCTCGCACTGGCATCGATCGGGGAAACGCAGAACGCCGTCGGCGCAGGGCGGCCAAGCGGCCAGACGATGTCCTTTGGGAAAAACCCCGCAGGTAGGCCGTGACGATGAACTTGGCGTGTCCGGCCAGCGCCGCGGACGGAAACGTGGACGTCGTCCGGGGCCGGAAGCGCCAGAGCCCGAGCAGCCGACAGCCAGGCGCGCACGCCACTGTCCCGGTCGCGAACGGCCTCACGCATCCGGCCGTCGTTCTTCGATCGACGCGATCCGCTCGGAATCGATCGTGTGCGTCCACCTGGCGGGGTACGGGCCAGCGCTGGCCAAGCTCATGAGCGCATACGTCATGGCCATCGGATGGAGCGCGCTGGCGTCGAGCACAGCGGTATTCAAAGGTCTTCCGACGGTTTCACGATGCCGTGAAGATTTCCGATCTCATGGAAAATCGCCGAAATGACGCTCCCCGACCCCTGGCGGCACCCTCGCCCCGACCCCGCCGCCCACTACATCGGCCTGCTCGCCGACGCTCCGCGCCGCCCGCTGGCGATCTTCGGCCCGCGCCAGGTCGGCAAGACCCACTTCCTGACCCACGATCTTCACGAAGCCGCGCAGAGCCGCGGCTGGGAGCCGGTCTACGTCGACCTGTGGGGTCAGTCGGATCCCTTGGGTGCCGTCAGCACCGCGGTGGCCACGGTGCTGCGCCGCCTGGCCTTGGCCACCGGCCGCACTGCGGTCACCAGCGTCGGCGCGCTCGGCGTCAACGTCGGCCTGGCCGCGCCGGCGCCGTTGGCTGCCACAACTGATCCTGCCGCGACGCTGGCGTCCCAGTTTGCCGAACTGGTTCGCCTGCAACCCGGCAGACCGGTGCTGCTGATGCTCGACGAGGCCCAGACCCTGGTCAAGGCCGGCGCCGGCGACCTGGCGATGAAGGCCATCCGGGCGCTCTTCAACGGCCATCCGGGTTCGGTGTTGCTGGTCTTCACCGGCTCGTCCAAACCGCAGCTGATGTCGCTGGTCGGCGACCACAGCAAGACCGCCTTCAAGCTGGCCGCACACATGGACTTCCCGGTGCTGGGTCAGGACTTCATCGGCTTCGTCGCCACGCGCTACCGCGAGATCACCCGGCGCGCGATCGACCGGGCCGAGCTCGCCTGGGCCTTCGAGCAGCTGCTGCACCGGCCGGGCGAGATGATCGACTTCGTGCGCTTCATGATCACCGACGCGCCGGGCCTGGGCGTGCGCGCCGCGCTCGAGGCCTTCAAAGCCAAGAATCGCCCGGACCTCGGGTTCCAGCAGCAGTTCGATGACTGCTCGGCGCTGCAGCAGGCGCTGCTGCTCGAGGTGGCCGCAGGCCACAAGCTGTTTTCTCGGGACACGCGCGAACGCATAGGCCAGCGCATCGCGCAGCCGGGCCCGGCGGCGCCGGCGACGATCCACAACGGCCTGCAACAGCTCGAGGCCAAGGGCGTGCTGGCCAAGAGTCCGCAACGCGGCCACTACCAGTTCGAAGACGAACACCTGCGCGAATGGGTCGACAAGGTGGCGCGCCAGCGGCCGAGCGGCGCGCGCAGCTGAGTCAAGCCTGTCAACTGCGGCAGCGCGCTGGGCTGCAAGCCCCGAACACCGGCACGGTATACCGGGCCAGCGATGCCTTCCTGCGACGCGGCCTGCAGGACTTCCGGCGTGCCATGCGACGCCTGGCCGAGTGCCGCAGCCGGAACCACTTTCCCATGTTGCAGGGCGACGGCGATTGGGAGAGCATCGACCTCCCACGCTGGACCTGAGCGCATGCCGACCAAGCACAATCGCACCGGTCGATCGGTGCCCGAACCACCATCACCTGCGCTGACCAGGGATGGGCCTCATGTCGGCCATCGTGGTGCCCACGCTAAAGCGCCACGGAACGCGCGGATCGTGAGCGCCAGCAGGGCCGGCGAGTCGGCACGGAACATCGCGGCCGAGCACAGCCTGAGTCTCGACCGCATCCGGCAGATCGTCGCTGCCGCAAAGGGCCTGGAACGCGGCCGAGCCGAGGCATTCGACTTTCTCGGCCGGCGAACACGTGATCTGCTCGAAGGGCGAGGCTGGACAACGGTGCAACTGGTGCGTGACGTCTGCCTGGCCCTGCCGGGTGGTGAACATCTGCTGCAGGTGCCGGGCTTCGGTCGCAAGTCCCTGCGGGAGGTGCGACGCTGGCTGTGGCTGCAGACCGGCGATCCGCGTTTCGAGGACCGCGACAGCCCCAATGCCACAGGCAGAGGCAGGCCGCCCAGGCGGAAAGTGCGCACCGACGGTTGACGCGGCGGCCGGTACGATGCCGGCATTTGCAATCGGTATGTGTCCCCCGAAGCCGACGACATGGAGCGCTACTGGCATGTTGGTGCCCGTCAGCCCTGGCGCGCCGCCGAAGTGTTTCCTCGGGCGCCGGGGCCGTTCATGCGCGCCGACAGGGAGAATCCGCTGGGCCGCGAAGTGGTCATCGGCCAGTGGTGGCTCGTCCGCTGGTTCGCCAAGACGCCCAAGCTGACCTACTCGACCAACAAACGCCCGCTTCGAGGAGATCACCAGCAAGGCGTCGTTCAGGAGTTCGTGGACATTTGGCAAGCGCTGCATCATCCCGGCCGTGTCGTTCGACGAGCCGAACTGGGCGTCGGGCAAGAACGTCTGGTGGCGCTTTCGCCGCGCCGATGGCGCGCCCCATGGGGCCTGGCCGGACTGTGGAACACCTGGACCGACAAGACCGACCGGCGAAGTCGTCGAGACCTTCACGATGAATGACGTTGAATGCCGACCGCCACCCGCTGATGCACCGCATGCACAAGCCGGACAAGCGGTCCGTGGTGCCCATCGAACTGGACGACGTCGATACCTGGCTCAAAGTTTCACAGGAAGTCGCTGCCGCGCTGGTCAGGCTCGAGCACGCCGAAGTGTTCGATGCCGGCCCCGTCGCGCCATGACTCGTGGGCCGACATGCTGCAGTCGTGATGGTGCCCTCAGACTGGAGGTCGCCTGATGGCGGACACCGAACGGCTTGAAGCGAAGGGGCCTCGCGGCGAGGCCTGCATCATCATCCGGACGTGGGCGGCACCCGCCACGCTGCAATCCGGCGATGCGGCAGACGAGCGGGGGCAACCGTCCTACCGCCTGGCCACCGGCGAGCGCCTCGCCACGACCGACGACCCGGCTGTGTTCGAGACGCTCGACCGCTCGCGCCGGTTCACGCTCAGGCAGCCCTGATCCAGGCGAATCACTGTCGGCGGGATCCCGCGCGCCCGCTCACGCCAGGTTGGGACAGACTGGATCGTCGAGGCTGACAGATCACGTGCCGACAGCATCAAATGAATGACTTCTGTCGGGCGCCGAGTTCGCGACGCTGGCCGGCAGGACCCGACCCTGAGCGGGCATCCGAGAGCCAAAATCGGCCGCCGCAATGCAGTCATTCGCGGGCGCAGCCGGGACCGCGGTTTCGGCGCCGCCAGCCGTTGGATGAACTCCAGCGGGCTCATCACCAGATGCGTGGTGCCGTTGCGCCACGGCGTCTTGAGCTTCAATTCCACCTGCCCGGCGGCATTGAGCTGTACCCGCTCGTCGGAAGGCGCCGGCCGGGTGATGTCGCGGCACAGCTGTTCCAGCCGCTTGCGGTCGTGTGCTTCCACCCGTACTGCCGCGTGCAGGCTGAACCCGTCGATGTCGGCGCACAGGGGCTGGCGCGGCGTGGTCTCGCGCGGCGTCGCGCCCCTGAGGGTCAACAGCTTCTGCCCAGCGCGGGGGCCGAAGGCAATTCGGTAAGCCGAGCCCGGACACAGACAGTCCGGTGGACTGCTTGTGCCTGGCGAGGGCCGCCTCCACCAGCAGAGCGTGCAGCTCGTCGACGGTGGGCGCCCCCACCTCGACGAAGCTCGGCGCGCCATCGGCACCGCACCGGTACACGCCGTCGAGCACCAGACAGTGAAGGTGAATGTTGAGACATGCGGGATGACGTAGTTCACCAGGTGGGCGGCGGTCTGCGACATCCGGCGCGCGCCGCATGAGGGGCAGAAGCCCCGGCGCTTGCAGGTGAACGCCAGCAGCTTGTCGTGGCCGCACTCGCCGCAGCGCAGGCTCAGGAAGCCATGCGACAGGATCCCGGCGGTCGGCGGCGTCGTCGACGCCGAAGGGCGATCGCCGCTCAGGCGGTCTTCGCCTCGACCAACCCGAGCTCCCGCACCATCCGGTCGCGCATCACGAACTTCTGCGCCTTGCCGGTCACTGTCATCGGCAGGTCGGTCACGAAGCGCACGTAGCGCGGCACCTTGTAGTGCGCGATGCGCTCGCGACAGTACGAGCGGATCTCGTCCTCGGTGGCGGTTTCGCCGGGCCTGAGCACGATCCAGGCGCAGACCTCCTCGCCGTACTTCGCGTCGGGCACGCCGAACACTTGCACCTGCGACACCTTCGGGTGCCCGAAGAGGAACTCCTCGATCTCCCGCGGGTACACGTTCTCGCCGCCGCGGATCAGCATGTCCTTGACGCGGCCGACGATGTTGCAGTAACCCTCGGCGTCGATCGTCGCGAGATCGCCGGTGTGCATCCACCCATCTCGGATCGCCTCGCGGGTGCGCAGCTCGTCGTCCCAGTAACCGAGCATCACCGAGTAGCCGCGCGTGCACAGCTCGCCCTTCTCGCCCACCGCCACGATCCGGCCGTCGGCATCGACGATCTTCACCTCGAGGTGCGGCTGGATGCGGCCGACCGTCGCCACGCGCCGCTCGACCGGGTCGTCGGTGCCGCTCTGGAACGACACCGGGCTGGTCTCGGTCATGCCGTAGGCGATCGTGACCTCGGTCATGTGCATCGCGGAGAACACGCGCTTCATCACCTCGATCGGGCACGGCGAGCCCGCCATGATGCCGGTGCGCAGCGCGCGCAGGTCGAAGCTGGCGAATTCAGGGTGGTCGAGCTCGGCGATGAACATCGTCGGCACGCCGTGCAACGCGGTGCAGCGTTCCGCGGCCACCGCCTCCAGCGTCGCTTTCGGCTCGAAGCCCTCCGACGGGAACACCATCGCCGCGCCGGCCGATACACAGGCCAGCACCGCCAGCACCATCCCGAAGCAGTGGTACAGCGGCACCGGGATGCACAGGCTGTCGCGTTCGGTGAAGCGCATCGCCTGCGCGATGAAGCGCGCGTTGTTGACGACGTTGTGATGGGTCAGCGTGGCGCCCTTGGGCGCGCCAGTGGTGCCGCTGGTGAACTGGATGTTGATCGGTTCGCGGCACGACAGGCCGCGCCCGGCCTCGGCGGCACGTGCCAGCAGCGCGTCGTCGGCCAACGCGGGCACCGCGTCGAAGTTCAGCATGCCCTGGCTCGACTCGTCGCCCATGCGGATCACCCATCGCAGGTGCGGCAGCTTCGCGGCGTGAAGCTCGCCGGGAGCGCTCGTCTCGAGCTCCGGCGCCAGGTCGCGCAGCGACTTCAGGTAGTC
>Ga0209797_10001135_pt1 | contig 13355 bp, 10 predicted proteins | sample DOMMetBare3Fresh_2_FD_187472 | JGI IMG/M metagenome (GOLD analysis project Ga0209797, IMG submission 187472) | Wetland sediment microbial communities from St. Louis River estuary, USA, under dissolved organic matter induced mercury methylation -... | ecosystem: Environmental > Aquatic >... | reverse complement strand
CGGAGCTTCGCCGGGACCGCGGAGTACATGTCGCCCGAGCAGTGCGGCGGCCGGGCGCGCCCCGACGCCCGGTCCGACGTGTACGCCGCCGGCGTCCTCCTCTACCAGATGCTGGCGGGCCGGCCCCCCTTCACCGGCTCCACGGGCGAGGTCCACCAGGCCCACCTGAACCTGCGCCCCACCCGCCCCTCGGACCTGGCGCCGGTCTCGCCGGGACTGGAACAGGTGGTCCTGCGCTGCCTCGCCAAGGAGCCGTCCGCGCGGTACGGCGACGCCTTCCTCCTGCGGGCGGCGCTCGCCGCCGCCCTGGCCCGCGACGCCCTCGCCCCGGCGCCGCGCGCCGCCGTGGCCGCGGCGCCGGGCAAGGCCCCGGCACAGGAGAAGCGGCAGGTGGCCGTCCTCTTCCTCCAGTCGGCCGCAGGCGCCCTCGACGTCCAGGCCGCGGCGGCCGCCTGCGGCGGCGTGCTCGCCCACGCCGGTGCGGGGCGGTACGCGGTGGTGTTCGACTCGGGGACGAACGAGAACCCCGTGCGCCTGGCGGTGCAGGGGGCCTTCCGGCTCGCTGGGCGCGGCCTCGCCGAGCGCGCCCTCGTGGACCTCGTCGCCGCCAGCGTGCAGCGGAAGGAGGGCGATCCGCCGCGCTACCTCTCCCCCGCCTTCGGCCAGGCCGGCCGCTACCCGCTCGCCGCCGATCCCCCGGGCCCGCTCGCCACCGGCCCCGCCGCGGAGCTGCTGCCCGAGGGGCGCTTCGCCGCAGTCCCCGGGCGCGAGGGGCTCCTGCGCGTCCTGCCCGAGTCCCACCCCGTGGACGACCCCACCGTCATCCGCCAGCAGGCGGCGCCGCTCGTGGGGCGCGAGGCGGAGATCGCGGCGCTCCTCGCCCGGGCGAACGGGGCCGTCGCCAGCCGCGCCCCCTCCCTGGTCTCGGTGATCGCCGAGGCGGGGGTGGGGAAGAGCCGGCTCGGAGCCGAGGTGGCCCTCGCCCTGCGGCACCAGGTCCCGGCGCCCGAGGTGCTGGAGATTCGCGCCCGCGAGCTGGCCGCCGGGGAGGAGGGCGAGACCCTGAGGGCCCTGCTCCGCTGGGCCCTCGCCGTGCCGGCCGGCCCGGCGCCCGCCGACCGAGGGCGCACCCTCCTCGCGTCCGCGCTCCCCGCCGGCCTGGGGCCGGAGACGTGGGGCCCGGTCGCCCTGGCCCTCGGCTGGCTCGATCCCGGCGCGCCGGAGCTGGGCGGCGCGGCCGCGGCCCCCGGAGCCCTCCGCACGCAGGCCATGCGAGCCGCCGGCGAGGCCATCCGACGCCGGGCGCTCGCCCGCCCCCTGTGCGTCCTCCTCGACGACGCGCACCTCGCCGACGGCGCCGCCCTCGACGCGCTCGAGTACGCGGCGCTGGCGGAGGGCGGCGCGCCGCTCTTCGTGTGCGCCCTGGCGCGCCCCGCCTTCGCAGACGCCCGTCCCGCCTGGGGCGAGCGCGCCGCGAGCCGCCAGATCTTCTCCCTCGCGGGCCTCGAGCCCGCCGCAGCGGCCGAGCTCGTCCGTCGGCTCCTCTTGCCGGCGGAGAACGTCCCGCAGCAGGCGGTGGAGCGGCTCGCGGAGCGCGCCCAGGGCGTCCCCATGCTGCTCGTCGAGCTGGTGCGAGGCCTCAAGCGCGACGGCCTCGTCCGGCGCCACGAGCCCGAGGGCGCCTGGTTCCTCGCCACCGACGAGCTGGATCGGATGCGCGACCTGCCGCTCGTGGAGTGGCTCGCCCAGCGCGAGATCGGGGCGCTCCCGGCGGACCTCGCCGCCCATGCCCGGCTCGGCGCCCTCCTCGGCGACGAGTTCACGCTGCCCGAGCTGGCGGGCGTGCTCGCCGAGCTGGAGCGGGCCGGCTTCGCCTCCGCCTTCCCGCACGACGCCCAGGTGGGCACCCGGCGCCTCCTCTCGACCGGCGTCCTCGTGGCCCACCGCGGCGAGCGCATGGGCTTCCGCAGCCCCCTGCTCCAGGAGGCGGTGGCCCACTCCATCGCGCCGGCCCTGGCGCGCCAGATCCACGAGGCGGCCTTCCGCTGGTACCGGGGCGCCTTCGCTCTCCCGGAGAGCGTGCGGCAGCCGCGCCTGGCACGGCACGCCGAGGCCTGCGGCCTCTCGGCCGAGGCGGGCGCCATCTACCTCGCGACCGCGGAGGGCATGCGGGCCCGCCACGCTTACCTCGAGGCCGAGACCCTCTTCAGCCGCGCCCTGACGGCGCTCCCGTCCGAGGACGCCCGCGGCCGGCTGGCGGCGCTCCACGGTCGCGGCCTGATGCGCTACCGGGTGGGCCGCTACCAGGACTCCATCTCCGACCTCTCGGCGGCCCGGGAGTCGGCCCGGCGGCTGGGCGACCACGCCGCCGAGCTCGAGAGCCTGCTCGACGAGGCCACCGCCCTCGACTGGATGAACGACTTCGCCCGCTCGGCGGACCGCGTGGCGCGGGCCCGGGCCATCGCGGGCGCCGCGCCGTCGCCCTCCGTCGCCGCTCGCCTCGCCCTGGGCGAGGGCCGGGGGCTCTTCCGTGCCCTTCGGTGGCCCGAGGCCTGCGCGGCGCTGGAGGACGCGGCGCTCCGCGCCAAGGCGCTCGGCGACGCCGGCTACGAGACCCTGGTGATCGCCCTCCTCCTCCTGGGCGTTGTGCTCCCCAACCTCGGGCGCACCGACGAGGCGGAGGCGGTGCTGGCCCAGGCGCTGGAGCTGACCCGCGAGCGTGGCGACCAGCTCCACCTCGCCGTGGTCCTGAACAACAGGCGAAACCTCTGGGTGTCGAAGAAGGACCTCGCCCGGGCCCTCGAGGACCAGCAGGGCTGGATGCGGATCGGGCGCGACCTGGGAATGGTCAGCATCGAGTACTTCGGCGAGTACAACCTGGGCGAGCTGCACTACCAGGCCGGCGACTTCGAGGCCGCCGAGCCGCACGTGCGCCGCGCCGTGGAGATCGAGCAGTGGCATCCCGAGGTGGCTCCCGCGCCGATGGGGACGATCCTCTGGGCGCGGCTCCTCGCCGCACGCGGCGACCTCGCCGGGGCCCGGGCCCGGCTCGCCGAGGCGCGCGAGGCGGTGAAGCGGGCGGCGCGCGAGGGGCGCGCCGGGGCCGCGCTGCCGGACTCGCAGGAGGTGCTGGCCCGGATGGTCGACCTCGCCACCCGCGACGCCAGCGAGGCCGAGTGGCAGGAGCTGCTCGCCCGCTCCCGCACGGCCTCCATCGAGCAGGAGCCGATCGAGGTCCAGGAGATGCGGGGCCTGGCGGCGCTCCGCGCCGGGCAGCGGGAGGTGGCGGAGCGGGCGCTCCGAGCGGCGCTGCGGCTCTCCTCGAGCCTTCCCTCCGTCATGGAGGGGCGCATCCGGCGCGAGCTCGCGGCGGTCAAGGCGCCGGCATGACGCCGGCGGCCACGAGCAGCGCCACGAGGAGCCCCATCACCGACTCCCCGGCGATGAGCCCCGCGCCGGCGGGCGCGGCGTGGACGCCCGCCTGCCCGGGCCGCGCCCTCCGCCAGGCCGCGGCGAGGAGCGCGCCGAGGCAGATGGCGAAGGCGTAGTGGGCGGGGGCGATGACGCCCACGCCCATGGCGCCGGCCGACGGGAGCCAGCGGGCGAGCCGGGTGCGACCCGCCGCCTCGAGGAGCAGGCCGATGGCGAAGGCGGCCGCTGCCGCCCACGCCGCGCCCGCGGGCATCGCCGCCGCGCCGCCGGCCAGGACCTCGGCGAGCGCCTTGAAGCGCGCCGCGACCGGCGCGGGAAACGCCGCCGTCCCGATCCCGTAGGCACGGGCGAGCAGGAGGTAGGCGGGAACCGCGGCGAGCGATCCCACGGCGACGCCGAGGAGCATGGCCCGGGCCTGCCGGCGCGGGGAGGCACCGAGGCGCGAACCGGCCCGGAGGGACCACAGGGACACCCCGGTCTGCGCCGCCTCGCCGGAGACGATCGCGCCCGCGCCGATGGCCGCGGACGGGCCGGCCGCGGTGAGGGTTCCCACCAGGGCCTGGGTGAGCTGGCCCATGTCGCCCACCGGTGAGAAGTCGGTGCGGCCGGCGGCGCGGGCGCAGACGGTCGCGAGCGGGAGGGACAGCGCCAGGGCGAGGGCCCCGGCCAGCGGGTGGAGCCCGAACCCCCGCCATCCGAGCCAGAGCACGGCGATGGCGGCGAGCCCGGCGAGGAGGAGCAGGCGGCGCCGGTCGCGGCGCTCCGCGTCCGCGCCACCGGCGCCGCCCGCGCCCCGCCTCGCCTCGCCGAGGTCGCGCAGGCTCGCCGCCACCGATCCCGCCTGCCCGGCGAGGCCGACCGCGGCGGCGCCGAGCATGAGCCCCACGGCGGGCCACATGAGCCAGGCCGCGAGCGCCGGATACGAAGCGCTCGCGACGAGGCCCCGCCCGACGAGCGCCGGGGCGGCGAGCGCCCAGGCGAGCACCGCGCCGAGGAGCACGGAGAGCCCGTTCTGGACGCCGACGAGCATCCCCGCGCCGACCATCATGGGGCTCGCGGCGACGCCGAGCCCGAGCGAGGCTGCGGGCAGCCCTCCCACCGTGCCGGGCCAGAAGATCGCGCCCGGCAGGAGGGACGGGTGGCCGTCCCGCAGCCAGGTGGCCGCCATGGCGGCGGCGGCGCTCCCGAGGAGCGTCCGGCCCCGGCGCTCGGACCCGCCGGAGTGCAGGGCGCCGATCACCTCGGCGGTGGCGATGCCGGTGGGGAAGGGTAGGTCCTCCTCCTCCAGCAGCCGCCGCCGCAGCGCCAGGGCGATGGCGACCCCGAGCGTCCCGAGGGCGAGGCCGAGCGCGGCGACGAGCCAGCCGGAGGGCTCGCGCCGCATCAGCGCCAGCGCCGGCAGGGGGCCGAGCAGCCCGGCCGTCGCCGGCATGGCGCCCACCGAGGCGGCGAGCGTCTGGACCACGTTGGTCTCGCGGGCGGCGGGCGGAACGCCGCTGCGGCGCGCGGCGAACGAGAGGAGGCCGAAGCCGAGCACGGAGGCGGTGATGGAGCCCGAGTCCCACCAGCCGGTCTTGAGCCCCATGTAGACGTTCGCCACCGCGAGGAGGAGCCCGACGAGGGCCCCGGCCGCGAGCGCGCGGGCGCTCAGCTCCAGCTCCCCGCCGGCGGCGGGGGACCCCGGGTCGTCGGCCATGCGCACGTCCATGCCCGGCCATGGTAGATCGGGATTGGGATGCGGGACACGATGCAGCTACCGAATGACCCGCGGCCGGGCGGCGACGAGGAGCTGGCCCCGGGCGCCTGCGTGGGCGAGTACGTCGTCCGGTCCCTCATCGCCCGGGGCGGGCACGGCGCGGTCTACGCCGCGGAGCACCGGGTGTTGCGTCGCCCGGCCGCCGTGAAGGTGATGCACCGGCGTTTCGCCTCCTCGGGCGAGATGGTGGCCCGCTTCGTCCGCGAGGCGAAGGTGGTGAACCAGATCCGCCACCCGGCCATCGTGGACATCTACGACCTCGGGACCCTGCCCGACGGCCGGCCGTACTGCGTCATGGAGCTGCTCGAGGGGCGCAACCTCTGGCAGCTCCTCCGCGCCCAGGGGCGCTACACGCCCGCCGAGGCCCTCGCCGTCCTCGAGCCGGTCTGCGCCGCGCTCCAGGCGGCCCACGAGGCGGGCGTGGTCCACCGCGACGTCAAGGCGAGCAACGTCCTCGTCTCGGAGGGCGAGGACCGCCGCGTGAAGCTCCTCGACTTCGGCATCGCCAAGATCACCGACCCGGCCGAGGCCGGGCTCACCGCGGCCGGCGAGCGGCTCGGCTCGACCCACGCCATGGCTCCGGAGCAGATCTGCGCCCAGGCGGTGGACGGGCGCACCGACGTGTACGCCCTGGGCGTGCTGCTCTACCAGCTCCTCACCGGGCGCATCCCCTTCCACGCCGACGACCCGCTCGAGCTGGAGCGGCTGCAGCTCGAGGCCCCGCCGCCCCTCCCGGGGGCGCTCGCCCCGGTGCCGCCGGCGGTGGACGCGGTGGTGGCCCGCGCCATGGAGAAGGCCCCGGAGCGCCGCTTCCAGTCCGCCCGCGCCTTCGGCGTGGCCCTGCGCGAGGCGGTGGCCGGCGCGCGCGCCGCCGCGCCGGAGGTCGACCGGACGGCGGTGGCGGTCCACGTCGCCGCCCGGCTCGACGGCGAGCCGGAGGACGACGATGCCCTCGCCGCCCTGGCCGCGGCGGTCGAGACGGCCGAGCAGGCGCTGGCGGCGGCGGGGCTCGCGGTGCCGCTGCGCATGGGCGACTCGCTCCTCGCCGTGAAGGCGCTCCCGGGCGAGCCCGCGGCAGCGCGGCGGCTCCGGGCCGAGGTCCTGCTGCTCGCGCGAAGCCTACCGGAGCGGATGCGCCAGGCGGCGCGCCACCCGGCGCTGCGGCCCCAGGTGAGCCTGCACCTCGGAGCGGTGCGCGTCCGCCCCGGCCCGTCCGGCGACGAGGTGGTGGGCGGGGCGCTGCTGCGCACCGCCGAGTGGGTGACCGAGGCGCCCGATGGATTCCACGCCACGGCCGCGGCGCTCGACGGGATCGCCTGAGGCGCCTCTTGACCTTGTGGGTATTCAGTATGTACCCTGCAACACATGGCCAGGAAGACGGGAGACCTGACGATCCGGCTCGACCGGGCCAGCCGCGCCAAGATCGACAGGCTCGCCGAGAGACGGCTCGGCCGGAAGAGATCCACCGGGACCTTCCTCAAGATGCTCGCCCTGTCGGCCGTGGAGCGGGAGGAACGCGCCTCCGAGCTTCGTCGGATGCTCCGGAGCCTCCCGGCGGATCCGGGAGCCGCCGAGGAGATCGCGCGCCGCCGTCGCGAGGACTGAGCGGGTGACCGTCATCGACACCTCCCTGTTCGTCGAGGCGCAACGCGGGCGGGAGCCGGCGAGGCAGCGGCTCGATGATCTGCTGCGCAACCCGGAAGACCTGGCGATCTCCGCCATGACGATCCTGGAGGTCTACGCCGCCCCGCGGATGTCGGCCGCGTGGTCCAGGTTCTACGCCAAGGTCTTCGACGCCGTGGAGGTCCTCGACCTCGACTTCGACGCCGCCGAGGAAGGCGCCCGGCTGGCGCGCGACATGGCGAGGCGCGGCTTCAAGCTGCACAACGCCGACGCGGCCGTCGCTGGATGCGCCGCCCGGGCAGGCGCGGCCGTCATCGTGGCCGCCGATGGCGACTTCACCGAGCTTCGCAGGATCCGCGTCGAGTACGTGCAGCCGAGCTGATTGCGCGCGGGGTATCGCCCGGCAGGGTCTCGCCTCACTCGGTCTGGCGGATCGTCCAGAAGTCGGCCGCGAGGTCCTGGTCGGCGAGGTAGGCGTAGGGCATCGTGCCATACCCCTTCTTGCCCCAGCGCGCGCCCCAGGAGTTCCGGACGAGGAAGCGCTCCTCGGCGTCGTCGTAGCCCACCGCCACCACCGCGTGGCCGCCCAGCGCCCGCTCGCCCGGCGCCGGGAGGGGAACCTCGCCCGTGCGCGTCACCTCCTGCGACTCGATGCCCTCGTACACGGCGAAGCCGAAGACGAAGGGGTAGCCCTGGGCGAGGCATCCCTTCATCTGGGCGAGGGACTGCGCCACGCGCTGGTAGCGGAGCAGCTGGTAGCGGAGCGCCACCCGGTAGCAGGCCGGCGGCGGCTTCACCGCGAACCGGGCGATGTCGTAGGGCCAGTCGCCGGCGGCGGGCGGCCGGCTCTGCTCGGGGCAGGCGCCGAGCTTGGCGCACACCTTCATGCCGTCGCGAAGCATGGCGCCCGAATCCTCGTTCACCGTCCCCTCGACCACCCGCTCGTTGTAGTAGATGAAGAGGCGCGAGGGCACGAAGTCCGGCCCCTGCTTCTCCTTGCGCCGCGTGAACTGGAACGCCCCGGCGATGGCGTTGGCGGTGCAGCTGCCGAGGTCGCCCTGGTCGTAGGGCGGCGGGAAGCCGCGCCGCAGGTCCACCGAGCGCGGCAGCCTCGGGACGGGGGGCGCCGCGTAGCCCTGGTCCCGCTGGTCGGGGAGGTCGGGGATCCAGCCATACCGCTTGACCACTCGCTTCCGGAGCGTCGCCATGCCGGCCATGCTTCCCCGTTCTCACCGGCGGTGTCAACGGCCCGTTTGCGCCGTCCGATCCCGCGCTGCTACACTTTCCCGGCCCGAAATGGAACCCGGACACCGTCTCTCCCCCGCGCCCGAGGGGCGGCGCATCCACGTCCGCGGGACCGTCCAGGGCGTGGGCATGCGCCCCTTCGTGTACCGGCTCGCCCGGGAGCTGGGCGTCGCCGGCCGCGTCCGCAACGACGCCCGCGGCGTCACCATCGAGGCCTTCGCCGCTCCCGAGGCGCTCGACGCGTTCACGGCGCGCCTCGCGCGCGAACGTCCTCCCGCGGCGGCGTTCGACGCCATCTCCTCCGAGACCATCCCGCACGAGCCCGCCGAGGCGTTCGTCATCGTGGAGAGCGCGGGCGCGGACGAGCGCAGGGTCTCGATCCCCCCGGACCTCGCGACCTGCGGCGCCTGCCTCGCCGAGGTGAACGACCCCGCCGACCGCCGTCACCTCTACCCCTTCACGAACTGCACCGACTGTGGCCCGCGCTTCACCATCGCGAAGGACGTGCCCTACGACCGGGAAGCGACCACCATGGCGCCCTTCCGGATGTGCCCGGACTGCCGGCGCGAGTACGGGGACCCTGCCGACCGCCGCTTCCACGCGGAGCCCAACGCCTGCCCGGGGTGCGGGCCCAGGCTGGAGCTGCGAACGCCGGCCGGGGAGGTGGTTGCCGCGAAGGACCCCGTCTCCCATGCGGCCGCCGCGCTCCGGGAGGGGCGGGTCGTGGCGGTGAAGGGCATCGGCGGCTTCCACCTCGCCTGCGACGCGACCTCCTCGCCCGCCGTCCGGCTGCTCCGGGAGCGCAAGCGTCGCGAGGAGAAGCCGCTCGCCGTCATGGCCGCGGACCTCGCCATGGCGGAGCGGCTCGCCGCGCTCCGGGACGCCGAGCGGACGCTCCTCGTCTCCGTCGAGCGGCCCATCGTGCTCTGCCCGCGCCGCCCGGATTCCGGCCTCGCCCCCGAGGTGGCGCCGGACGGCCCGCTCCTGGGGCTGTTCCTGCCGTACTCGCCGCTCCACCACCTCCTCCTCGCGGGAGCGGGCCGCCCGCTCGTCATGACCTCGGGGAACCTATCCGAGGAGCCCATCGCCTACCGGAACGCCGATGCGCTCTCGCGTCTCTCCGCCGTCGCCGACCTCTTCCTCCTCCACGACCGCGAGATCGAGACCCGGGCCGACGACTCGGTGGCGCGGCTCGTCGCCGGCCGGCCCCTCGTCATGCGCCGCTCGCGCGGCTTCGTGCCGAGGCCGGTGCGCGTCTCGCGCCCGCTCTCGCGAACGGTCCTCGCCTGCGGCGCCCACTTGAAGAACACCTTCTGCCTCGCCTCGGGCGACCAGGCGACGCTCGGGCCGCACGTCGGCGACCTGGACGACCTCTCGACCTACGCGTCGCTGGAGGCGGCGGTCGCGCGCATGGAGCGGTTCCTGCGCCTGCGGCCCGAGCTCGTCGCGCACGACCTCCATCCGCAGTACCTCTCCACCCGGTACGCGCTCGAGCGGGCCGGGGACCTCGGCGTGCCGGCCGTCGCGGTCCAGCACCACCACGCCCACGTCGCCTCCTGCATGGCCGAGCACGACCTCCCCGGTCCGGTGATCGGCGTCGCCTACGACGGGACGGGGCTCGGGACCGACGGCGCTTCCTGGGGCGGGGAGGTCCTCGTCGCCGGGTACGGCGGCTTCGAGCGCGCCGCCACGCTGCGCCCCATCCCGCTCGCGGGCGGCGACCGCGCGGTGCGCCAGCCCTGGAGGACGGCGCTCGCCGCGCTCGACGACGCCTTCGGCGGCGCCGCGCCCCTCGACTCCCTGGCGCTCTTCCGGACCGTGACCGCGCGCGAGGTGGAGGTGGTGCGGCGCATGATCGCCTCGGGGCTGAACTCGCCGCCGGCGCACGGCGTCGGGCGCCTCTTCGACGCGGTGGGCGCCCTCGCCCTCGGGCGCGGCGTCTCGAGCTACGAGGGACAGGTGGCCGTCGCCCTCGACAACGCCGCCGGCGCGGGCGAGTGGAGCCCCTACCCGTTCGACGTGGACGAGGCGGCGTCGCCGTGGCAGCTCGACTGGCGGCCGCTCGTCCGCGCCGCAGCCGCGGACCTCCTCGCCGGGCGCGGCGCCGGCGAGGTCTCCGGCCGCTTCCACGCGGCCCTCTCATCCGCGACGGCCGATCTCGTTCGCCGCGTGGCGGGGCGGCACGGCAGGCTCCCCGTCGTCCTCACCGGCGGCTGCTTCCAGAACGCCCGGCTGGCGGAGGGGGTGGCCGGCGAGCTTGGGGGCGAATTCGAGGTATACCTGCACGGTCAGGTCCCGCCCGGAGACGGCGGCCTCGCCCTCGGCCAGGCGCTCGTGGCCGAGGCCACGATCCGGTGAGCGGGAAGGAGCGGCAAGCCATGTGCCTCGGCGTTCCCGGCAAGGTCCTCTCGGTGGACGGGCTCACCGCGGTCGTGGACTTCTTCGGCGTGACGAAGGAGCTGCGGCTCGACATCGTGGACGAGCCGGTGCAGCCGGGCGACTACGTCCTCAACCACGTCGGCTTCGCCATCCGCCGCATCCCGCCGGAGGAGGTCCAGGAGACGCTGGCCCTCTTCGACACGATCCTCAGGGAGGCCGCGGCCGACGACCTCATGGCCGCCGACGTGAAGGGGGAGATCGCCGCGGGAGGGGAGAAGGGGGGAGGAGGCGGGCTCCGCCCGCCGACGGGCGGAGGCGAAGCCGGAGCAAAGGAACGACCCCGTGGCTGATCTCCTCTCCGAGATGAAGTTCCGCGACCCGGTCCGCGCCCGCGCCCTCGCAGACGCCCTGGCCCGCGAGGTGAAGGCCGTCGGACATGCCCCCATCCCGCTCATGCACGTCTGCGGCAGCCACGAGCAGGCCATCGCCCGCTTCGGGCTGCGCGCCGTCCTGCCGCGCGAGCTCGAGGTCATCATGGGCCCGGGCTGCCCGGTGTGCATCACCGACACGCCGGAGGTGGACGAGGCGGTGGCCCTCGCCGCCGACGGCAAGGTGGTATGCACCTACGGCGACATGCTGAAGCTGCCCGGCACGGTGAAGTCGCTCGCCGACGCCCAGGCCGACGGCGGGCGGGTGGAGGTGATCTACTCGGCCTCCCAGGCGGTGGATCTCGCCCGCAGGGAGCCGTCCCGGGAGGTGGTCTTCTTCGCGAGCGGCTTCGAGACCACCGCCGTCGCCACCGCGGCCGTGGTCCTCGCCGGCACGCCCGGGAACTTCTCGATCCTCTCGACGCACAAGTACGTCCCGTCGGCCATGGAGGTGGTGGCCGAGATGGAGGAGACGAACATCGAGGGGTTCATCGCCGCCGGCCACGCCGCCATCATCACCGGCTGGGGCATCTTCGAGCCCTTCGCGCGGCGCACCGGCACCCCCGTGGTGGTCGCCGGGTTCGAGCCGCTCGACGTGCTGGCCGCGATCTTGAAATGCGTGGAGCTCATCCGGGAGAGGCGGCCCGAGGTCGCGAACTGCTACCCGCGCTGCGTGACCCGGGAGGGCAACCGGGCCGCGCAGGAGAAGCTCTGGAAGGTGTTCGAGGTCGCCGATGGCGTGTGGCGCGGCATCGCCAGGGTGCCGCGGGGCAACCTCGAGCTCCGGCCCGAGTGGGACCACCTGAACGCCCGGCGCCGCTTCCGCATCGACACGAGCCGCGTCGGCGGGCTCGAGAAGAACGTGCTCGCCGAGCAGTGCCTCTGCGGGTCCATCATGTCGGGCCTCGCCACGCCGAAGGACTGCAAGCTCTTCGGGAAGGAATGCCGGCCCGAGACGCCGGTGGGCGCGTGCATGGTGTCGTCCGAGGGCGCCTGCAAGATCTGGCACATGTACGGCGGCGTCCCCGACCTGCGCGGGGTGGGGTAGATGGCGGGCGGCGACCGGGTGGGCCTCAGGCACGGGGCCGGCGGGCGCGCCATGCGCGCGCTCATCCAGGACGTGTTCCTGGCGCTCGCCTCCCCGGTGGACGGCGTCGGCCTCTCCGCGCTCGACGACGGCGCCGCCATCCGGCTCGGCGAGGAGTGGCTCGTCCTCACCACCGACAGCCACGTCGTGCATCCCATCTTCTTCCCTGGCGGCGACATCGGCCGGCTCTCGGTGTGCGGCACGGTGAACGACCTCGCCATGATGGGCGCCACCGAGCCCATGGGCCTCACCTGCGCCGTCATCATCGAGGAGGGGTTCCCCCGCGCCGACCTCGAGCGCATCCGCGACTCCATCCTGGCCGCGAGCCGCGAGGCCGGGGCCCCCATCGTCACCGGCGACACCAAGGTGATGGGCAAGGGGGAGCTGGACGGGATCGTCCTCAACACCGCCGGCGTCGGGCTCACCCGCCGCGTGGTCACCGACGCGGGCCTCGAGCCCGGCGACCGGATCCTCGTCACCGGCACCGTCGGCGACCACGGCCTCGCCGTCATGACGCGGCGCCACGACCTCCGGCTCGAGGGCGATCTGCGCTCCGACGTCGCGCCGCTGAACGGCCTCGTCCGCGCCGCTCTCGCCGCCGGCGGCGAGGACGTCGTCGCCATGAAGGACCCGACCCGCGGAGGCCTCGCCTCGGTGCTCCACGAGATGGCGGGCAAGGCCAGGGTGGGCATCGTCCTCGAGGAGCAGGCCGTCCCGGTGAGCCCCGAGGTGCGCGCCGCCGGCGAGGTCCTGGGCATCGACCCCCTGCTCGTCGCCAACGAGGGGAAGGCCGTCATCGGCGTCCGCCCCGGCGCCGCCCTGCGCGTCCTCGCCGCGCTGCGCTCCCACCCGCTCGGGCGGAACGCCGCCCTCGTCGGCACGGCCATCGCCGAGCGGCCCGGCTCGGTCATCCTCGACACCGGCTTCGGCAAGCGGCTGCTCGCCGAGGTCGAGGGCGAGCCGTTGCCGCGGATCTGCTGATGGGCTCCCCTTCCCCATGCACGAGTACTCCCTGATCCAGAGCCTGGTCGCCCGCGTCGAGGCCGAGGCCCGCGCCCGTAGCGCGGTGGCGATCCACCGGGTGGTGGTGCAGGTCGGCGAGCTGTCCGGCGTGGACCCGGAGCTCTTCCGGACCGCCTACGAAACGTTCCGCGCCGGCACCCTCTGCGAGGGGGCGGAGCTGGAGCTGCGGCGGCTGGAGGCGGGCTGGCGCTGCCCCGCCTGCCGGCGGACCATCGAGAAGGGGGCGGTGCTGTCCTGCCCCGCCTGCGGCACGCCCGCGGCCCTCGCCGAGGGCGCGGACGCCATCCTGCTCGAGACGATCGAGATGGAGGTGCCCTGATGTGCACGACCTGCGGCTGCGGCGACCCCGAGCTGGTCCCGGTGGAGCTGCACGAGAAGATCC
>Ga0209797_10001131_pt1 | contig 13376 bp, 7 predicted proteins | sample DOMMetBare3Fresh_2_FD_187472 | JGI IMG/M metagenome (GOLD analysis project Ga0209797, IMG submission 187472) | Wetland sediment microbial communities from St. Louis River estuary, USA, under dissolved organic matter induced mercury methylation -... | ecosystem: Environmental > Aquatic >... | reverse complement strand
GGCGCGGCATGTCCGTGATGCCCAGGCGTGGGCGCCGCGACATAACGTTGAAGTCGCTGGCTTCGATCTTGTCGAGCACGCGGATTCCACCTTGCACCACAAGACGCAACTCCCACCCGAAGCGCCCAGGCACACGGTGGACGAGCGGTTCGCCTTGTCGCATCAGATCGCGCGTCCACATCACGAGTTCACGCAGGAGGGCTCGCGTAGCTGCAGTGTCCGCGGTGGTGGGCGGCATCTCGATGCCGTGGCGAAGTGCGTCCGCGCGCGGCAGGTAGCACCTTGCGCGGGGCAGGTCGATCGACAGGTCCTGCCAGAAGTTGGCGAGCTGCAGCGCGGTGCAGATCGCATCCGACTGCTGCAATGACAAGGGATCGTCGATGTTCACCAGGTGCAGCAGAAGGCGCCCGATCGGGTGAGCCGACCGGCGGCAATAGTCCAACAACTCGGCACGGTCGGCGTACGCGGGGTTCGCGGTGTCTTGGCGGAAGGCACTCAGGAGATCGGTGAGCAGGGGCAACGGAAGGCAATGGCGATCGATGGCCAGTGCCAGCGGGGCGAATACATGCGGCCATTCGTTCGAAACCCGGCCGGCTGTGCAGTCCCACAGCGCAGCTTCGTAGCGCCCAAGCACTGCCAGACGCTCGGCTGTGGTGGCTTCGCCTTCGTCAGCCAGGTCGTCTGCTGTGCGTGCAAAGTGATAGATCGCCGTGACGGCGGGCCGCAGGCGTGGTGGACACAACCACGACGCAACCGGGAAATTCTCGTAGTGATCGACGCCCACGGCTTGATTGTCCATGCCCAAGTCGTGGTTCCAGGCCGCGCGCTTGACGCCGGGAGTTCGGCGGCGATATATTACTGACCAGTCAGTCAGTAAATTCCAACTATCGCCCACTGCCGGGCCATCAGGAAAAGCCTCCCATGCGCAGCGCACTGCTCTACACGCTTGTCGCGTCACACGCCTTGTTGACAGCCTGTTCGAGGCCGACCCCCGCGCCCGAGCCGATACGCTCAGTGCGCACGCTGACGGTCGGCGATCAGGCAACGGGCTGGAGCATCGACTATGCCGGCGAAGTGCGAGCTCGTACCGAGACGCGGCTGTCGTTCCGTGTCGGTGGAAAGATGGTCAGCCGCTCGGTCAACGTAGGTGACAGCGTCAAGGCCGGGCAGGTGCTCGCGAGCCTCGATCCACAGGACTTCAGGCTGGCCCAGGAGTCGGCCCGGCAAGGTCTGGAAGCTGCGCGCGTGAACGCGGACCAGGCTGCGGCCGACTTGAAGCGATTCAGGGAGCTGCGTGACCAGGGTTTCATCAGCGCGGCCGAACTCGACCGCCGCGAAAGTGCATGGAAGGCCGCTCAGGCGCAGTACGAACAGGCACGCTCGCAGGCTGGCGTGCAGAACAACCAGGCACGCTACGCCACGTTGGTGGCCGATATCAGCGGCGTGGTGACCGCAGTGGACACCGAGCCGGGTGCCGTGCTCGCAGCCGGCGCACCGGTGCTGCGGCTGGCACAGGATGGGCACCGCGACGTCGTTTTCGCAGTGCCGGAGCAGCATGCGAGCGAGCTGCGTGCCTTGATGGGCAAGGCGGGCGTGATCAAGGTCAGGCTGTGGGGTGGCGATCCGGTTGCACTGCCGGCCAGCATTCGCGAGGTGGCCGCGGCGGCCGACCCGTCGACGCGCACCTTTGTCGTCAAGGCCGACGTTGGCAACGCGCCGGTGCGCCTGGGGCAGACAGCCACCGTGAGCCTGGCGGTGCCGCCCGCGCCGGGTGCGTTCAAGCTACCGCTCGCAGCCGTATTCGAACAACAAGGCAAGTCCCACGTCTGGCTGCTCGACATGACCTCCATGACGGTTCGCGCGCAGCCGATCGTGGTCGTCGGTGCAGAGGGCAACACGGTCCTGGTGGGGGGCGGCCTCGCCGCCGGTCAGACCATCGTCAGTGCCGGCACTCACACCTTGACGCCGGGCCAGAAGGTCACGTTGTATGCGTCGTCCCCGGCAGCGTCGGCGTCCACGGCCACGGCTTCGCGCTGAAGGACGAGCCTCATGGACGCAACGTCCCCTGCCGCGCAGCCCCCACGATTCAACATCTCGCGCTGGGCGCTGGAACATCCGGCGCTGACGCGCTACCTCATGGTGGTGCTGATGCTGCTGGGCGGCGCGGCCTACTTCCAACTCGGCCAGGACGAGGATCCGCCGTTCACCTTCCGGGCGATGGTGGTCCAGGCGTTCTGGCCCGGCGCGAGCGCCGAGCAGATGGCCGAGCAGGTCACGAGCAAGATCGAGCGCGCGCTGCAGGACGTGCCCTACAGCGACGTGCTGCGCAGCTACACCAAGCCCGGCGAATCGTTGACGATCCTGCAGGTCAAAGAGGTGATCCGCGGGCGCGAGGTCAACGACGCCTGGTACAACGCACGCAAGAAGGTCGGCGATATCCGCAGCACGCTGCCTGCCGGCGTCATCGGGCCGGTGTTCAACGATGATTTCGGCGACGTCTATGGGACCCTCTACGCGCTTTCGGCCGATGGCTTCTCCGACGAGGAGTTGCGCGAACACGCCGACCGGGTGCGGGATCGGCTGCTGCGCGTCAAGGACGTGGCCAAGGTCGACATCTTCGGCGCGCAGCCGGAGAAGGTGTTCGTCGAGATCTCGCACAAACGCCTGGCGACGCTCGGACTCGATCTGAACCTCGTGATCGCGCAGCTCGCAGCGCAGAACGCGGTCGAGGGCACCGGCCAGCTCAACGCCGGCAGCGAGAACCTGCAAGTGCGCATCGGTGGACAGTTCAGGTCGGTCAAGGATCTCGAACAGTTCCCGATCCGCGGTGTGAACGCAGCCGGCGTGGCGACGCAGCTTCGGCTGGCCGACATCGGCACCGTCAGCCGTGGCACGGTCGATCCGCCGCAGGTCAAGGTACGCCATCAGGGCAAGCCGGTGATCGCGCTGGGTGTGTCGATGACCAAAGGCGGCGACATCATCGAGCTGGGCAAGGCGCTGAAGGCCGAGGCCAAGGCGATCGAGGCCGAGCTGCCTCATGGCATCGAGCTGAGCCAGGTGCAGGACCAGCCATCGGCGGTATCGCGCTCGGTCGGTGAGTTCGTCAGGGTGCTGATCGAGGCCGTGGTTGTCGTGCTGGCGGTCAGCTTCATTTCGCTGGGACTGCACACCAGGCCGCTGCGAATCGACATCTGGCCTGGCATGGTCGTGGGCATCACGATCCCGCTGGTGCTGGCGATCACCTTCGTCGCGATGCTCTATTGGGGCGTGGGCCTGCACAAGATCTCGCTTGGGTCGCTGATCATCGCGCTGGGGCTGCTGGTCGACGACGCGATCATTGCCGTCGAGATGATGGTGCGCAAGATGGAGGAGGGCTACGACAAACTCCGCGCCGCCACCTATGCCTACGAGATCACGTCGATGCCGATGCTGACCGGCACGTTGATCACGGCCGCGGGGTTCCTGCCGATCGGCCTGGCGAGGTCGGTGACCGGTGAATACACGTTCGCGATCTTTGCCGTCACTACGGCGGCGCTCGTGATCTCGTGGGTCGTGTCGGTGTACTTCGTGCCCTACCTGGGCGCATGGCTGTTGAAGACCAAGAGCCACGTGAAGGGGGGCGAAACGGCGCACGAGCTGTTCGGTTCGCCTTTCTACTCGCGCTTTCGCGCCGCGGTGAACTGGTGCGTGCAACACCGCTGGATCACGATTGCCGTCACCCTGATCGTTTTTGCGCTGGGCATCGTCGGCATGGGCCGCGTGCAACAGCAGTTCTTTCCCGATTCGAGCCGGCCCGAGGTGCTCGTCGACCTGTGGTTGCCCGAGGGCTCCACGATCCAGGAAAGCGAAACCCTGGCCAAGCGCTTCGAGCAGCGCATGGCCCGTGAGCCTGCAGTGGCCAGCGTGACGGCCTGGATCGGCTCGGGCGTGCCACGCTTCTACCTGCCGCTCGACCAGATCTTCCAGAACAGCAACGTCAGCCAGTTCATCGTGCTGCCCAAGGACCTGCCGGCGCGCGAGGAACTGCGCAAGCGCCTGCCCGCACTGCTGGCCAGCGAGTTCCCCGAGGCGCGCGGCCGCGTGAAGCTGCTGCCCAACGGGCCCCCGGTGCCGTATCCGGTTCAGTTCCGGGTCGTCGGTCCCGACGTGCCGGGCGTGCGCGCCTGGGCCGACGAGGCCAAGGCGATCCTGCGGGCCAACCCCAACATGCGCGGCGTCAACGACAACTGGAACGAGCGGGTCAAGGTGTTGTCCATGGTCGTCGACCAGGACAAGGCGCGCGCGCTGGGCGTCACGAGTCAGGGCATCGCGCAGGCCTCGCGCACGGTGCTGTCAGGCACCACGGTGGGCCAGTACCGCGAGGGCGACAAGCTGATCGACATCGTGCTGCGCCAGCCGGCCGACGAGCGCAATGCCATCACCGATCTGGCCACCGCCTACCTGCCGACCGCCAGCGGGCGCTCGATCCCGCTGTCGCAGATCGCCAGTACCGAGTTCAAATGGGAGCCCGGCGTGATCTGGCGTGAAGGACGCAAGTTCGCGGTCACGGTGCAGGGCGACGTGGTCGAAGGCGTCCAAGGCGCGACCGTCACCCTTGCGGTCTGGCCTGAACTGCAGAAGCTCAAGGCGCGCATGCCGCCGGACTACGACATCCAGATTGCCGGCGCGGTGGCCGAGAGCAGCAAGGGACAGGACTCGATCGCGGCCGGCGTGCCGGTCATGGGCTTCCTGATGCTGACGCTGCTGATGCTGCAACTGCAGAGCTTCCAGCGCGCGCTGCTGGTGATTCTCACGGCGCCGATGGGCATTGCCGGCGTGGCCGCGGCGCTGCTGTTGTTCGACCGGCCCTTCGGCTTCGTCGCGCTGCTCGGTTTCATCGCGCTGGCCGGCATGATCATGCGCAACTCCGTGATCCTCATCGACCAGATCGAGCAGGACCGCAGGAAGGGCGTGCCCACCTGGGAGGCGATCGTCGAGTCGGCCGTGCGCCGCTTCCGGCCGATCGTGTTGACGGCAGCGGCGGCCGTGCTGGCGATGATCCCGCTGTCGCGCAGCGTGTTCTGGGGGCCGATGGCGGTGGCCATCATGGGTGGGCTGATCGTCGCCACCGCGCTGACGTTGCTGGCGCTGCCGGCGATGTATGCCGCCTGGTTTCGGGTGAAGAGGGAAGCTGGCGTCGCAAGCTAAAATGGCAAGTCAACCGCCACCAAACCGCGCGGGTGGCGAAATTGGTAGACGCACCAGGTTTAGGTCCTGACGCCCTTACCGGCGTGGGGGTTCGAGTCCCCCCCCGCGCACCACGACTTCCACAGCTTCCAAGAAGAGCCTTGCCATGACGGTCACTGTCGAAACCCTCGAAAAACTGCAACGCCGCATCACATTGACCCTGCCGCTGGACAGCATCAGCGGTGAGGTCGAGACGCGCTTGAAGAAACTCGCGCGCACGGTTCGCGCCGACGGTTTCCGCCCCGGCAAGGTGCCGATGAGCGTGGTGGCCCAGCGCTACGGCTACTCCGTTCACTACGAGGTGATGAACGACAAGGTCGGCGAGGCCTTCAACAGCGCCGCCAACGAAGCCAAGCTGCGTGTGGCAGGCTCGCCCAAGATCACGCAGAAGGACCAGTCGGCCGAGGGCGTGATGGCGTTCGACGCGACTTTCGAGGTCTATCCGGAAGTCAAGATCGGTGACTTGTCGCAGGTCGCGGTCGAACGCATCGCGACCGAAGTGACCGAAGCGGCCATCGACAAGACGGTGGACATCCTGCGCAAGCAGCGTCGCACCTTCCAGCAGCGCCCGCTCGCCGAGGGCGCCGTGGAAGGCGACCGCGTGACGATCGACTTCGAAGGCAAGATCGACGGCGAGCCTTTCGCGGGCGGCAAGGCCGAAGCCTTCCAGTTCATCGTCGGCGAGGGCCAGATGCTGCCGCAGTTCGACCAGGGTGTGCGCGGCATGAAGGCCGGCGATAGCAAGACATTCCCGGTGGCGTTCCCGGCTGATTACCAGGGCAAGGACGTGGCGGGCAAGGAGGCCGACTTCCTGGTGACGATGAAGAAGATCGAAGCCCAGCACCTGCCACAGATCAACGAGGCCTTCGTCAAGACGCTGGGGATCAAGGAACCGACGGTCGAGGCGCTGCGTGCCGACGTGAAGAAGAACCTCGAGCGCGAGGTGAAGTTTCGGGTGCTCGGCCGCAACAAGGCTGCCGTGATGGACGCTCTCGTGGGCGCGGCCGAACTCGACGTGCCGACGGCCCTGGTCGAAGGAGAAATCGAGCGCCTGGTCGAGGCTGCACGCGCCGACCTGAAGCAGCGTGGCGTGAAAGACGCCGACAAGGCGCCGATTCCGCCCGAGCTGTTCAAGGACCAGGCCGAGCGCCGGGTACGACTGGGCCTGGTGGTGGCCGAGCTGGTGCGATCCCAGAACCTGCAGGCCAAGCCGGAGCAGTTGCAGGCACACATCGAGGAGATGAGCCAGAGCTACGAGAAGCCGGCCGAGGTCATGCGCTGGTACCTGAGCGACCGGCAGCGTATGGCCGAAGTCGAGGCGATCGTGATCGAGAGCAACGTCACGGCCCACGTGCTGGGTCTGGCCCGGGTGACAGACAAGGTCCTGCCGTTCGACGAGTTGATGACGGCCTGAACCGGCCCATTGCCCTGCGAGGCGCCGCGCCGCAGGGCCCGGCGCCCTTGCTTTCTTTGCCCCTCATAATCGGGTCAACACCGACAGGAAGGAACGCGGGTGAGCGCACTGGAAACGCAAGGGCTGGGCCTGGTGCCCATGGTCATCGAGCAGTCGGGCCGCGGCGAGCGCGCCTACGACATCTACTCACGCCTGCTGCGCGAGCGCGTGATCTTCCTGGTCGGCCCTGTGAACGACCAGACCGCCAACCTGGTGGTCGCGCAGATGCTGTTCCTCGAGAGCGAGAACCCCGACAAGGACATCTTCCTGTACATCAACTCGCCGGGCGGCAGCGTCAGCGCGGGGCTGTCGGTCTTCGACACGATGCAGTTCATCAAACCCGACGTCTCCACGCTGTGCATGGGGCTGGCCGCCAGCATGGGCGCCTTCTTGCTAGCGGCCGGCGCGAAGGGCAAGCGCCTTGCGCTACCCAACTCGCGCATCATGATCCATCAACCTTCTGGCGGCGCCCAGGGACAGGCCACTGACATCGAAATCCAGGCTCGGGAGATCCTGCGCCTGCGCGAGACGCTCAACCAGATCCTGGCCGAGCGAACCGGGCAGAGCCTGGACAAGGTCAAGTCCGACAGCGAGCGCGACTACTTCATGTCGGCCGCCGAGGCCAAGGATTACGGCCTGGTGGATCAGGTGATCGATAAACGGGCGTGATCGGCGGCACGAAAAGAGGGCCTTTTCTCGGGCTCGCTGCCCCGGGGCCTTGCACTATGATTGGCTGAGTCTCCCAGGGCGCACCCATGGCCGAGAAAAAAGGCAGCTCCAGCGAAAAGGTCCTTTACTGCTCGTTTTGTGGCAAGTCGCAGCATGAGGTGAAGAAGCTGATTGCCGGCCCGTCGGTGTTCATCTGCGACGAGTGCATCGAGCTTTGCAACGACATCATCCGTGACGAGGTGCCGGCCGAGAGCTCGGCCGCCAAGGCCGCCAAGTCGGACCTGCCGACGCCGCTGGAAATCAAGACCATCCTCGATCAGTACGTGATCGGGCAGGACCCCGCCAAGCGCACGCTGTCGGTCGCCGTCTACAACCACTACAAGCGCCTCAAGCACATGGGTGGCAAGGACGAGGTGGAGCTTTCCAAGAGCAACATTCTGCTGATCGGCCCCACCGGGTCCGGCAAGACGCTGCTGGCGCAGACGCTGGCGCGGCTGCTGAACGTGCCGTTCGTGATCGCCGACGCGACGACCTTGACCGAGGCGGGCTACGTCGGCGAGGACGTCGAGAACATCATCCAGAAGCTGCTGCAGAACTGCAACTACGACGTCGAGCGGGCGCAGCGCGGCATCGTCTACATCGACGAAATCGACAAGATCAGCCGCAAGGCCGACAACCCGAGCATCACGCGTGACGTCTCGGGCGAGGGCGTGCAGCAGGCGCTGCTCAAGCTGGTCGAAGGCACGATGGCCAGCGTGCCGCCGCAGGGTGGACGTAAGCACCCGAACCAGGACTTCCTGCAGATCGACACGACCAACATCCTGTTCATCTGCGGCGGCGCCTTCGACGGCCTGGAGAAGGTGATCCAGAACCGCACCGAGAAGTCGGGCATCGGTTTCGGCGCCTCGGTCCACAGCAAGACCGAGAAGCGCGCGGCCGACGTGTTCCGCGACGCCGAGCCCGAGGATTTGATCAAGTTCGGGCTGATTCCCGAACTGGTCGGCCGCCTGCCGGTCGTGGCCACGCTGGGCGAACTGACCGAGGAAGCCCTGGTGCGCATCCTGACGGAGCCGAAGAACGCGCTGGCCAAGCAGTACCAGAAGCTGTTCGGGATGGACGGGGTGGACCTGGAACTGCGCCCGTCGGCGCTGGCTGCCATTGCCCGCAAGGCCCTGGCCCGCAAGACCGGCGCCCGCGGCCTGCGCTCGATCGTCGAGCTGGCCCTGATCGACACCATGTTCGACCTGCCCAACCTCGACGGCGTGGCCAAGGTGGTGGTCGACGAGCACAACGTCGAGGAGGGAACCAAACCGCTCCTCGTCTATCGAGACAAGCCGGCCAAGGCCAGCGCTTGAGTTTCCCGTCTCGGTCTCCATGTGGGACCGAGAAAGAGAGGTTCCCCTCATGTCCGGACATCCCATCCTCCCCGCGGACCCGATCACGCTGCCGCTGCTGCCGCTGCGCGACGTGGTGGTGTTCCCGCACATGGTCATCCCGCTGTTCGTGGGCCGGCCCAAGAGCATCAAGGCGCTTGAAGCGGCCATGGAAGCCGGCCGCCAGATCGTTCTGGTGGCCCAGAAGGCCGCCGGCAAGGACGAGCCCAAGCCTGACGACATGTTCGACGTCGGCTGCGTTTCGTCGATCCTGCAGATGCTGAAGCTCCCCGACGGCACCGTGAAGGTGCTGGTCGAAGGTACGCAGCGCGCGACCACCGTGTCGATCAGCGACAACGGCGAGTACTTCGTCGGCGAGGTGCGCCCGATCCCGCCGGCCGCCGACCCGACGCCCGAGATCGAGGCCCTGCGCCGCGCTGTGACGCAGCAGTTCGACCAGTACGTCAAGCTCAACAAGAAGATACCGCCGGAGATCCTCACGTCGATCGCCGGCATCGACGACGCCGGCCGCCTGGCCGACACGATCGCAGCCCACCTGCCGCTCAAGCTCGAAGCCAAGCAGTCGGTGCTCGACCTCGACCATGTCGGCAAGCGCATGGAGAAACTGCTCGAGTTGCTCGAGCACGAGGTCGACATCCTGCAGGTCGAAAAGCGCATCCGTGGCCGCGTCAAGCGCCAGATGGAGAAGAGCCAGCGCGAGTACTACCTCAACGAGCAGGTCAAGGCGATCCAGAAGGAACTCGGTGACGGCGAAGAAGGCGCCGACATGGAGGACCTGGAGAAGAAGATCAAGGCCGCTCGCATGCCCAAGGAGGCCCGCAAGAAGGTCGACAACGAGCTCAAGAAGTTGAAGCTCATGTCGCCGATGTCGGCCGAGGCCACGGTGGTTCGCAACTACATCGACACCCTGGTCAACCTGCCCTGGGCGAAGAAGACCAAGATCAAGCACGACCTGAAGCACGCCGAAGACGTGCTCAACGAAGACCACGCCGGCCTGGACAAGGTCAAGGAACGCATCCTCGAGTACCTCGCGGTGCAGCAGCGCGTCGACAAGGTCAAGGCGCCGATCCTGTGCCTGGTCGGCCCTCCGGGCGTGGGCAAGACCTCGCTCGGCCAGAGCGTGGCGCGCGCCACCGGCCGCAAGTTCGTTCGCATGGCGCTGGGCGGCATGCGCGACGAGGCCGAGATCCGCGGCCATCGCCGCACCTACATCGGCTCGATGCCGGGCAAGGTGCTGTCGTCGCTGTCCAAGGTCGGTACGCGCAACCCGCTGTTCCTGCTCGACGAGATCGACAAGCTGGGCATGGACTTCCGCGGCGACCCGTCATCGGCGCTGCTCGAAGTGCTCGACCCCGAGCAGAACCACACGTTCAGCGACCACTACGTCGAGGTCGATTTCGACCTGTCCGACGTGATGTTCGTCGCCACCTCGAACTCGATGAACATCCCGCCGGCCCTTCTGGACCGGATGGAAGTGATTCGCCTGGCGGGCTACACCGAGGACGAGAAAGTCGACATCGCCAAGCGCTACCTGCTGCCCAAGCAGATGAAGAACAACGGCGTCAAGGAAATCGAACTGGTCGTCGAAGAGTCCGCGATCCGCGGCATCATCCGCTACTACACGCGCGAAGCCGGCGTGCGCTCGCTCGAGCGCGAGATCAGCAAGATCTGCCGCAAGACCGTCAAGGGCATCCAGCTCAAGAAGTACGACGGCGTCGTCATCGTCGGCGAGGACAACCTCAACGACTTCCTCGGCGTGCGCAAGTTCGACTACGGCCGCGCCGAGAAGAAGAACCAGGTCGGCCAGGTGGTCGGTCTGGCGTGGACCGAGGTCGGCGGCGACCTGCTGACGATCGAAGCCGCGGTGATGAACGGCAAGGGCAACATCATCCGCACGGGGCAACTCGGCGACGTGATGAAGGAGTCGGTCGAAGCGGCGCGCTCGGTGGTACGCGCACGTGCGCGTCGCCTGGGCATCAAGGACGAGATGTTCGAGAAGAAGGACATCCACATCCACGTGCCCGACGGCGCCACGCCCAAGGACGGCCCGAGCGCGGGTGCGGCAATGACGACGGCCTTCGTCTCGGCGCTGACCGGCATCCCGGTGCATGCCGACGTGGCGATGACGGGCGAGATCACGCTGCGTGGTGAGGTCACCGCGATCGGCGGCCTGAAGGAGAAGCTGCTCGCGGCGCACCGTGGCGGCATCAAGAAGGTCATGATCCCGGAGGACAACGTCAAGGACCTGCAGGACATCCCCGAGAACGTCAAGAACCACCTCGAGATCATCCCGGTGAAATGGATCGACCGCGTGCTCGAAGTGGCCTTGGAGTCGATGCCCAAGCCGCTGCCTGAAGAGGAGCCGGTCGTCGAGCCGGCGCCGGTCGCGGTGGCCAAGACGACGACCGAAACAACGGCCACGGGCGAGGTCAGGGCCCACTGAGTCATGTTGACCCCAAGCTCACTGCGTTCGCAGCCCCCGAGGGGCGCTCAGAAAGCTTGGGAACGGCCCGGCGCTTTCTGAGTTCTGGCTATAATCCCGCCCTCACGCGGGAGTAGCTCAGTTGGTAGAGCGCAACCTTGCCAAGGTTGAGGTCGCGAGTTCGAGACTCGTCTCCCGCTCCAGAATCGACAGGACACAAGGCCCGGCGCTGCCGGGCCTTGTCCTTAGACGGCGCGGTAGCAAAGCGGTTATGCAGCGGATTGCAAATCCGCCCAGCCCAGTTCGACTCTGGGCCGCGCCTCCAGACAACAAAGCCCCGCACTGCGGGGCTTTGTCATTGACGCGGGGCGCGTTTACTTCGACACCGGCATCGCGAACTCCGCCCCCTTGCCGATGCTCGCCGGCCAGCGCTGCATCACGCTCTTCTGCTTGGTGTAGAACCGCACACCTTCCTCGCCGTAGGCGTGCATGTCGCCGAACAGGCTCTTCTTCCAGCCGCCGAAGCCGTGCCAGGCCATCGGCACCGGGATCGGCACGTTGATGCCGACCATGCCGACCTGAATGCGGCGGGCGAACTCGCGCGCCACGTTGCCGTCACTGGTGAAGCAAGAGACACCGTTGCCATACAAGTGGTCGTTGACGAGTTGGGTCGCCTGCGCGAAGTCCCTGGCGCGCACGCACACCAGCACCGGGCCGAAGATCTCTTCCTGGTAGATGCGCATGGCGGGCGTCACGTGATCGAACAACGTGCCGCCGGTGAAGAATCCCTTGTCGTGCCCCGGCACCTTGAAGCCACGGCCGTCGACGACAAGCTTGGCACCTTCCTTGACGCCAATGTCGATGTAGCCCTCGATGCGCTCGAGCGCCTGCCGGGTGACGATCGGTCCCATCTCGGCATCGGCGGCCATCCCGTTCTTCACCTTCAACGCCTTGGCGCGTTCGGCCAGCAACGGCACGATCTTGTCACCCACATCGCCCACCAGCACCGCCACCGAGATGGCCATGCAGCGCTCGCCAGCCGAGCCGTAGGCACTGCCGATCAGGGCGTCGACGGCCTGTTCGATGTCGGCGTCGGGCATCACGACCATGTGGTTCTTCGCGCCGCCGAGCGCTTGCACCCGCTTCCCGTTCTTCGCACCGGTCTCGTAGATGTACTGCGCGATCGGCGTCGAGCCGACGAAGGACAGCGCCTTGACGTCGGGGTGGCCGAGAAGCGCGTCGACCGCCACCTTGTCGCCCTGCACGACGTTGAACACGCCGTCGGGCAGACCCGCCTGCTTGAACAGTTCGCCGATGAAGACCGAGGGTGAGGGGTCGCGTTCACTCGGCTTCAGGATGAAGGCATTGCCGCAGGCTATCGCCACCGGGAACATCCAGCACGGCACCATGCAGGGGAAGTTGAAGGGCGTGATGCCGGCCACCACGCCGAGAGGCTGCCGCAGCGTCCAGTTGTCGATCCCGGTGCTGACCTGGTCCGTGTAGTCACCCTTGAGCAACTGGGGGATTCCGCATGAGAACTCCACGATGTCGATGCCGCGCGTGACCTCGCCCTGAGCGTCGGAGAAGACCTTGCCGTGTTCGGCGGTGATCATCGCGGCCAGCGTGTCGCGGTGCTGGTTCATCAGTTCGAGGAACTTCAGCATCACGCGCGCGCGCCGGATCGGCGGCGTGTCCGCCCAGGGGGCGAAGGCGGCCTGCGCCGCCGCCACCGCGGCGTTCACGTCGGTGGTGGAGGCCAGCGCCACTTGACGCGCCACCGCGCCCGTGGCCGGGTTGAACACCGCCTGCGAGCGCCCGCCGGTGCCCGGCGCGCGTTGCCCGCCGATCCAGTGACCGACATCGGTGGTGGTGGTGAAAGCTTCGGGGGCACCCATGATCATCCAATCGTTGGTTGAGTCAGCATCCACTCGTGCGCCGGGTCGTTGCGGAAGACCCAGTGCCGGTGCGGGCCGGCCATCACGTTGAGGTAGTACAGATCGTAGCCGTGCGGGGCGACCACTGGGTGGTAGCCGCGCGGCACCATCACCACGTCGTGGTCTTCGACCGCCATCGCCTCGTCCAGGCTGCGGTCGTCGGTGTAGACGCGCTGGAAAGCGAAGCCTTGAGGCGGGTTCAGGCGGTGGTAGTAAGTCTCCTCGAGCTGCGTCTCGGTGGGCGGCGCTTCGGTGTCGTGCTTGTGTGGCGGGTAGCT
>Ga0209797_10001130_pt1 | contig 13388 bp, 10 predicted proteins | sample DOMMetBare3Fresh_2_FD_187472 | JGI IMG/M metagenome (GOLD analysis project Ga0209797, IMG submission 187472) | Wetland sediment microbial communities from St. Louis River estuary, USA, under dissolved organic matter induced mercury methylation -... | ecosystem: Environmental > Aquatic >... | reverse complement strand
CGGCGACGGCAACCTGCACTACAACGTGCAGGCCCCCGAGGGCATCGCGGCCGACGCCTTCCTGCGCGAGCGCGAGCCCGAGGTCAATGCGATCGTCTACGACGCGGTGCAGGCCCATGGCGGATCGATCTCGGCCGAACACGGGATCGGCGCCCTGAAGCGCGACGAACTCGTGCACTACACGGACGCGACGGCGCTGGCGCTGATGCGGGCCATCAAGTCCGCGCTCGATCCGCGCGGCGTGATGAATCCAGGACGGGTGCTCTAGTCTCCAGTCGGTGCTCAGCCGTCGACACGCATCGACAGGTCCACCGCCCTCACGTCCTTCGTGAGCTTGCCGATCGAGATGCGGTCCACGCCGGTGCGGGCGATCTCGCGCACGCTGTCGAGGTCGACGCCGCCCGAGGCCTCGAGCAGCGAGCGCCCCTGCGCGATCGCGTAGGCGCTGCGCATGTCGGCGAGCGAGAAGTCGTCGAGCAGCACGCTCGAAGCGCCGCAAGCGAGTGCCTCCTGCAGCTCGGCGATCGACTCGACTTCGATCTGCACCGGCACGCCGGCATCGAGCGAGCGCGCCGCATCGAGCGCGGCGCGGATGCCGCCGGCCGCGGCGATGTGGTTCTCCTTGATCAGGATGCCGTCCCACAACGCCAGGCGCTGGTTGCGCCCTCCCCCGATCCGCACCGCGTACTTCTGCGCCTGGCGCAACCCCGGCATCGTCTTGCGCGTGTCGAGGATGGCGCAGCCGCGCGGGTTGGGCGACAGGCCGGCAATCGCGTCCACGTAGCGCCGCGTCGTGCTGGCCACGCCCGAGAGCATCTGCAGGAAGTTCAGGGCCGAGCGCTCGGCCGACAGCAGTGCGCGCGCGTCGGATTCGATGCGGCAGACCTCGGTGCCGGGCGTGACCGCCGCGCCCTCGGCCACCGCCCAGCGAACGACGCCGCTCGGATCGAGCGCGTGCACGCAGGCGTCGAACCAGCGCTGGCCGCACAGCACCGCCGCTTCCTTGGCGACCACGCGTGCCGTCACGCGGCGGCCAGCGGGAACCAGCAGCGCGGTCCAGTCGGCGCGTCCGATGTCTTCGGCCAGTGCGTCGCGCACGTTGCGTGCGAGGGCGTCGTCGAGGGATTCACCGTGCTGTGCGGGGCTCATCAGGGTACCTTCGGGCTGCGCCCTCCGGTATTCGCCCTTGGGGCGGCCCGGCGGGATCATGGCATGTCTTCGGCGGCGCTTCGTTGCCGCATTCTGCAACCTTGGCGCGCCACGTCCCTACAATCGGCACCTTCGGCGCCAGGCCCACGAGGCTAGGTGCCATTGCCTGGAGCCCCACCCATGGACACCCGCACCTCGCCGATTCCCGTCCGACTCGAAAGCGTTCGCGATGCGCTGCGCGCCGCGGGGTTCGCCGCGCTGCTGGTGCCGTCGAGCGATCCGCACCTGTCGGAGTACCTGCCCGAGCGCTGGCAGGGCCGCGTGTGGCTGTCGGGCTTCACCGGCTCGATGGGCACGCTGGTCGTGACGACCGAGCGCGCCGCGCTGTTCGCCGACAGCCGCTACTGGACCCAGGCCGAGCGCGAACTGCGCGGCAGCACCATCGAACTGGTGAAGATCCCCACCGGCGCGGCCACGCACCACCATGACTGGATCGTCGCCAACGTCGGCCGCGGCGCCACGCTGGCCGTCGACGGTCAGGTGATCGGGCTGGCAGCGGCGCAGCAATTGAAGAGCGCGCTCGACGCGGCGGGCATCCAGCTGGCCACCCATGTCGATGTGCTGGCCGCGGCCTGGAACGATCGCCCGGACCTGCCGACCTCGCGTGTCTACCCGCACAAGGCACCTCATGCCGCGACGCCACGCAGCGCCAAGGTGGCCGCGGTGCGCAAGGCGATGGCCGAGCGGGGTGCCACCCATCACTTCGTCTCGACCGTCGACGACGTGGCCTGGATCACCAACCTGCGCGGCGCCGATGTCGACTACAACCCGGTCTTCCTCGCGCACCTGTTGATCGACGCGACCCACGCGACGCTGTACGTCGGCGCGGGCAAGATCGACGGCGCGCTCGCGCAGGAGCTGGCGGCCGACGGCATCACCTTGGCCGACTACGCAGGCGCCGCCCAGGCGATCGCCTCGCTGCCGGCGGGTGCGTGCCTGTGGCTCGATCCCAAGCGCGTCACGCTGGCGTTCCGCGAGCAAGTCCCGGCCGGCGTGAAGCTGGTCGAGGCCATCAACCCGAGCACGCTCGCCAAGAGCCGCAAGACGGCCGAAGAGGCGGTGCACATCCGCGAGGCGATGGCCGAGGACGGGGCGGCGATGTGCCAGTTCTACGCCTGGTTCGAGGCCGCCCTGGCGCGCGGCGAACGGCTCACCGAGATCACGATCGACCAGAAGCTCTCGGGCGAACGTGCGAAACGCAGCGGCTTCGTCGGCCTGTCGTTCCCGGTGATCGCGGGCTTCAACGCCAACGGCGCGATGCCGCACTACCGCGCGATGGCGGACTCGCATGCGGTGATCGAGGGCGACGGGCTGCTGCTGATCGACTCGGGCGGCCAGTACCTCGGCGGCACGACCGACATCACGCGCGTGTGGCCGATCGGTCGCACGAGCGACGCGATGCGACGCGACTACACGCTGGTGCTCAAGGGCACGATCGCGCTGTCGCGCGCGCGCTTCCCGCGCGGCACGCTCTCGCCGATGCTCGATGCGATTGCACGCGTGCCGATCTGGGCCGAGGCGATGGAATTCGGCCACGGCACCGGCCACGGCGTGGGCTATTTCCTCAACGTCCACGAGGGCCCGCAGAGCATCAGCAAGGCCGTGCCGGATGCCCACATGGCGATGGAGCCCGGCATGATCACGTCGATCGAGCCCGGCCTGTACCGCGAAGGCCAGTGGGGCGTGCGGATCGAGAACCTGGTGCTCAACGTGGCCGGGCCGAAGAACGCCTTCGGCGAGTTCCTCGACTTCGAGACGCTGACGTTGTGCCCGATCGACACGCGCTGCATCGACCGCGCGCTGATGCGCTCCGACGAGACGGCGTGGCTCAACGGCTACCACGCCACGGTGCGCGAGCGCCTGGCGCCGCGCGTGGCCGGTGATGCACTGGCCTGGCTGATGGCCCGCACCGAGCCGATCTGAAGCGCGGTTCATCGCACCGGCGCGCGGTTCGTCACGCGCGCCGGCCGGTTCGTCTCAATGCGCTGTGAAGGTGCTGCGTGCCCGCCTAGAGTTCAGTCATCGACAGACTGAACCGCCCCCAGGAGAGCACCATGACAAACCGCTACATGCCGCGCGCGATCTCTTTCGCCATGGCCGCGATGATGACGTGGTCGATGCTCGCTGGCATCGATGCACTGGCCTTCAGCGAGCACGCCCACAACGACCTGATGGCCCAGGCCTCGGTCGAGGTGCTGGCCGCCTGATTGCCGTCACCTGCAGGCGGAAGCGGGCTGCCTCGGCAGCCCGCGTACTTCTTCTACATCTGGCGGAACAGGTGCAGGTAGCTGCGGCTGACCGGTAGCGTCTCGGTGCGGCCGTTCAGGTGCACGTCGGCCGTCTCGTTCGGGCCGCGTGCAACATGCGACACCCGCGCCAGGTTGACGATCACCGAGCGGTGGATCTGCGCATAGCGCTCGGGGTCGAGTTCGTCGGCCAGCTCACGGATCGTCTTGCGGATCAACGCCTCGCCACCGTCCCACACCACCAGCGTGTACTTCTCGTCGGAGCGCAGGTAGTGCACCTGCTCGACCGGGATCAGCCGCACCGTGGACCCCACCGAGGCCTTGATCCATTGCAGATGGCCACGCGGCGCGTTGCGGCCGCGCAGTTCGGCGGCGAGTCGTTCGAGCACCGCGTCCATCGGCGCGGCCGGCAGCACAGGCGGCGTCAGGCGCTCCTTCAGGCGTTGCACCGTCTGCTCGAGGCGCGCTTCGTCGAACGGCTTGACCAGATAGTCGATCGCGCCCTGCTCGAAGGCCTGGACCGCGTACTGTTCATAAGCGGTCACGAACACGATCTGCGTGCGCCCGACCATCGAGCGCGCTGAGTCGATACCGCTCTGCCCGGGCATGTGCACGTCGAGGAACACCACCTGCGGTTCGTTCAGGTCGAACAGCTCGACCGCCTCGCGGCCGTTGCGCGCTTCGGCCACCACCTGCAGCTCGGGCCACGCGCGCGCCAGGTGCGAGACCAGGCGCTGACGCAGCAGCGGCTCGTCGTCGGCGATCAGGGCGGTGGGCGTTGTCACTTCATGTATCCGGCGGTAGCGATACTTCGGCGCGCACACCGTGCGGTTCGACCGTCGACAACACCAGCGTCGCCTTGCTCCCATAGGTCGCGGCCAGCCGCGCGCGCAGGTTGGCCAGGCCGGTGCCTGGCGCCCGGCGCTCGTCGATTCCGCGGCCGGTGTCGGCAACCCACAGCTGCACCGCGCCCGTCGCCGCGTCGCGCCGCGCCTCGACGTCGATGCGCCCGCCGGTCTCGCTCGGGTCGATGCCATGGCGCACCGCGTTCTCCACCAGCGTGAGCAGCGTCATCGGCGGCAGCCGCAGGTGGCGCAACCGCGGTTCGATCTCGACCGCGAACTGCAGCCGATCGGGCATGCGCATCAGCATCAGCTCGAGGTAGGCGCGCACCAGCGCTTCCTCGTCGCCGAGCGTCGGTGCGCCCTGGTGCAGCTTGGGCATCGCCGCGCGCAGGTACGCGATCAGGCTGGCGAGCACCGGCGCGGCGCGCGGCGATCCGCTCTCCACCAGCGCCTGCACATTGGACAGCGTGTTGAAGAGGAAGTGCGGCTCGACCTGCTGCTGCAGCACGGCCAGGCGCGCGTCGGCCGCCTGGCGCTCGAGCGTCTCGCGCTCGAGCGCGAACTGCAGCGCCTGCTGGCGCGCCTGCGCATCGCGTTCGCGGTACAGCGCACCCAGCCCGACGACCAGGCCGATCAGCAGCGCGCACAGGCCCATGACCACCATGCCGGTGATCCGCTCCTGGACGAACATCTCGCGCAGGTCGCCACCGGTGGAAAACGCATAGACGATCAAGGTGGCGACGGGAGCGGCGAGGCCGACCGCGACCACCTGGGCCGTCCAGCGCGTCAGCACCGTCTGGCGCCACTGGCCCGCCGCCGTATAGGCCAGCAGGATGACGATGGCGACGAACAGGGTGCGCCCGAACACCACCGGCAACGGCGGCCTGAAGATCGGCGACAGCAAGAGGGCCGCCGTCAGGGCCCAGCCGACGGCCCAGGCCACGCTGGCGCCCGTCAGCGCCGCCCGGAAACGGCGCCAGAACGGCGCCTCGGCTGCGATCGGCAACGAGCTCATGCGCCCACGATAGCGCTTTGAACCGGCCGCGGGTCCGCGCTGGCTCCCCGCTGCGATGAAACGCGGGAAGGCGGGGCCGAGCGGCGGCCCGGCCTCGCCGCCCGGTCAGATGCCGGAGCGTTGCACCTTGGCGTCGAGCGCCAGCGTCAGCGTCTCGGCTGCATCGGCCAGGTGTGCGCGGGCCACGGCCGACAGGCCCGGCCGCGTGGCCGCGGCGCTGATGCGCGTGCGCAGGCCCTGCGCCTCGACGCGCAACAGGCTGCGTGCATCGGCGCGCGCACCGGAGCTCGGGCGGATCAGCATCGCAGCGATGCGGTTGGCGTGTTCGCGCTGCAGTTCGCGGCGGATCGCGCTGATGTCGCCGCGGCCCGCAAGGTCGCTCCAGATCTCGCGCGTCAAGCGGCTGTACAGCTCCGACAGGCGGAACACGTCCCCGCGCGCCAGCGCGGCAGCATCGAACTTGCCCTCGCTGTCGAGCAGGCGCGAGGACACGCCATCGCTCATCAGTTGCGCCAGCAGCGCGCGCTGCAGACCCAGCACGTTGCCGCCGATCGAATAGTCGATGCCGGCACCGCCGCTGTTGGCGAAGGCCTCGCCGAGGTTGCTGAACTCGGGCGCCAGCCTTCGCTGCAGAGCCGGTGCGAGGGCAAAGCTGTCGGCCGCCAGCACGCCACGCGCCAGCACGTCCAGCGCCTGGCGCTGCACCGCGGCGGGCAACGGCGACAGCGGATCACGCCCGCTGCCCGGGTGATCGCGCAGCGTGCGCACGCCGCCGATCTGGCGCGCCAGGATGCCGGCCGCGCGGCCCGCGTCGCGCAGCGCGTAATTGATCGACCGCCGCAGCACCGAGTAATCCTGGTCGGGCTTGAGTTCGCGGCGATCCTGGCGCGCGATCATGTCGTGCATGATCTCGAAACGCTTGCTGGCGAAGGCCACCGGGTCGTCGCCGAGGTCGAGCTGGAGTGCCTCGGGATCGATGCCGATCGCCGCGTCGAGGTCGTTGGCAAAGGCCAGCTCGGCCTCGTTGCTGCGCGATGCGACGCGCTGCAGCTCGGCGGACTCGTCGGCCGGCGCCAGCGGGCGGTAAGCATATTCGATCGCCCAGTAGTCGTAGGGACCGAGCTGGGTCTGGAACGCTGAGGTGCGCGGCTGGCCGGGGCGCGACAGGTTGATCGGGGTGTATTCCATGACCGAGCCGACCAGTCCGTTCCTCGCCACGAACTCGGGGTCAGAGAGCTGGCGATCGGAGTACACGCGCGACGAGCGGAAGTTGTGCTGCAGGCCCAGCGCGTGGCCGACCTCGTGGATCGTCACCTCGGTCAGGCGATCGAGCACGAATTGCTGGGCTTCGGGGCTGTCCGGATCGAGTTCGCCGCGCGCCGCCCAGGTCTCCAGCGCATACGCCGTCTGGTCGGCCATCTGCGACGCGTAGTCGCAGACCTGGCCCGCCGCGCGCGAGCGCATCAGCTCGGCCAGGTACTGTTCGGACTGGCCGATGCCGGGCTGCGAAACCGCCTCGCGCATCGCGTCGGCGGCCTGCAGGACGTTGAGCCAGTCGACCGAGATCTGTCCACCGACGAGCACCTGCGAGCGGATCGCGCGCACCGCACGCAGGTCGAGGCTTTCCATGCCGATGTCGGCATCGAGGATCTCGCCGCTGCGCGGGTCGACATGCGAGGGGCCGATGGCACCGAAGGCAGCCTGCGCATTGGTCATCCAGCGCACCGAAGCCACGCCGACATCGAGGGTGTCGAACTCGGCATCGTCGGGCTGGACCTTGGCCACGATGGCATTGCTGAAGCCGATGCGCTCGAAGGCCCTGTTCCACTCGAGGATGCCCTTGGAGATCGCGTCGCGGTACTTGAGCGGCACGTTGCGGTCGATCCAGAACGTGATCGGCTTGACCGGATCGGACATCGCCGCGGCCGGGTCTTTCTTCTCCAGGCGCCAGCGGTTCACCGAGCGCTGCACTGGCGTGCGAGCGAGGTCGTCGCTGAAGTCCATCACCGTGCTGGTGAAGTGGCCGATGCGTGCGTCGGCCGCGCGACGCGGCATCGGAGTCTCCGGCAAGGCCGCCAGCGAGTAGTACAGGCCGAGGTAGAGGCTGCGCGGATCGGGCACCGTGCGCGGCACGGTGGGCGCCGGGACGCCCGGCGGCGTGCCGGGCTGCGGCATCGAGAGACTCGCAGTGTAGAAGTGCGCGTTGACGTTGAACACCACCTGGTCTGGCATCGCGCGCACCGAGGCGAATTGCGTATTGCGGCCTTCGAGCGAGTAGCCCTGGCGGTAGATGCGTTGCAGGCCGCTGCCCAGGCCCGCGAGGTCGTTGAGGAAGATCGGGCCGGCATCGATCAGCACCGTCTTGCGTTCCGGGTGCGGCTGGCTGGCCACCGGCGTGCTGGCCAGCAGGCTCGGTGCGAAACCCGCCGCCACCGCGCGGGCCTGCGGCGACTTCGGGTCGCGCGCGACGAACTCGGTGTTGACCGCCACCAGCTGCACCTGGTTGTACACGCGGCGGAACTCCACCACCAGTTCCTCGATGCGGTTGCCCCAGTACGACATCATCCCGCCGAACACCAGATTCTCGCCCAGTCCGCGCGCCAGCTTGGGCGACAGGAAGAACGGCTTGTTGAAGTCCTCGGGCTTCAGTTCGATCCAGACTTTTTCTTCCTTCTGCCACAGCGTGAACAGGCCCTTGGACTCCTTGGCGTCCTTGATGACGGTGGCGAATACGGGCGGTTGACCGGGCGGCGGGGTCGTCGTGGACGCGGCCGCGGGGCCACTGGCCGGCCGGGCCGGCGCGAACGCGGATACGGCACTGGCCGCCGGCGAAACGGCGGCAACGGCCCGGCTGGGCGGCGTTGCCGCGGAGGCACCGCCGGCGTCGCCCGGCGCGGCGGTCAACGTGGCGCAGCCGGCGAGCGCGACGCCGATCAGAGCGGCCGCCAGGCGGGACGGCAAGGAACTGGAAGCGGTGGCTGCGTACATGGTTGCTGCGTCGGATGCGCCCGCACGGGGCGGGCAGAGGGGGATTATCGAAGCGCGAGCGCGCAAGGGCCATCGGGAACTGCCCCGTTCGCGCCGCCGCTCAGCGCTTCGAGCCGCCGGCCCGTCGCAAGTTCACGCTTTGCAGCTTTGCCACTGGCGGCTGTAGGCCGCGGCCGGTCGCGCCACCGTGTTGGCACCGGCCAGCGAGCGGGCGCGCGCGCCCCATTCGGTCTCGAGCTTGAAGGCGTATTTCTCGAAGAAGGCCGGGAACATCTCCCCACCCTGCAGCCCCACCGCATGCAGGCGGTCGGTCTTGCCGTCCCACTCCAGCAGCACGGCGGCCAGCGGCTGCGGCGCGGGGCCGCCGATCACGCGCGCGCCCTGGGCCGGGTCGTAGCGCGACTGATCGCCACAGCAATGGATCACCTGGGGCGGCTCGCCTTCGAAGCCCTTGCGCAGGCCGATGAAGCTGATCTGCGGGGTCGGATACATCAGCTTGTGGGCGCAGATGGCCGAGAAGGCGACGATGGTCTTGTTCGGTCCCACGCCCGCGGGCGACGCATAGGCCTGCCCGCCTTCGGTCTGCAGCGAAGCGCCGCCGACCGCGCGATCGAGCGCGATCAGGAACACCGGCGACGCGACGAACGGGTAGTTGAAGAGCAGCGGCTCGCCGCCCTTGAGCGCGCTGGCACGGATCGGATCGCCGAAGGCGTCGACGAGCAGGCTGCGCGCGTAGCGCTGCGGCGCGCCGGCCAGCGCCGGGACGGCGCCGGTGGCGGCCCAGGCGGCGGCGACGCAGGCCGCCTCGCGCATCAGCGCCCGGCGCTCCCGATCGGTGGCATCCCCGTCCTGCATGGAGCGCCACCCTACACGATCGACGGCCGTCAGTGAATAGGCTTGAAACGCATGCGCTTGGGCCGCGCGCCTTCCTCGCCCAGGCGACGCACCTTGTCGGCCTCGTATTCCTGGTAATTGCCCTGGTAGAAGACCCATTGGCTGTCGCCCTCGGCGGCCAGGATGTGGGTGCAGATGCGGTCGAGGAACCAGCGGTCGTGGCTGATCACCATCGCGCTGCCCGCGAACTCGAGCAGTGCCTCTTCCAGCGCGCGCAGCGTTTCCACGTCGAGGTCGTTCGAGGGTTCGTCGAGCATCAGCACGTTGCCACCCTGGGCCAGGGTCTTGGCCAGGTGCAGGCGCCCGCGCTCGCCGCCCGAGAGGTTGCCGATCAGCTTCTGCTGGTCGTTGCCCTTGAAGTTGAAGCGGCCGAGGTAGGCGCGGCTGGGCATCACGAACTTGCCGACGGTGATGTTGTCCAGCCCGCCAGAGACGTCTTCCCACACCGTCTTGTCGTTGGCCAGGTTCTCACGGCTCTGGTCGACGAACGCGAGGTGCGCCGTCTTGCCGATCACGACCTCGCCGCTGTCGGGTTTCTCGACGCCCTGCAGCATGCGGAACAGCGTCGACTTGCCGGCGCCGTTGGGCCCGATGATGCCGACGATCGCGCCCGCGGGCACCTTGAAACTCAGGTTGTCGATCAACAGGCGGTCGCCGAACGACTTCGAGACGCTCTTGAACTCGATCACCTCGTTGCCCAGGCGCTCGGCCACCGGGATGAAGATCTCGTTGGTGACGTTGCGCTGCTGATACTCGACGTCACTCAACTCCTCGAAGCGAGCCAGGCGCGCCTTGCTCTTGGTCTGGCGCGCCTTGGCGTTGCTGCGCACCCATTTCAGCTCGGCCTTCATCGCCTTCATGCGCGCGTCTTCGGTCTTCTGCTCCTGCTCCAGGCGCTGCTCCTTCTGGTCGAGCCACTCGGAGTAATTGCCCTTCCAGGGAATGCCCATGCCGCGGTCGAGTTCGAGGATCCACTCGGCGGCGTTGTCGAGGAAGTAGCGGTCGTGCGTGATCGCAACCACGGTGCCCGGGAAGCGCTGCAGATAATGCTCGAGCCACTCCACGCTCTCGGCGTCGAGGTGGTTGGTCGGCTCGTCGAGCAACAACATGTCGGGCTTGGACAGCAGCAGCCGGCACAGCGCGACCCGGCGCTTCTCGCCGCCTGAGAGCAGCCCGATCTTGGCGTCCCACGGCGGCAGGCGCAGCGCGTCGGCCGCGAGCTCGAGCTGCAGGTCGGTGTTCTCGCTGCCGGCCGCGGCGATCACCGCCTCGAGTTCGGCCTGCTCGGCAGCGAGCTTGTCGAAGTCGGCGTCGGGCTCGCCGTACTCGGCATAGACCTCGTCGAGCCGCTTCTTGGCCGCCAGCACGCCACCGATGCCCTGCTCCACCGCCTCGCGCACGGTCTGCTCGGGGTCGAGCAACGGCTCCTGAGGCAGGTGGCCGATCTTCAGCCCCGGCATCGGCGTCGCTTCGCCTTCGATGTCCTTGTCCAGGCCGGCCATGATCTTGAGCAGCGAGCTCTTGCCCGAGCCATTGACACCCAGCACGCCGATCTTGGCGCCCGGGAAGAAGCTCAGGTTGATGTTCTTCAGGATCTGCCGCTTCGGCGGCACGATCTTGCCGACGCGGTTCATGGTAAAGACGTACTGGGCCATAGATGCGATTCCACAAAGCAACGCGGCCCGCAATGGCGGGGCCGCAACGGCCCTATTGTCGCAGCACGCGACAATGCAGCGATGCCGCGCCTGCTCTGGCTGCTGTCGCTCGTCAACCTGATCATCGGCTCGGGCGCGTTCGTGATCGGCGGCATCCTCGTGCCGCTGTCGCAGGACCTGGGCATCAGCGTGCCCGCGGCCGGCCAGGCGATGACCGCTTATGCGCTGTCGACGGCGCTGCTGGCGCCGCTGGTGCTGCTGGCCACCGGCGGTTGGCGGCGCAAGCATGCGCTGGTGCTGGCGCTGGCGCTGTTTGCCGCGGGCAACCTGTTGTGCGCACTGGCCACCAGCACCGTGCTGTTGATGGCTGGCCGGGTGCTGATGGGCCTGGGCGCCGTGTTCACGCCGCTGGCCGCGGGCATCGCCGTGGCCGTGGTGGCGCCGGCGCAGCGCGGCCAGGCGCTCGCGCTGACATTCCTCGGGATCAGCCTGTCGTACGTGATCGGCGTGCCGATCGGGTCCTGGCTCGGCCTGGCCTACAGCTGGCATGCGCCGATCTGGCTCTTCACAGCGCTCGCCCTGCTGGCGTTGGCGGCCCTCGTGTCCTGGGTACCGGCCGACATCCGCGCACCCGGCGCCAGCTTCGCCGGGCTGCCGGCGCTGCTGGCGCGGCCCGACGTGCTCGCCGTGCTGCTGCTGACGCTGGCCTACTTCACAGCCATCTTCGCGGTCTTCAGCTACATCGGACCGGTGTTGCAGGCGCTGTCGCCGATGAGCCGTGAAAAGCAGTCGCTGACACTGGCCCTGTTCGGGCTGTCGGGCGTCGTCGGCACCCTGGTCGGCGGCGTGTCGAACGACCGCTTCGGCCCCCGGCGCACCCTGCTGCTGCAGCTCTCGGTGCTGGGAACCACGATGATGCTGCTGCCATTGTCACGGGGCTCCTGGCCGCTGCTGATGACTGCGCTGCTCGTCTGGGGCACGGCCGGCTTCGGCATGATGGTGCCGCAGCAGTCGCGCCTGGCGGCGATGGCACCGACACAGGCGCCGATGCTGATGTCGCTGAACACCTCGATGCTCTACCTGGGCACCGCCGCCGGCGCCATCGTCGGCGGCGCGCTCGCGGACCGTCTGGGCTTTGCGCATCTCGCCTGGGCCGGCGCACCGTTCGTCGCATGCGGCCTTGCGATTCTGCTGTTTGTCCATACTTCGGGTCCAGCGGTCAAGGTCGATCGCCAGGAGAACGCTTCATGAGCACGGACACCACGGTCACCACCATCGACGCACAGCCCTCGCTGGTGCGCACCTTGAACATCATCTACGGCCTGCACGCCATCGGATTGGCGCTCGGTGCCTTCGGTGCGGCCTCGGTGGTCGGGTCCTTCCTGTTCGGCTGGCCGTCGATCATCGCGGTGATCGTGAGCTACATCTACCGTGGTGACGCTCGCGGCACCTGGCTCGAGTCGCACTTCAGATGGGCGATCCGCACCTTCTGGATCGCGCTGGCCTTCGCGGCGGCGGTGTTCCTGCTGTCGCTGCCGCTGATGCTGGTGCTGATCGGATTCGCCACGTTGCCGATCGGCCTTGTCGCGCTCGGCATCTGGGCCATCTACCGCATCACACGCGGCTGGCTGCGGCTGAGCGCCAGGCAAGCGATGCCGAATTGACGGCCCCAAGACGCCTTCGGCGTCGCCCCCCGAGGGGAGCTCGGGCCGCTTGGGAGCGGCCCGGCGCTGGCCCGAGGTCGCTTTAAGATAGAATCCGATTGCGCCGCAGCGTCCAGTCACCGCGGCGCAGTCGTTTCAGACAGCTCCCCTACCCTCGCGCCTACCCGACTGGTGCACCCGCAACGGGTGACAGCAGGCAGCGAACCCGGTCTCCTTGCGAGACCTCTCCAACACAATGAAATTCACCGACCTCGGCCTGGCCGAGCCGCTCGTGCGCGCCGTGCACGAACATGGCTACGACACCCCGACCCCGATCCAGGCGCAAGCCATTCCCGCTGTCCTGAAGGGCGGCGACCTGCTGGCCGGCGCGCAGACCGGCACCGGCAAGACGGCCGGCTTCGTGCTGCCGATGCTGCAGCGCCTGATGGCGCAGCCGCACAAAAAGGACGCACGCGGTCGCATCGCGATCCGCGCGCTGATCCTCACGCCCACGCGCGAACTCGCGGCGCAGGTCGAGGAGTCCGTGCGCACCTACGGCAAGCATGTGCCGCTCACCTCGATGGTGATGTTCGGCGGCGTGGGCATGCAGCCCCAGATCGACAAGCTCAGGCGCGGCGTGGACATCCTGGTGGCCACCCCCGGCCGCCTGCTCGACCATCATGGCCAGCGCACGCTGGACCTGTCGCATGTCGAGATCTTCGTGCTCGACGAAGCCGACCGCATGCTCGACATGGGCTTCATCCATGACATCAAGAAGGTGCTGGCCATCGTGCCGGCGAAGAAGCAGAGCCTGCTGTTCTCGGCCACCTTCAGCGACGAAATCAAGGCGCTCGCGGACAAGCTGCTCAACGCGCCGGCGCTGATCGAGGTGT